>Ga0247841_10013153_pt1 | contig 10639 bp, 9 predicted proteins | sample LaCruzMarch2015__2_FD_192410 | JGI IMG/M metagenome (GOLD analysis project Ga0247841, IMG submission 192410) | Freshwater microbial communities from meromictic Lake La Cruz, Castile-La Mancha, Spain - LaCruzMarch2015_18m | ecosystem: Environmental > Aquatic > Freshwater > Lake | place: Spain...
TATTCCTCCAATTTTTTTTGAAAAACTTAATCTCTTTTCTAATTTTTCCTTTCTCGGCCAAATCTTTTGTTCCCAGCATTTTTTGGTTTAGCTTTTTAATTCCCCATTTCAAGTCCGTTTTCGATATATCCCTGCCATAAGTCTGAGAAAAAACCTCTTTTTCAAGATTGGCTCTTTCAGCCCTATCCAACGTCAACCCCACCTGCTTTTCGGCTTTCCAAATTTTTGAATCATATCTCAATTTATGCCTCAAATCTATACGGGACACCTCTGATTTTCCTCCAAACATAGAGTCGTCTGTTTGACTATTTGTTGAATTCTTATTTTGTTGCATAAACTTATCATGCACTTCCGATGATATGGTTTTATGCTCGGTGTCTAGTTTTGCGACATCCGATGCCTTTTCTAAACCTGCTCTTTCTTGCGGTATCTTTATCTCAGCCCCTTTCAGCATTTCCATTCGGTTTTGCTGCAATATAGAGTCTTTACCAGGAGAAACCGGCTTGTAGGAGGGGCCCGAAGCCTTCTCGACATCATTTCCTTTTGTGGGAGGAGTTGCACCTTTTTCTGACATTTCTTTAGTGCTTCCAGCTCCACCCCCACCTCCGCCACCGGCACCAACACTAACTCTAGCACTGGCTCTAGCAGTAGCGCTATCACCAACTCCAGCTCGACCCGCAACCCCACCCGCGGACCCGCCAGCAATTTCTCCGCCTGAATATTTTTTCGCAACTGGTATTTTAATTTTAGAAAAAACTGTGGATTTTTCCTCTTCTTCTCCCTTCGCCGACTTTTTCAATGCGCCCAAACTCTCTTCAATGTCCTTTTCTTCTTTTTTATCAAAAGATTGCCTTACATCCTCCTCAACTTTTTGGCTGTTTCCAGCCGGCTTATTTTGAGAATATTGCAATTTCGGCCCTGATATTGATGTTTTCCCAAACTTTTCCTGCTTTTCCAAAAGTTTCTGACGTTCAAGCTTGCTCTCCTCAAGCTGTTGCACCGAAATCTCTAAGTCTTCTCCGAGATCTTTAACATCTTTATCTTTAGCAAACATTCTGGAAAAAATACTAAAAAGTGTTTGGAAAATTTTGTAGATTATAAAACCCAAAACGAATAAACATAAAACGGAAAAAAGAACCGCTATGCCGGCGAATATCAAGTTATCCGTGTTTTGAAAAATAGAAAAATCAACCACAATTAAACTTTTTTAATTTTAACGCTAACTGTGTTGCTTTCTTTTTGCTCATCTACAAAAATCTCTGTCGCCCTAAACTCTTTTAACAAAAACTCTCTATTTTTTTCTATTACCGATTTTTCCTTTTGAGGAGCTGAAATTTGAACTGAGATTTTATCCTGCGGAATTAATTTTTGCTCCTTTCGGGCCTCTTGAACCAGCCTGACTATGTCTCTGGCCATTCCCTCCTCCTTCAACTCTTCTGTGATTTCTAAATCCAGCTCCACCTCAGCTTCTATTTTTGGGTCAAAAACAACTTTTTTCACATTTACTTCGTCTTTTATTAAGCTCAGCAACTCCTCGTCGTTTTGAATTTTTGATTTTGGATTTTTTATTTTCAGTAAAGCCAACGGCTGCCTTACTTTTATTGCTTTTGCCGATCTTTCAGCTAATGTCAAGTTTACAATGTTTCTAACTTCTTCCATTTTTTCCTCTAATTCCAAATCTGTAAACCCTTCCTTTTTTACATCGGGCCAATCGCATAAATGTATAGATAGGGGCATATCGTCGTTCTTTAAACTAAAATACATCTCTTCGGCAAAAAACGGCATTATCGGGGCCAATATTTTTGTGATGCTCAAAAGAACATAATAAAGCGTGGCAATTGCTTCTCCTCTATTTATATTGTCCTCATGAAATCTTTTTCTTGATCTTCTGATATACCACAACGATAAATCATTAATAAAAAAATCTTCAATGGCAGAAACCACTTTTGCAGCGTCATACTTTTCTAGGCTAAATTCTGCTGCGCCTATCAAGTGGTCTGTCTTAGAAAGAATCCACTTATTTAAAACGTTTTGAGCTTGAACAGAATCAACTTTTGGAAAATCTTTTTTATCTACATAGGTGCCCAAAAAAGTATAAACGTTGATAAGTGTCAACAATTTTCTTTTCGCCTCGTCTAAAACATTATATCCAAATCTTAGATTTTCCGCCGGATTTTGTTTCATGCATACCCAGCGAATCGGATCAACCCCGGCTTTTTCTGCGGCTTCATCAAACCATATGGCATTGCCCTTTGATTTATGCATTTCTTCATCTTTTTCATCGTGCACTGTGGCATATCCAAAAACGGTTTTCATTGGAGAAGAATTTTCCAAAACAGCTGACATGACCAGCAAAGAATAAAACCAATTTTTAAATTGCCCCGGGAAAGACTCGCAGACGAGTTCTGCCGGAAACCATTTTTTCCAATAGCCACGGTCTTGAAAATATTTCATTGTAGAAAACGGCACTATTCCGGCATCCAGCCATGGGTTTCCCACGTCTTTGATTCTTGAAACCGTTTTCTTGCATTTTTTACATTTTATTTTTACGTTATCAATCCACGGCTTATGCGGAGAATTTCCTTCAAATTTATCCCAGCCTTCAACTGCCCGTTTTTTAAGTTCTTCTTTTGACCCTATAACTTCAAAATTTCCGCATTCACATTCAAAAATGGGCAAAGCCAAACCCCAATATCTTTTTTTGGAAATTAGCCAGTCGTGCATGTTTTTCAACCAATCCAGTTCGCGCTCCTTTCCAAAAGAAGGAATCCAGTTTGTTTTTTCGGTAATCTTTTGTAAATTTTTCCTGATCTTATCCATGGAAATATACCATTCATCAACAACTCTCCAAACCAACTCTGTTTTACATCTCCAGCAAGTTGGATACCTGTGCTTATATTCCTCAATTTTAAATACCCATTTTGACAGATCATTTGAAACTGTTCCCTCTAAATAATCTAATATAACCCGAGGATTTTGTTTTGCGTTCTTTCCTGAAAATTCTCCCAAACCGTCTAAATAAACTGCGTCTTCGCCGATAATTTCTATCAATGGCAATCCCAATTTTTTGCCCAATTGGAAATCCTCAGCTCCGGCCGAAACAGCAGTATGGACCATGCCGGTTCCTTCTTCAGTAGAAATTGGCATTATCCTTTCGTCTGTTGCAATAACCGTGTGAAAGGTTTTGGGATTTTTGTCTGCCACAGCTTTTACTCTCGGCAAATCATCAAAAGCAAATATATATTTTAAGCCCACAAGCTCTTTCCCTTTTACTGTTTTTAAAATTTTGTGTTCTTCGTCTTTGAATATTTTTTCAACAAGAGCTTCTGCTAACCAAAATTTCCTTCCAGTATTTTCTTGGACTAAAGCATAACCAATATTTTCATCAACCGCCACGGCAATGTTTACAGGAAGCGTCCATGGGGTTGTTGTCCACACAAGCAAATACTCATTTTCGCGGCCGATAATCGGCAGATGAAAATAAATTGATTCGTGCGTGATTTCCTTGTATTCCTCTGTTAAAATCTCGTGCTGGGAAATTGCTGTCCCGCATCTTGGGCACCACGGCACAGAATCTCTTCCTTTATATAAGTAGCCGTCCTCCCAGCATTTTTTCAAAAAGTGCCAAATAGCATAGTTATTTTCATCAGACATTGTATAGTAGCTGTTGTCCCAATCCATCCATTGGCCCAATCTTATTGATTGCGCAGTCTGAATTGCCGAATACTTTTTTACCCTTTCTTTGCATTTCTCAACAAATTTATCCACGCCATACGCCTCAATGTCTTTTTTATTTTTAAAACCCAGTTCTTTTTCAACTTCTACTTCAACCCAAAGCCCTTGGCAGTCGAAGCCATTTTGATACCTTTCATCATGCCCTTTCATTGCCTTGTATCTTTGAAACAAATCTTTGTATGTCCTTCCCCATGCATGGTGCACTCCCATTGGGTTGTTGGCCGTAATCGGGCCGTCTAAAAACGACCAGGGTTTTCCCTTTTTATTTTTTTCTCTGAGCTTCTCAAAGATTTTATTTTCCTCCCAAAATTTTAAAATTTTATTTTCGTTCTCTGCAAAATTATACGCCATATGTTTCAATTTTACATTTTTTCTGGAGCTGATACTCCCATCAAGTCCAATGTGTTTTTTAGCACAATTTTTGAAGCAATAACCAATGCCAGCCTTGCTTTTGTAAGCCCCTTGGCATCTGAAATTACTATGCAATTTTCGTAAAATTTATGAAAAGCGTCTGCAAGCTCCATGGCATATTGAGGAAGCCTCTGTGTTTGGTAATCCTTTGCAGTATCTTCAATAATCTCTGGAAGCCTGACCAACTCCTTAATCAACTCTATTTCACTTGGTTCCACCAACAATTTTAGGTCTGGATTCAAAATCTTTATTTTTTTAGCTTTCCTCAATATTGCAGACATCCTGGCATATGCATACTGTATTTTAAACACCGGATTTTCCTCTGATCTTTCTCTTGCTAAATCCAAATTAAAATTCATGTGGGTGTTTGAGCTTATCATCAAAAAGAAGAATCTTGCAACATCCAAACCGACTTCGTCAATTAACTCGTCAATCGTTACATAAATTCCGGTTCTCTTTGACATTCTTACCTCTTTCCCATTTTCAAAAAGCCGAACCAACTGCATAACAACGTCGTCAATGCTTTCTTTTTTATATCCAAGCGCAACAGAAGAAGCTTTTAGGCGTGGCATATAGCCGTAATGGTCAGCCCCCAAAAACATTATTAATTTTTTAAAGCGCCTTTTAAACTTGTTCTTTAAATAGGCGATATCTGAGGCAAAATATGTTTTTATGCCGTCAGCTCTCACCAAAACTCTATCTTTGTCGTCGCCAATATCTTTCGATTTAAACCACAAAGCCCCTTCGCTTTCATAGGTAAAACCCTTCTTTGTCAGTTCGGTTATTGCCTTATCAACTTCTCCTTTTTTGTACAAACCCTTTTCTGAAAACCACACGTCAAACTTTATTCCCATCTTTTTGACGGATGGTTTTATCATTTTCTCTAAAATTTCTTTTGAAGCTTTTTCTCCAACTTTTTCCGGATCCGAATCTTTAATTTTACTTTTTAGCTTTAAAATATATTCTCCTTTGTAAACCGCCTCTTCATCTCCTAAAACAGAATGCCCCAGTTTTTTAATCTGGTTGCCTGTGTCGTTTATGTAATATTCGCGGGTAACTTTATAACCCGCCTTGTTTAAAACATTTGCCAAAGCATCTCCCCCAAACCCGCCCCTACCGTTTCCCAATGTTAGGGGGCCGGTTGGGTTTGCCGAAATAAATTCAATATTAACTTTTTCATTTTTTCCAATTTTTAAATTTCCAAATTTATTTTTTTTCTTTAAAACATTCTTTAACTGCTTTTTAAGATGGGTCTCTGAAATAAAAAAATTGATAAATCCAGGGCCCGCAACTTCTATTTTAGAAAATAAGTCCGGTTTTATTTTTGCTTTTATTTCTTCGGCAACCTCTCTTGGGTTTTTACCTAATTTTTTTGCCAAAACCATAGCAACGTTAGTTGAGTAATCCCCATGGCTTTTGTCAGCCGGAATTTCTATCACAAAGTCGCCTGCTTTTGTTTCAGACGCTTTCTCAATTAGTTTTTTTATTTCCTTTTTCATAATCGCTACTTTTCACTATCTTTAACTATAAACCCATATTCACGCTCAAGATTATCATATATTGCCCATTTATAATCTTTGCTTTCTGGTTTGACCGAGAGAGTATACATTGACCATGTTCCATTGACCATTTCCTCTGAAACATAACTTAATTCTGATTTTTTTGTCAGCTCACTCCATGCAACTTTTAATCTGTCTGCATCTTTGCCGGATTTTGTTATCTCTAACTTTCCATTTGTTGAACTGCTAAAATCTATTATTCCGATTTCGTCTTCGGTTCCATTTTTATCAACGTATATTACTAAAGCCGATGGAAAATAATAATTTTTAATAGATTTGTTTATGTATGATAATATTCCCATGGTTATCAAAATTACTATTAAAACTGCTAAAACTAGAATTAATATCAAAAGCCTCTTATTCATACAACTTTTATTTAATGATTGTGCCGATAAATGGCTTGTTGTTTAAAAAATCTTCAAGCCTTTCCAAATTTTTGCCATTTATCATAATCACTCTTAGCTTTAACTTTTCTGCTAATTTTGCGGCTCTTGGATCAAAGGGCATGGATAATCCTGGGGTCCATGTGTCTCCCACAATATTTTTAAAACTTTTCCAATCAATTTCTTTTATGGGCTTGGCGTCAGGAAACTGGCTCGGATTTTTATCATAAACATAATCAACATTTGTTAAATTGATTATTGTGTTTATTTCATAATTTTTGGCAGTTAAGACAGAAACATAGTCGGTTGACCAGCCGGGTTTGTAGCCAGCCCCAACAACAATATTTTTATTTGTTTTTACTTTTTTTGTAGGGTCTGTAATAATTTTTTCAAAAGAATTCCCAGAAAAAAGCTGTTTTACAACCTCTGCGTTTAATCTTGATATATTAATACCTATCCAATCCCTGTCATTATTTTTTGCGCCAAATTCTAAAAGCGCATTTTGGTAAACTCTGCAAACTTTGCCCCCTCCGACCAAAATAAAAAACTTTTTATCTCCCAAATACTTTTGCAGAGAATGTTTAAAATTTTTTAAGAATCCCAAGTCTATTTCACTTGGAGCCACCAAGCTCCCCCCCAAAGATATAATAATTGTTTCTTTATTTGCCATATTCAAAAATTTTAGCACAAATTAGGCTAAAATTAAAGCCTGCCTGCCGTCAGGCAGGGGTTTTGCAATAAAAAAGCCCTATGCGACGAATCGCACAAGACCTGGTCAAGCTCCCCGTTAGGGGCATGACTACTTTTTTGGGGAAGGAGGGAGTAACACCCGTACCTTCTCGTTAATTCTCAGCACCCCGTCTGGGTTGTCAACTCGCACAAGAACGTCCATCTGGTGCTCTTCATCCATGACCGGTTTGATGAAGGTAATTTCTCCCTTCAGTACCTTGCCCTTTATCGGCTCGCCGCTCAGAATCGGAACGCTTATTCCGGGCTTAAGGCGATACTCCTTTATCTGACTGTCGTCAGTCTTGAACACTACCTCCACGACTGACGTGTCAAGAATCTCGCCCCAAACAAGCCTTTCTCGGCCCGGCCCGGAACTTTCGCCCGGACGCACCGAAAGAGAAATTACCGTGCCGTCGATTGGCGCCATAATGGGGCATGTCGCCAAAACTAAGGCTTGCTCGGCAATTTTTAACTCTTTCTGAGCAACTGCCAGGTCGGCTTCGGCCTTCTTAAAAGCTCCCTCGTGGAGCTCTTGGTCGCACTCGGCGACCGCCTTCGCCGGAGCCAAGGCATTGATTCTTTTCAGGGTCTTCTCTGCATAACACAGAGTGACCTCCGCGGCTTTGAGTTTTGCCTTGGCGCGGTCAATATCAAACCTTCTGGCGTCCAATACGCCCGCAGTCTCGCTGATCATAATCAGCAACTGCTTTTTTTTGACCTTCATCCCTACGTGCACCTTCACGTCTTCTCCTGTGAAAGTACTCTGGGTGATGGGCGGGGCAATCACAGCCAGCTTGCCCGGAGCAGGCTGGACTTTTCCAACGACCTCCGGCGCGTTATCCTGGCCGAAGGCCTGAAGCCCAAACAACACCGCCACCAAGCAAACAACCACTCTGCGTAACATGGCAAACTCCCCTCTCTACTTGTTTAACATGCAAGGGTTGGACCACCCAACCCTAAACATGCCTCGTAAGATCTACCATTTATATACCATATTTTTCCCCTTATGTCAAACTTTAAAAACACCTCTCTTTAGCATATATTTAACCTGTATTAAGCCTGTTTACTGTCCTCCATTTTTAGAAACGTTTTTAAATTTGGAGGACATAATCTATTTCTGTTTATGTACATGAATAAAAAAAGCCCCAATCAGACGAATCTGACCGAGACTGTAATTCTTTGGGCAACAAGAAGCCATCAGCGCTTGTAAGGATCAGCGGGAACGATCGCATTGATTTCATCGGAGCTAGGATTCAGCTCCCGGAAATCATGCACCCCGTTCTTAAAAAACCTGAGGGCAATCCCGCCGCAATCCACCGAGAGATCCGACCCAGCCAGATGAATTAGCTGGTCAATGTGGGTTGTCAGCCCCTCGCTGGACATATGGTGAAGCCCGAACATTACCTCCTTGGCGTTTTCGCTCAGAGACAACCTGACCTCCCTGGAAAGCCCCTCGCTCTTGCGCACCATGCAGATCAGGGCCTTTTTGGCGAATTCACTGGCGTCTCTTGACCGCCAAATGAGATACTCCAAAAACTGAAGCTGCCTTGGATTAACGCAGGACATGGCATACTCCTTATCGCCTGACAGGTTTGAAGAAGCCAGACCACCTAACTCCAAAACCCGCCCCATAAGACCTATGAAAACACTATCATAAATTTTATATTTCGTCCATGTGCGCATATTTCTGGCTATTCGCTCACACGTGTCTGAGCGAATAAAAAAAGCCCCGGTCAGACGAACTTAATCGTCCAATCGGGAACACTATGCCGTGGGCCGAAGCCCAAGACCTACTTTGCTTGTGGTACCATATCAAGCGCATGCAAGAATTTGTTGTTACTTGCATGGGCAATCCCGCAAGCCGAGGCATGCGCCATCAATCCGCAAGCTCTTGCCGCCAGCAACATAACAGCTTCATCCGCCAACTCCGGCAACCCGGAGAAGGAAAAGATGAGGTCTCCGACGAGCACTGCACCACCCCACTTGTTCAGTCCGTCACGGCTCTGCCAGCTACTCCGATGCCCGAGTCCGGCATGGATGCCGAGACGATTAGCCTTCTCGTCGGCCAGACAAAGGTATTTTCCAACCTTCTCAAATGGCACCTGCCCGACCTGAAAAACGAGAAGAGTTCTGCCCTCGAGACACTTGACTACGCAGTACCCGCTGTCTTTCTCCTTCGGAAAACCAGGGATCTGCTGAGCAAGCTCAACATACCTGTTAACCCACTCCACGATTTGTGCGGTAAGTACAGAAGAAATTTTCAAGGCAGCCTCCTTTTGTTTCGTTTTGTTGGGAAGCGTCTATCGAAATATTAGCACATCAAAAATATCTTGTCAATGCAGGAATTTTATGATATAATTGATGTATGGAAGTGAGAGTATTTTCAGAAAATAAGAAGGCGGGGTTTGATTACGAAATTTTAGAACGCTTTGAGGCGGGGTTGGTTTTGTTTGGCCAAGAAGTAAAATCAATAAAAACCGGACATATCAATTTGTCTGGGTCTTATGTGTCTTTAAGGGGAAGCGAACCATTTTTGGTGGGAGTAAAAGTGCCCCCCTATCAGCCAAATAACGTGGGGGTAAACTATGGAGACGAACGGGCCAGAAAATTATTGCTGAATAAAAAAGAGATTGATTATTTAATCGGAAAGACAAAAACTAAAGGTTTTTCCCTAATCCCCTTGAAAATATACGAGAATAATGGTAGAATCAAGCTTGAATTCGGGTTAGCTAAAGGAAAGAGAAAATACGACAAAAAAGAGAAGATTAAAAAAAGAGATGTAGACAGAGAGGTTAACCGCGAATTGTCATAAAGGGAGCGTGTGTTTTGACAAGTTTTCTTTTCTAGAATAAGCAAATCCAGTATTCTGAAACCTGGATAAACTTTCAGAAAAAACATAATTGCTAATTTATTTAATAAGCAACCCGCTTTAGCTTTCGCTTAATGCGGCATCCTTGCTGATGACTCCTGATGGTCAGACCAAGGGTGTTATATTATCAGGATAGGCAGTTTTATTCCTTGGGAAGCTGCTGAGATAAAACAAGGATCGGCATTCCAGAAATTTTTTCTATTTTTATCTGGCTTGCCCAAACCAAAATAGAATAAATTTGTAGAATTATTTTAGAGGAATATTTGGACGGGAGTTCAATCTCCCCGCTTCCACATAAAAAATTGAATAAAGTTTTAATAAACAATTTTATAAGGGCAAAAGAGGTAAGAGTAATAGATGAAACCGGCAAACAGCTCGGGATTATGAATATATTCCAGGCCATTGATTTAGCCAAATCAAAGGGATTGGATTTGATACAGGTTACAGAAAAAGTTGAGCCTCCTATTTGCAAAATTGCAAACTACGGAAAATATCTTTACACCCAGCAGAAAAAAGAAAAGAAAATGGCAAAGCCTAAAGGAGGAGAATTAAAAGAGATACGGCTTACCTTTAACATTTCCCCGCACGACATGGAAACGCGGGCAACCCAGGCAAAAAAGTTTTTAACCGAAGGAGACAAAGTAAAAATAAACATGTCGCTTAGGGGAAGAGAAAAAGCCATGGGAGATTTTGCAAAAGGAAAAGTAATGTCATTCTTAGAAATATTAGACAAAGTAATACCAATTAAAGTTGAAAGGGATATAAAGCGTGAGCCCAGAGGATTCACAATGATTATCTCCAAAAAATAGCATGATGAAAACAAAAAAAGCATTAATAAAAAGATTTAAAATAACCAAGAACGGAAAGATTCTTAGGCGTGTTTCGGGTCAAAACCACTACAGGTCAAAAAAAACAGGTGAATGGAAAAGAAAAGGTCGCAAATGGGTTCCATT
>Ga0247841_10013155_pt1 | contig 10638 bp, 11 predicted proteins | sample LaCruzMarch2015__2_FD_192410 | JGI IMG/M metagenome (GOLD analysis project Ga0247841, IMG submission 192410) | Freshwater microbial communities from meromictic Lake La Cruz, Castile-La Mancha, Spain - LaCruzMarch2015_18m | ecosystem: Environmental > Aquatic > Freshwater > Lake | place: Spain...
AATAAAAGGGACCTATACATGTCTATCTCAAATAATGGGGAGAATTGGGAAGAAAATAAAATTATTATTAATGAAGTACCTTTAGATATTGAAACATTTGATCCTGAACCAGTAGTTCTTGATAATGGCAAATACAGACTGTATTTTTATGAACATCCTAAATCAGATCCTGGAGATGGAGTTGGATTAACTGGAAATTTCACAATAGGTTCTGCTATTTCAGATGATGGTATAAACTTTGTTTATGAGCCTGGAGCAAGAAATACTTATGATACTATAATGGATCCAGATGTAATTAAAATGGGGAATGTCTGGAGAATGTATAATTCTCAACTTGGAAGAATTGCAAGCTTTGTTTCCTATGACAATGGAATGAGTTTTCAATTTGAAAAAGCTCTTAAATTAAATGGATTTATAACAAGTGTAATAGCAGTTCCTGAAGGATATAGGATATATTATGCTACTGGAATGAGGGAAAAGAAACCAGAAATTCATTCTGCATTTTCTTCTGATGGGATAAATTGGAAAGAAGAAGGAAAAGTTGAAATTAATAATATCAAAACAGGTGAAAAGGGCATATTAAGTCTTGCTGCTATAAAAACTTCTGATAAGTATTGGATGTTTTATGGTTCACAGGAATAATAATATGAAAAATATTGGCTTGTATATGTAGTAAAATTTATAAGCTTCTTTATATTAATAAAATAATAAAAGATGGTGAGATTAAACATTAATATAAACAATAGAACATTTATTCTAATCGCGGTTTTGCTTGTTATTGTCTTAGTTGGAGGATTTGTTTTTGCATATAACAGCAGTCCTGCAAATCCTGCTTATTTTGGACATAGTGTTAATGAAATTGAAGGAGTTAGAGGAGATTGGGTCGAGTGGACGACTAATAATCAACAATCATTGGAAGATTTTTGTCAATCTGCAGGTTATTCTAAGGGTTCTGGGGCATGTAAAATAAGAAGGGAAACCCAGTGGGGGCAATATTATAATAATAATACTTATTCTGGGCTTATTTGGGATTTAAAACAATATTATTCTGGTAGTCTTACTAGAGAAGAACTTTATTGTTATAATGACTATCTTGTTGAACAAGCAGGAGGCCAAATTTATCCTCCTTATTCCGGTTATTATTTTTATATTTACTGTTTAAAATAATTTATTAAAATGATAAACAAAAAAGCAGATTCAAAAATATGGATTGTGGTTCTTTTAATAATTATAATATTATTGTTAGGTGTTATTGTGTTTTTTGTTTTAGGAAAAAATATACCTTTGGCAAATAATCAAAATAATCCTTTAAACAATCAACAAGCTCTACCTAATCTGAATCAACCTCCTGCAAATGGAAATACACAAAATCCTCAATCTAGCCAAGCAAATGTAGGTGAAGGGACTATATACTGTTATAAATCCATTGATTCATTAACATTGGAAAAATGTCCTAATCCTGTTGCTACAGATGCAGGTTCTCCTGGAGCAATGTATGATGGAGAGAATATGCGTGTTTATTTTCACAAGCAAAGAGATGTATATATGACAATTTCAAAAGATGGAGATAACTGGGAGGAACAAAAAATTTCAGTTTCTGGATTGCCTAATGGAATTGCTGTTGAGGATCCTGAACCTGTTTTGCTTGACAATGGAAAAATAAGATTATACTTTTATGAATATGTAATAGGACAAAATTCAGCAACTAGAATGGAAAATTTTACAATAGGTTCTGCTATTTCAGATGATGGAATTAATTTTATAGTAGAACCTGGTGCAAGAAATACTTTTGAAAGAATAATGGATCCTAATGTTGTAAAAATGGGTGATGTTTGGAGAATGTATAATTCTCAAGTTCCTTATAATTTAATAGGTGAAGGGAAAGTATTTAGTTTTATTTCTTATGATAATGGAATGAGCTTTCAATTTGAAAAGCAGATTAATGTTACTAATATTATTGCTTCTGTTATTGAAGTTCCAGAAGGATATAGAATGTACTATAATGATCATCCAGCACAACCTCCAATGAAAACCTATTCTGCATTTTCAAGTGATGGAGTAAATTGGAAAGAAGAAGGAGTAAGAATAATTGGCGGAGGAAGTCCTGCAATTCTTAAGAAAGGTAATGAATATTGGTATTTTTTTGCAGTTAGATCTCCGCAAAATTAAAAGATGGTAAAAAATAAAAAAGCAGATGCAAGAGTTTGGATTGTTGTTTTATTGATAATTATAATATTATTACTTGGAGTTATTGTGTTTTTTGTTTTGGGAAAAAACAGACCTTTGGCAAATAATCAAAATAATCCCTTAAACAATCAACAAGATAACCAGACTGAGGGTATGGAAGGAAAAGGTTCATATTTTCTATGTGCTACATCTTATGACTCTCTAACTTGGACAAAATGCGATAAACCGGTTTCAACTCTTGCAAATTCTCCAGGAGCATTGTTTGATGGAACAAATAAATTTGTTTATTTTTTCAGAAGAGAAGGGGTGTTTGCTATGATTTCAGATAACAGCAACAATTGGATTGAAAAAAATGTAACCTTATCTGGACTAAAAAAAGGAATCAAAGCGGAAGATCCTGATGTTGTGCTTCTTGATAATGGAAAATATAGAATGTATTATTATGAATATCCTTTGGGAAGTGGAAATTCTGCAGAGAGACAAGGAAATTTTACAATAGGTTCTGCAATATCTGACGATGGTTTGAATTTTGTTGTTGAGCCTGGAACAAGAACCGAGTTTGAAAAAATAATGGATCCGGATGTAATTAAGATGGGAAATGTTTGGAGAATGCATGCTTCTCAAATTTATCCCAATAGAAATCTAGGGAAAATAGTGAGTTTTGTTTCTCATGATAATGGAATGAGTTTTCAATTCGAGAACTTTATTGAATTGGAAGAAGCTGATACGGGGGTTTCAGGAACAATTAAAGTTCCTGGAGGATATAGAATGTATTATAATGTTGAAATTGAAGAAGCTCCTTTTAGGAATATAAACTCGGCTTTTTCTACAGATGGAGAAAATTGGATTAAAGATGAAGGAGTAAGAGTTAAGGGTGCTGCAAATCTTGCAGTTCTTAAAGACAATGAAAAGTATTGGTTGATTTATACAGCTAAGGCACCGCAATAAATCTCATAAACAAAAAGTTCTTCAAAAAAAAGTCTTTTTTTATTTATTAATTTAAATTTAAAATCTAATTTTTTTATTGTATTTTCTATTACATCTCTATTGCTTAAGCTTGAAAATAAAAGCAGGATTTTTCCATTTTTTTCTAAATGAGATTTTGCTTGTTTTAGAAATTTGATTATCAATTCATAGCCTTTTTTTCCTGCTGTGGTATCTGGCTTTTTATCATATTTATCTTCTGGAAGATAGGGAGGATTAAATATAATGAGATTAAATCGTATGGGAACCAAGATTTCCCCTGACAAGTCACCCTTCCTTTTATATAGTTTTGAAAACAAATTTGAATGAATTGCATTTATTTTTTGTTTTTTTAATAATTTTACTGCTTCGTTATTTATATCTGCTGCTAAAATGTTCCTAAAACCAAGATCTTTGCAGGTTTGTGCTTGAATTCCTGAGCCACTGCCCATGTCAAGAATTTTTATTTTTTTAATATTTGATTTACCTTTGCTTAAACTCTTATTTTTATTATGAGGATTAATTAAATTTATTAAATAATCTTTCACAGAATTTGAAAGAAGATAGGAATCTTCAGCAGGCTCATAGATTTCCATTTTGAATTAACTAAATGAAGAAAGGAACGTTAGAATCTTTTCCCTGAAGACTATTGTTCCTATCAATATTCCTATTAATACAAGAAGAACTACAAGCAAGGCTATTTCTTTTGTATATCCTTGTTTTGGAGGGCTCATTGTGACAAGTTGATTTGAAAGAGTGTCAGGATTTGACTGAGGCAAAAAATATGGATCAGATTGGGATTGTGATGTTGATGGGGATTGATCTGGTGAATAATATGGATTTTGCTGTGAAGAATAAGAGGAAAGAACAGAACCATCAGAAATGTTTTGTTTTATTGCCTGATTATTTTGTTGAACATAATTTTTAGTGCTCTGCATTGATTGAAAATTACTTTCTTTAATCTGCTGTGATTGTGATGATTGCAGAGTATTTTTTTGAGATGGCATTGTTAATTGTTCATTTGGCATTGGCTGAAAACTATTCATTACTCCCCCTCCAACAAATTGTGCTGCTTCCTGAACATCTTTCGGATTATAACCAGAATTAATTGCAAGAGCAATAGCATCTTTGAGGGATTCTCCACTTTCAACTGCATTTTTTAAAGATGTTAAGATTTCTTCATTTACCATTTTTTATTGTCACCTAATTATTAGGAATTTGGGGTTTTTATTCTTTATCTTTACTTAATATTTGTTAATGTAAAATTTTATAAGCATAATCACACAAGCAGGTTAGGATTACTTGTTTACTTTGCTTTTAATTTCCTATGTCCATAAATCAAAACCACACCTTTTAATGTGTGGTAAACTCAAGGATTTTTTGATTTCTATATTTATATTTTATTTAATATTTATATATAAATCAATTACCTATTTACTTCAAATTTCTGTCCATCATTCAATAGGTGAATATTCTTATTATTTTTATAACCCATTTCTTCTGCAAGGCCTATCATAGGGGATATTTTATCATGACTTCCATGGGCAGGTATTATGTGTTCTGGATTAACTAAATTGATAAAATCCCTTAAATCTTCTCTTCCTGCGTGTCCGCTTACATGGATGTTGTTAAAAAGTCTGACTCCCTTTTTTCTTAATCTTAAATCTAATTGCTCCCTGTTTTCAATATTTATTTTTGTTGGAATAACCGATGATGAAAAAATTACATGATCTCCACCATTAAATTGAAATGGAAGTTTATTTCTTGATAGCCTATCCATCATACTTCCTGGCTCTCCCTGGTGTCCGGTACAAACAACCAGGTAATCTTTTCTGTTTTTACTTATGTTTTTTAGTTTTTTCTCAACCTGATTTTTATAAGTTCCAATATCAATATCATTTACAAACGGACAAAGATCAACTCTTGCTGCTGAAGCTACATATTTATTCAGACTTCTTCCTAAAAAAACTATTTTTCTGTTTAATTGCTTTCCAAATTCTACAATGGATTTTAATCTTGCAATATGAGATGAGAAAGTTGTAACAAAAACACCTGCATTTTCATTATTTGTTGTCAGCATAACTTCTTCCAAGAGAGTTCTAGCAACTTTTTCACTTGCAGTTTTTCTTTCATCACCTGAATAAAGCGAGTCTACGATCATAACTTTCACACCTTCTTTTCCAATTTCTTTTAATCTTTCATAATTTGGTTTTTTTCCCAAAATAGGATTATTGTCAAATTTAAAATCATTTGAATAAAGAACAATTCCTTCATCAGTATGCAAAGCAATCATTGATGTCTGGATTGTTGAATGGGTTATGTTTATGAATTCAACCTTGTATTTTTTTCTTTTTCCTTGAACAATGCAAAATGAATTTGGCTGGACTGTCTTTAGTTTATTTTTAAAATGCTGGTCCTCATCTGCAATTAGAGTTTTTAGAACCTCAATTGTGAACGGAGTTCCTATTATGTCTGCATTATATCTGTTTGCAACAAATGGAAGTGCCCCTATGTGATCAAGGTGAGCGTGCCCTAGAAGAATTGCTCTTACTTTGTCTCTTAAGTTTAAACTGTCAAGCAGTTCATCGCTTGGAACAGCACCTATCTGCCTTAGTCTTTTTTCTGAGTAGACCCTTTCTGATTCTTCTAATTCCACTATTGGAGGAAGGTATAAACCACAATCAAAAACAATAACATCTTCTCCCAAATCAACAGCTGTCATATTCTTCCCAACTTCATTAAATCCGCCAATTGCATAAATCTTCATTTTTAATTATAAAAACCTTTTTTAATACAGATGAAAATAATGACTAATTTAAATATCTTTGTTTCAACAGATCTTTGCACAAAAAGTCAAATTTTTTTAATAAAAACAATATAAAATTCAATTGTTATTGCATAATAATCCTAGTTAAGTAGGATCATTAACCTAGAAAGAGTCTTAATAAAACATAAATCCCATACCCCACTTACCCTAACATTAATAGTGCAAATATAATCTCTTTTTGTGCAAATCATTTTTCACTGGAGAAAACGTTTTTATAGGAGGTTTTTGTTTATTATTTATGAAAAAGAGTGAAGAAAAGATGGATTTTAAAATTCATTATAACAAAAAGTTATTAGTGGTTATAATTATACTTTTGATATTGCTTGGAGTTATTATATTCTTTATTGTTAAAAACAGCAAAAATGACCGTGAAACTATAAATGCTGATGTGAAAGAATGTAATTCTGATGATCAGTGTGTTCCAAATAATTGCTGTCATGCAAATTCATGTGTTTCAGCAAATAAAAAACCTGTCTGCAAAGGTGTTTTTTGCACGCAAGAATGCTCAAGCATACTTGATTGTGGAAATGCAAAATGCGGCTGCGTAAACAATAAATGTAATGTTATTGTTGAAAGCAGTTAAATAGTTGAAGATACAAAAAATGAAAAAAAGAGGGCTAATCATTATTGGAATTTTATTAATCTTAATTCTTAATGTTTTAATGATAAGTTCTGGAACTGAAAATAAAAAAATTGATTCCTATGTTTATGAGAGTCTTGAAGAAAATCAAGAAGTCAGAGTTGTTATTGAAGTCAAAGATAATTTAAAGGAAAGTGTAAAAGAAAAAACAAAAGAGGACATTAAAGACAAGGTTGGAGAAGAAGATGTTCGACATGTTTTTGATAAACAAATTGCAGTTGAAATATCAGAAAAAGAATTAAATGAATTAAACCTGAATCCTAATGTAAAATCTATTTCCATTGATAAACCAATGGTTGCCCTATTACAGGATTCTGTTCCATTAATTAATGCAACCAGTGTCTGGCCCCTTCAAGTTAACGGGGTTAATATAACTGGGACAGATACTACTGTATGCATTCTTGATACTGGAATTAATTTTTCGCATCAGGATCTTATTGGAAGAAATAAAACCTGTGTTATTGATTGTGTTGGTAAATCTTGTACTCCAGATTGTTCTATTGGAGATGACAATGGCCATGGAACCCATGTTGCAGGAATTGTTGGTGCTAGTGGGGGAATAAAAGGTGTTGCAGTTAGTGTTGGATTAATTGGAGTAAAGGTATTGAATTCAGCTGGAAGTGGATCAGAAAGCGATATTGGTGCTGGAATAAACTGGTGTATTGATAATTCGCAGACCTATAACATATCTGTCATAAGTATTAGTATTGGAACTGATTGCGATTACACTCCTCAATACTGCTATAGAGAATACTGTGATTCGAGTGAACCTGTTATTGCACCTAGAATTGATAATGCCACTGCGAGAAATATTTCTGTGGTTATTGCAAGTGGAAATGATGATAATTATACAAGAATATCCTCTCCTGCCTGTATTAAAAATGCGACTGCAGTTACTTCTACAGATAAAAGCGATTTGATTGCGAGCTATGCAAATAGAAATAATCTTACAGATTTAGCTGCTCCTGGGGGAACAAGCAGCAATGGAATCAATTCCACAAAAAGTACTTCTGGATATCAGCAAAGATATGGAACAAGCATGGCTACTCCTCATGTTTCAGGGGTTTTTGCTTTGATAAGAGAATATTATAGACTGCAAAGTAACAGAATTCTAAGTGTTGGTGAATTGGAAAATATTTCTAGAATTACTGGAAAACAAATAAATGATACTTCTGGAAATAAATTAAATTATTCAAGAGTAGATGTTTATTCTGCTATTCTATCAGTAGATTACATAGCCCCTATTGTCAGTTTAATTAATCCCCTTAATAATAATATAAGTTTAAGTCCTAATTATACATTTTCCTGCAATGCAAGCGATATTTTACTAAAAAATATTACGCTCTATGTTTGGAATTCAACAAATAAGGTTGTTTATAATGAAACTAAAAATATAAGCGGAATATTTAATTCAAGTGAATTTAATGTTACCAATCTAAATTCTGATAATTATAAATGGAACTGTCTTGCATTTGATTCAAAATCAAATTCTTCTTTTGCAAGTACAAATTTTAGCTTTAATATAAAGAACATACTTTTGAGTTTGGATTATCCAATAAATTCAAGTTATACAAATAAAAATCAGACATTCAATTGTTCTAGCGAAACTGTTAGTGCAAGATTCTTAAAAAATATCACTTTTTATCTTTGGAATTCAACTAATTCTTTAATATATAATAAAACCAATAATTTTTCTGGAAATATAAATTCAAGTTCTTTTGATTACAATTTTACATATGAAGATAGCTATCTTTGGAACTGCATTGCATTTAATAATAATTCAGAAAATTATTCTTCTTCATCAAATTACAGCCTAGTTTATGATTTGACTTCTCCAAATGTTAAAATATTCAGTCCTGCAAATTCTGTTTCCTATAGCTCCAACTCACAGTCAATTGAATTTACCTATAATGCCAGTGATGATAAAAACATTGCCAATTGCAGTCTTATGGTTAATAATGTAGTTAGTATAACAAATAATTCAATAATTAATTTTTCAGTTAATCATACTTTTTCTCAGACATTTACTCCTGCAACATATACTTGGTATGTGAGCTGTTTTGATTCTGCTGGAAATTTTAATAATTCTGACCAAAGGGCATTTACAGTAAATGCAGTTCTTTCTAATCTTGGATGTACTTCCTGCGGAGGAGGCGGGGGCGGTGGAGGTGGTGGAGGATCTAAAGAACCTGCTCAAAGCAATTATAGCATCACTTCTCAACAGAGTTCATCAGGATATACCCAACAATTAAATAAAAATGATAGAATTCAATTTACATTTTTTGATTTAAATTCAGGAGAACATACTCTTAGTCTTGGGGAGGTTTCTGATAATTCTGTTACACTTATTATAAGAAGCGAACCAACTATACTTATGCTGGGAATTGGACAGAGCGCAAAATTAAATCTTACTTCTCCGGATTATTATGATTTCTATGTTAAGCTGAACTCTATTGATAATAAAAAAGCAAATCTGACAATACAGACAATAAAAGAAATTATTCCTAAACCTACTTTAACTGGAAATGTTGTTAATGAAGACGAAACAGAAAAAAAATCTGAAAAAATATTTGAAATACAAAACACTATTCAAAATCTAACTAATGAAATTAAGAAATTAAAAACTTACCTTTATATCTTAATTCCTGCATCTATTATTGTTATTATCATAATATTACTGGTAAGAATAAAGAGGAAAAATACAAAGAATAGAAAAATTGGTGAATATAAAGAAACTTTTGAAAAACATGTTAAGCCTAAATAATATTACTTAAAAATTATAATTTAATTGCTAATCATGAACTTTGGTGATGGATTATTGTACCTATATTTTACTACAACAAATATTTAAACATTAATCTTCTATATTAATAATATGAAAAATCTAAAACCATCTCACAGAGAAAAGAAAAGATATCTTTTAATTAAAGGTAAGGATGCTGAAAAGAAAATAATTGAAGAAGTTATTCTTGAATTTATCGGAGTTCTTGGTTATGCAGAAACAAGCCCAAAATTTTTGAAAACAAATTCATCTGGAATTGTTCTTGCTGTTAACAGAAAAAGTGTTGATAAAATTCGTGCTAGTTTTTTAATGTCAAAGAAAGATATTAGAATTGAGAGAGTTAGCGGAACTATTAAAAAATTAGATTAAAATTATTCTCTATTACACTGCAAGAATTACTGTGCTTAATGGATGAAAATCATTCCAAACTTCAAAATGATGTATTTCAGTAACACTGGTATAGCTTCCATTGCAATTACTTTTATTGCATTTACCTGGGCATTCTGCGCATATTGATTCTAATCCTTCTATACTTCCGCCTTTTCTCATCTTATTATCTAAATTTACTTTATGAAGACAAGTTTGTTCAACTACATGTTTTATATCAATATAACCTGGACAATCAGAATGTTTTGATGCGCTACATTCCTCAAGACAATGAAGCTCTTCAGGTTTTAATTGGGTTCTATCTCCTTTATACATATCAACAAGCCTTTGGGATCTTAAATGCCATGCACAAGAACCATTTATTACACTTAACATAGGAGTATAGGCTGTACAAGCTGTATGTTCTTGAGTATCTTTTCCAGAATCACTATTACTTTTACAACTGCTGCAATGATGTCCCTGAGTTCTTACAGGACTCTCTCCAAATCCATTTCTTGCTCTTAATTCATAGGCACATATTCCTTTTCCGACATCTTCAACAGAAACAAAGTTTATACAAGGTATTGCAGAACCTATTCCACGATCAAATCCTCCGCAGGCATAAACATGATCTCTATCGCTAGAAGAAGTTATCCCTCCTGGTTTTGATAAAACCAGATGTCTATAGCAAAATTTTTCTGGAAAAGCTAATAGCATAATCTGTAAACTCTCTTATGTTTACTTATAATTCATAGGAATATCTTGTATTTAAATGTTATTTGATAAAATTTGCTGAAAAAATACCATAGGAAAATTTAAAAACCCTATTTTCTTATGAAAAAAGAAAGATAAAGTAAACGAGTTTCAAAACCA
>Ga0247841_10013156_pt1 | contig 10638 bp, 7 predicted proteins | sample LaCruzMarch2015__2_FD_192410 | JGI IMG/M metagenome (GOLD analysis project Ga0247841, IMG submission 192410) | Freshwater microbial communities from meromictic Lake La Cruz, Castile-La Mancha, Spain - LaCruzMarch2015_18m | ecosystem: Environmental > Aquatic > Freshwater > Lake | place: Spain...
TCTGCTCTCTCACCTTTCTCGCTTTAGCAAGCTGTTCTTCATGTGTGCCGGTAAAAGATGAAGGGTCTTCTAATATCCAGGAAATCCGGGTGGCAAAACCGGGAAAAATGGGACAGTGCTGAAGAGCCGCCTCATCACAGACGGCGATAACATATTGGAATAGTTTATCTTTTATGTAGAGTTCGAAAACACTTTTTGTCCTTTTTTGAGAAATATCGATGCCAACCTCTTTCATCACTTCAATCGCAAGAGGATTGATGCTTCCCGGCTCAAGACCGGCACTATCAACCTGAAACCTATCGCCGCCCATGCTTTTCAGAAATGCCTCTGCCATCTGGCTCCGTGCAGAGTTATGGATACAGGTAAATAAAACGGTAATCTTTTCCATGATAAATTCTCCTTTTTCGTTTCTTGTCGGATAACGTTTTTTATGTTCGCCTAACTGAAACTTCACAGAAACACGGAACCGACAATAATGACGCCAAGCACGATCCAAAGGGCCGTACAAATTCTCCCGATACTCGGTTTCAGCCTCATAAAAACCTCCTGACAACTTTCCGATACCCGCGGCGCCCTTCTTCTGTTAAACATTATTACCGATGAGCGAGCGCACTTTTACGTCCGTTTCGGCCAACGGTTCTCCAAAACCACGCGTGAACCGGCTGATTACCCTCCCGTCGTGTAGATTCTTAACGAGATCGGCAGCGAAACGGACACGATCCTTCTGAAACATTAGAATATCGGTGCTGCTTCCCGGCCTGTAGAGGCTCTTGGGAGACCCTCTTTTGAGAAACATACCCGGCATGACCGGCACGGGGCTGTCATACCGTTCCTCTGAGTAACACTGGATGATATCTCCTATCATAAACGCCACCACTTCGATCATTGCCACAAGCCCTGCCTTTGTCCCTCCGGGAACATCGCTGTCTATTATTGTGACGATCCGTTTGTTCAACGAATATGGTGTTACAGTTGTGACAACAGCGCCGGGATTACAGGAATGGTAGCTCCCGTCGATTTCATAGATGTCGATGACCTTTCCCGATACGGGCACGTGATTATAATGGTACTTATCCGGTGTGAGCCGGAATATGGCGTAATCCCCCTGTTCGAAGGCATTGAGCCATCGGGGCCTGTCCCGCCCCAGAAGCTGCCCGTAATCAAAAAATTTATTTTTGACAAACAGGGCTTTACATGTGCGAAAGGAGCCGGTAAGGATCCGCGCATCAGCAGGAGAAACAACGGCACCGGCCTCACAAGGCATTGGTCTCGTTTCCCAGTACCGTATTTTTCTTTCGAATAACTTTTTCGGTGTGTTCAGGGTCTCATAACGTTCAAGGCACTCATCAATGTCAATTCCGCTTTTAGCCAGAAATCGTTTGTTGCCGGTAATCTTTCCTCCCAGAAATAGTTCATAGTTCAGAAAGCCGATAATGCTGGAAAGACGGGACCCCGTGAGCACCCGAAAGAGCATGGGTACATTTTCTCTTACCGTTGAATACATAAAATGGATTACCTTGTCCCAGTAAAGGGATTCGGTGCGGACATCAAGCGTTTCCCGCTCGATGTACTGATGGGGCGTCATAGTTTTCCCTCATATATCGGTGGAATATTTCTTCCTTGTGCTCAACGATTAGCATGAGAAAGATTGTCTGAACAATACAGCGAAAATCGGCTCTCCCTTCCACGATGTCTTCCCGGGAAAGCCTTAGAAAACGTGAAGTAGTCAGCCCGTTCAATACGTAACCAAAGGCTTCACAAATGGGGTGGTCTTTGCCGAGAAGGCTCGTATCGATATTCTGGAGTTCTTCTTCGAGAAACATTAACGCCTCTTTCATGTGTCTTTTTCGCAGGGGTTCGCGATAGAATTGTTCTGCTGCCAGGTTAAACTGTTCTCCGTTGAGATCAAAGGGTGAATGTGCACCGGTGTGATGAAGAATATCGGAGACAAGCCTCGACGATGTCCGGTAGGGACTGGAAGGATCCAGACGGTCCTTCAGGTTTTTCATCACCTCTTCCATGTTCAGCATCTCCACAAGGGCGCGGCCATCTTCGGCAACGGTCTGAAAGAGGGCCTTCATGTATTCTGCAAGCCTGACGCGGAGATACCCTGGATAGCGTCTGCTGTTCCGTACCTTCTGAGCCTTTGACACGATCGACTTGAGGAAAAGATTCGGTGTATCGGCACGGATGTAGAAAGTAGGAAGCCCTATGGCGCTGTCAAAAATAATCTGCCTGCGCTCACTTTCAAGGAATGGACTATCGGGGATATGGCTATGGGTGACCTTTCCTTCCACAATATAGTGAAAGGCAAGGGCTGTTACAAGATTCTGAAGCGAAACGGCATATCCCATGTCCTTTTCGAAGCTGCCGAAAAGGCTGTAGTGGCGTCCTTCGAATCCGGAAAACCCCATGAGGTTGAATTCCCTCGGTTTGTAAAGGAGATAGAGGGACATGTCGGAATGAAATACCCCTAAGCCTGCGAGGTCTTTCTTCAGTTTGGCCGTATTCCCCGGAATACCGTTTAAAGCGGGGCTCCTCTCGGTGCTCATGAGGCAAACAAGGTAATCTATGAGACGGAAGTCAGGAACGGTATCGCCTCTCAGCCCGAGAAAGGCGCTTAAGAACTTATCAAGCCAGATGGGCCCGAAGGGGGTGAGGGCATTTCCGAAAAACTTGTTTTTTGCCTTCTTTTTCCAGCGTCTCCAGAACATCCGCAGGTGTGTGTAGTCAAGTTCGTGGGGGAGAAAAGCGAGGACCTTTTCGGGATGGAAGTCAAAAAAATCGATCCGATATGGAGAAGCGCTGTACAAACAGGCAAATAACGGGAGAAAATGTTCAACAATCTTGACGACCAGATCGCCTGTATATTTTTCGTGGGTCTGGGTGAAACCTGATGATGGGTCCTGTAGCATGTTCGAAAGCCTCCGGCTCCCTATGCTGACGTGGGTGCCGTTATTGGCGAGACTCGTGTTCGATGTATTGGGAAGGACAACGAGGTTGTTGAAGATGATGCCTGCATCGCGTAATTTTGCCACCCCGTTTAACTGGCTTCTGCTCAGCACCTCATGACAGAGGTGCATATAGGAATGCTTCGCCTCGCCCTCATCCCACCCTGAGAGGCAGGGGCTCATGAAGAGTTCCCGGTAGAAGGAATCGGAAATGCACTCATTCAGCCTTTTCTGGCGTACAGGAGGATGGGGAGACAGATAGACCATGGCCTCCTGGCCAAGTTCCCTGAGGCCGAATTTCTCATTGGCATACATGGTGAGGAGTTGTGACAGGAGAAAGCGGAACGCCATCTCCTTTGCTACTACCCTTCCCATTCCTGTCTCAGGAGACAGTGACATGACGTGGAAGGAATGGGTTTCCGGGGATGTATTGTCGTTGGTAAAACAGCGCATAAGCCTGTAGCCTGTCCGTTGTATGAGACGGGGAATAGGTGTTTTATGGCCGATAACATCGGCGAGTGACAGTTTCAGGAGGTAGCTGATGGGCAGCCTGAGATAATCTTCACCGTTTTTTTCCAGCACAAACTTGTGGGCATCGCCCCTGAGGCTGCCTCCTTTCCTGGTCTTGTTCGAAAGGAGGTCGCGCCGGAATACGCTCTCGGCAATAGGGCTTAAATTTCTCCTGGGAAAACTGACGAGACTGTTCTCCCAGATATTTTCAGAGTTTGTATTGAGAAATCGCTCAAGGCTTGTGACGAGTTTTTTAGAGGCATCGCCTGAAGAGGCCCTTCGCATGATATTGGCATAGTAGTCCGACTCTTCGATGCTGATGGGCAGATCTACGAACTCTTTCCGCCCTGCAACCGCAGCCTGCAGCTCCGTTTCACTGCCCGCAGTTGTGTCGTATAGGGAGAATGGCAGGGACTCCAATGATCCGGCCGGGGAACAACCTTCTCTTTTCATTAGCCGCACTATGTCTTCGTGGGTAACGGGGTCAGGCTGATACCCCCGCTCTTTAACCGCCTTTAGAAAGGGAATGCCGGTGAGAGACATCCTGCTCATTCACACCTCCATACAATGGATACTCTACAGACAGTTTATACCTGTGAATTGTTAATACACGATTGATAATATGTTAATTTTTCGTTAATATTTTTATTAGACTCTTTTTAAAAATTAATCAAAAATTAACCGTTCGTTAATAAAAAACACATACTCCCTGCGATAAGATGAGCAAATAAATAAAAAATAAACAGTATGGTGATATAAATGGCCTATATAATAAAGCTTATTTTCATGGTTACCATCATTTTTAATGCCCTGTGGTACACGGGAACGGTGTATGCCACCCAGAAAGAATTGTCCGGGGCAGGCGCAACCTTTCCTCAACCGTTCTATCAAAAACTTTTTGACATGCATTACCGCCAGTACGGCATAAAGGTTACCTATCAGGGGACAGGGTCCGGAGATGGCATAAAAAAGATCATCAACAAGGCGGTAGATTTTGCCGGATCAGACGTAAGAATGAATGAAAATGAGCTGAAGGAAACAAAATTACCATTAGTTCATATTCCGACATGCCTCGGTGCTGTTGCAATTACATATAATCTGTCAGGCAATCCGAAACTCAAATTTACCCCCGACGTTATTGCAGATATTTTTCTCGGTAAAATAGCAAAATGGAATGATCCGAAGATTGCCGCCATTAACCAGGGTGTGAAGCTGCCCGACCTTGCGGTTAATGTTATATACCGTCTGGATAGCAGCGGAACAACGTATATTTTCAGTGATTATATGAGCAAAGTCAGCCGGGAATGGCTGAAAACAATGGGTACTGACAAATCTTTAAACTGGCGTACAGGCCAGGGAGCCAAAGGTAATCCCGGTGTGGCAGGGCTTATACGGCAAATCCCCGGTTCGATTGGTTACATGGAACTCATATATGCAATAGGGAATAATATGACGGTAGGATCGATCAGAAATATGTCCGGAAAGTTTATCGAACCAACGACGAGATCAATCGAACTCGCGGGAAATATTACCTTCCCTGATGAATCGAGCCTTTCCGTAACAAATACCCCGGTACAGTATGGGTATCCAATAAGCGGTTTCAGCTGGATAATAGTCTATAAAGATCTTCGCTATGAAGGAATGACCAGAGAAAAGGCAGATGAATTGGTTAAGCTTTTATGGTGGATTACCCATGAAGGACAAAGATATGCAGAACCTCTTCACTATACACCATTGCCGAAGTTAGTGGTAAGCAAAGCGGAAGATATTATCGGTTCCATAACATACAACGGGATTCGGATCCTTAAATAAAGCAAATAAAGCAACATGGATAATTTGACTTAAAAAAATAACCGGAGCGCTATCCCATATGAACTTATCAAGATTTAAAATCGGTACAAGACTGAGTTTAGGCTTTGGTCTCATTATGGTCTTTATGATTACCCTTGTTGTTCTCGCCATCGTCAGCATGAAAGATATTAATACAAGGATGGATAATATTATCCGGCAGAATAATAAGGGAATATGGCATGCCAATGTTATTAAAGACTCTATCCATACTATTTGTGAGGCAATCCTGACAACAGTCCTCACGGATGATGACACATTAAAACAATTTGAAAACGTGAAGATATTAACGGCACGCGCCACATATAGCGAAGCTTTGGAAAAACTATCAAAAACGGAGAAAACAGAAAATGGCAGTACGCTTATTACCCGTTTGGAGATTGCCGTACAAGCCCTGAATAACATCTATCAGAAGGTCATTCAATATAACGGTAATCACAAAGAAGCCGTCTCGTATTATATGGATACCGCACGTCCCTATATTCTCGGTCTCCATCAGATATGCACGGAACTCGTGATGTATGAGGAAGAACAGAGCAATCTGGCATATAACGAGGCCCTGAAAACGTACAACAGAACCTTTTATGCTTTTCTCGTACTTGCGGCCCTGACAATAGGTATTGCAGCTGCAACAGCCCTGATTCTTACAAAAAGCATCACAGAACCGCTGAGCAAGGGTGTTTTCATTGCAAATAGAATTGCTGAAGGCGATTTGACAGTTAATATCGATATAAAAACCCATGATGAAACCGGCCAGCTATTATCATCAATAAAGGACATGGCGCACAAGTTGAAAGAGATGAAAGAATTGGAGTACCAGCTTTTCCAGTCGCAAAAACTCGAAACGGTGGGGAGATTATCCGGCGGTATTGCGCATGACTTTAACAATATGTTAAGCGTGATCCTGGGGAATGCCCAGTTGATAAGAATGACCGGTGGGGAGAACGTGAAGATTCAGGAGCGGTGCATCTCCATCGAAGAGGCCGTTGCACGGGCGGCAGGATTTGTAAAACAGCTTCTCGCGTTCAGCAGAAAGCAGACGCTGGAGTTGAAGAATGTTGATTTAAATAATATTATCGGAGATTTTGAAAAAATGATCCGGAGAATGCTTGAAAAAACCATCGAAATGGAGATAATGCTTTCGGCTGAACCTTCAATGGTTAAGGCGGATGTTTCGCAGATTAATCAAATACTTCTTAACCTTGCTGTCAATGCACGGGAAGCAATGTCAAAAGGCGGAAAACTATCGATCAAAACCGCACATTATTATATAGATGAAGAATATTCAAACACGCGCATTGACGTTGCTCCCGGTGAATATGTTGCGATGATAGTTTCTGACAATGGTATCGGTATCGATAAAGATATTGCCGGCAAAATATTTGAACCCTTTTTTACCACCAAAGAAAGCGGAACAGGACTCGGGCTTTCCGTGGTGTACGGTATTGTGAAACAGCATGGCGGATTTATTGACGTTTGCAGTGAGACAGGTGTCGGGACGACCTTTACGGTCTATCTGCCCTTTCTCAAGGACATCACGGAGTCCGAACATCACATAAAAGCATCTCAGATGATGTTAAAGGGGAGTGAAACCATTCTCGTTGTTGAAGATGATGCTGAACTGCGCAATACCGTTTCAAGTATACTGCAGTTACTCGGATACACTATATATACCGCAGAAAACGGCGTGGAAGGACTGGCTGTTTTCAAGCAACACCGTAACGTTATTGACCTTGTTCTCCTCGATATTGTAATGCCGAAGCTGGGAGGTTTTGAAACCTTACGGGAAATGAAGAAAATCGATCCGAATGTTCCCTCTATTTTCGTTACAGGATATAATGCGGGCAATATTCACCATGATGTTAGCCCCGATGACGACTATAATATAGTGCAAAAACCGTACTCTTTCGAGAATCTGTCTCAAAAGATAAGGGAATCCCTTGACAAAACATCCAGAAGGGCAGCATGAAAGAACAAGTGAAGAATATAAGTATACTTTTAATGGATGACGAAGAAATGGTAAGGGAGCTGACAGGGGAACTGTTAGACATCCTGGGTTATAATGTAACCTTCGCAAGAGAAGGCCGGGAGGCGATAGATCTTTATATGAAAATGGCTGCATCAAATCAGCCCTTTGACGCGGTAATGCTCGATTTGAACATACGGGGAGGCATCGGTGGAATTGAAACTCTCAAGAAAATAATTGAAATTGATCCAGGGGTAAAGGCGCTTTTGTTGACCGGTCACACGAACGACTTAACGATAGCAGAGTACAGGAATATGGGCTTTAAGGATGTGATGATGAAGCCGTTTAGTTTAGAAGAACTAAACACAGCATTACATTCATTGACCGTCTGATTTTACTATTGAAAAAAATAATGTCAAAATTAACCGAAAATTAACAATAGATTCGTATAATAATAACAATGTTTATGTATGCTAAAGAATCATTTAATATAAGGAGGCTTTTGATGTTAAAATCAGGAAGAAGGTTCGGTTTTATTGTTCTCGTATTTTTTCTCATGCTTGCGGGCATAACGGTATTTGCAGCAGAGAAGGAGCTGATCGGCGCAGGGGCGACATTCCCGCAGCCGCTCTATTCAAAGATGTTTGATGTTTACAACCAGCAAAACAAGATAATGATTAACTACCAGGGTATCGGCTCAGGCGGCGGTATCAACCAGCTTATTAAAAAGACTGTGGATTTCGGCGGAACCGATGCGTTCATGACAGAAAAGGAACTGAAAGACGCGGGAGCGCCTGTACTTCACATACCTACATGCCTGGGCGCGGTTGTGGTGACATACAACCTTCCCGGAAATCCGAAAATTAATTTTACACCGGATGTCGTTGCAGACATCTTCCTGGGGAAGATTACAAAATGGAACGATGCAAAGATCACGGCAGCAAATAAAGATGTGAAGCTCCCCGATATTTCAATCAGTGTTGTTCACCGGGCCGATGGAAGCGGTACAACGTATATATTCAGCGAATACCTTACAAAGATAAGTAAAGAATGGAAAGACAAGATGGGAACCGGGAAATCCATAAACTGGCCGGCAGGGCAGATAGGGCAGAAAGGTAATCCGGGTGTTGCAGGATATGTGAAACAGACGCCGGGTTCGATTGGTTATGTGGAGCTTCTCTACGCACTGCAGAATAAGATGGCTTACGGCAATGTAAAAAATAAGGCAGGCAAGTTCGTTGAGCCTACCTCACAATCAGTAAGCAGCGCGGCAAATGTGAAAATTCCTGATGACACAAACGTTTCACTTACCGATACAGACGCGAAAGATGGTTATCCGATAAGCGGTTTCACATGGCTTATCTTTTACAAAGAACAGAATTACGGCGGCAGATCAAAGGAAAAGGCCGAAGTGCTGTCAAAGATGCTTATGTGGATGGTTGGTGACGGACAAAAATATGTTGAGCCGCTCCAGTATTCAGCATTATCAAAAGAAGCGGCAGACAAGTCGGTGAAGCTTATAAAATCGATGACGTATAAAGGAACACCGCTGGTAAAATAACCAGGCATCAAGGGTTAAGGATTAAGGGGTAAAGGAGTTCAGGTGATTGGAAGGTTGGATGTTTGGATGATTAGCTAACCCTCTAAACTTCTAACCCTCTAAGCATCAATTCCTGATCCAGCGCTTAAGGGCGTGTTTGCGAGGGATGGCACGATACACATGACGATTCTAATGATAAATCCGGGTTGAATATATGCTGACAAAAGATAAAACAGAAAAGAGATTTGACCTGATCCTGAAAATGACCGCCCTTTTTGTTGTGGCCTTGCTTATTGTGATCTGCCTGACGCTCTTTGTTGCTTCTGTTCCGTCGATAAAATCCTTTGGATTCGGGTTCTTTATCGGAAAGATATGGGATGCGGCGTCAGAAAAATTCGGTGCGCTTCCCTTTCTTGTCGGGACGCTCCTCACTTCCTTCCTGGCACTTGCAATATCAATCCCTTTTTCTATTTCCATCTCAATCTTTCTCGGAGAATATTTCAAGGAAGGGGCAATTTCCGCGTTTTTAAGAAGTTCCGTCGAGGTGCTCGCCGGCATCCCTTCCGTTATTTTCGGCCTCTGGGGGCTGTTTCTCCTCATGCCTCTCGTAAGGATGATAGAAACACAGGTCGGTGTAACCCCCCATGGGGTCGGGATACTGACCGCGTCTTTGATACTCTCCATCATGGTTATTCCTTTTTCGGCTTCAATCGGGAGAGAGGTGGTAACCCTTGTGCCCTCAGATCTGAAAGAGGCTGCATATTCATTGGGCGCTACACGGTTTGAAGTTATTAAAAATATTATTATTCCTTACGCGCGCTCAGGCATCTTTGCCGGGCTGCTCCTCGCCCTGGGCAGGGCAATCGGTGAAACAATGGCGGTGACAATGCTTATCGGGAACAGTAATTTCCTCCCTACAGGCATCTTCAGCCCCGCAAATACCATGGCAAGCGTTATCGCAAATGAATTTGCCGAGGCAACGGGGATAACGGCATCATCACTTATCTATGTTGGGCTTGTGCTTTTTCTTGTCACGACAATTGTCAACATCATCGGCACATATGTTATCAAGAGAATAAGCCTTGAAGCATCCAAAGAGGTAACATAATGGAAGGTAACCTGCGTAACAGAATTATTAAGGATAATATTTTTAAAGGCGCAGTTATCCTCCTTTCTTTCATATCGCTTCTCCCGCTGCTTCTCATACTCTACTACATTACAAGAAACGGCATTGCAGTGATCAACTGGGAATTCCTTACTCAGCTTCCCAGGCCGATCGGCGAGGTAGGCGGCGGTATTTACAACGCAATCATAGGAACCCTTTTTCTCATAGTCCTTTCAAGCGTTCTGTCGATCCCTTTTGGCATTTCAGCGGGGATATACCTTTCCGAAAAGGGTGAAGGAAAGATTGCCCATATTGTCAGGTTGTGCGTTGTTGTCCTGCAGGGCACGCCGTCGATTGTCATAGGTATTGTTGCATATATGTGGTTCGTTGCGCCTTTTAAGGGTTTTTCAGCCTTATCGGGGGGCGTTGCCTTAAGTATCATGATGCTGCCTGTTATTATCAAAACCACGGAAGAGACCCTGAAACTGATGCCCTACTCATTGAAAGAGGCTTCTCTTGCCCTCGGAGTACCATATTACAAGACAATCCTGAAGGTCATTCTGCCCACAGGTTTAAGCGGCATTCTGACAGGCATACTGCTCAGTGTTGCACGGATTACCGGAGAGACTGCTCCACTGCTCTTTACCGCCTTCGGTAACCAGTTTATGAATTATAACATCTTTAAACCTATGGATTCTTTACCATACCGCATTTTTTA
>Ga0247841_10013157_pt1 | contig 10636 bp, 10 predicted proteins | sample LaCruzMarch2015__2_FD_192410 | JGI IMG/M metagenome (GOLD analysis project Ga0247841, IMG submission 192410) | Freshwater microbial communities from meromictic Lake La Cruz, Castile-La Mancha, Spain - LaCruzMarch2015_18m | ecosystem: Environmental > Aquatic > Freshwater > Lake | place: Spain...
ACCGGAGCCGTCCCGGATGCGAACCGATGCCCGAATCCGACACCGCGATCCGCCGCAGACGTTGCCCGGACCGGACTCCAGTCAGCGGCCTGAGGTCGACTGGCGTGGTGAGCACAGGCCCTATGAACCACCATAGCACCCGGTCAGGACGGAACGCAGGGGTGGGCACAGCTACCGAAGCGACGAAGGCGACGAAACGGTCGCTTCCATCGCTCTTGTCGCGCAACGGCCCTGCGATATCGCAGTCGAAGGCACACTGTTCTCGTACCTCCGTGGGCGGGAAGGCAGGGCTGCACTGTCAGCCGCGAAGCAGCCGGCGACCGAGCGGGCAGACGGACACGCAGATGCCGCAGAGCCCGCCCGCTTCCACGTGGCGCTCGTTCTCATCCATGCATGCGACCACGTCGAGGAGTTCCGCCCTCGGCATGCCGGCGAGCCACTGCGTGTCGCGGCCCGCGCCGACTGGGCAGGCGTCGACGCAGCGCCGGCACTTGGCGCAGCCACCCTCTGTGATGGGCTCCCCCGTCGGCAGGTCGGCGTCGGTGAACACGGTCACCAGACGCAGCCAGGGTCCGAGACGCGGCGAGACGAAGATCGCCGTCTTGCCGATCCAGCCGAGGCCCGCCTGCGTCGCCGCGGTCTTGTGGGCGAAGACGCCGGCGGCCGTCATGTCGACCGCCTGCTTGTCGCCGACCGTCCGTCCGATGGTGGGCCGGAGCGGCACGGCAGTCGCCCCATGCGACTCCAGTGCTGTGGCCAGCCGCTGAGCCGTCTCCCAGAGGGCGTCGTTTGCGCGCCGGTACTCTGCGAAGTAGGTGGGCGTCGGGCCGGCCTCGACCGGCCCGATCGCCTCGGGTGCGAGTGCGACGCCGATGGACACAGCGCGGGGTAGCGCCGGCCCATAGGGCCATGGCTCGTCCGGGCACGCGGCGACTCCCCACTGCGCGACGCCGGCACCCTCAAGGCAGCTCGCGACGACTTCGATCACGGGTGGGGGAGTCATGGTCCTCCTTCGAGTCGGCAGAATGAGGAACGGCGCGAGGGGCCCGAGCCGACGGGGATCGGTCAACTCGGCTTCCGAGACGACGCGATTGTACACCGGCCTCAGGACCGTTGCCGCCCGGGCCGATCACGATGATCCCTCATGCAGAGCGCTGGCCGTGGTCTCCGCTCGGCTGCGCTTTTCAACTGCCGCCCGCGGTCCACGGAGCATTGCTGGGCGTCGTGCCACCGGCATGGTGTCCCGGGCCTCCTGCCGCGGGTCCGCCATTCCTTCGCCAACCACCTTCTCAGAGCGGGCAACGACATCCGCACCATCCAAGAACTACTGGGCCGCGAAGATGTCAGGACCACCGTGATCTACACGCTCGTGTCGTGTAAAGGCGGCCGTGGAGCATGAAGTTCGCTCGACGGGCAGTTCATGCGCGACACGTTGGGCGCATGTCTGAATGGCTCCGCAGGATGCCTCATACTGACAGGTAGAGATGAGGACGACGCCACTTGGACACTGAGAACGCAGTTCTGATCGCCGGTGGCTATGGCGTCGTGCGTCAACAGATCGCACACGCTATTCGCCGGCACCATCCCGGACTGCCGCTGATCATCGCTGGACGAAATCCCGCGAAGGCAGAGGCCCTTGCCCGTGAGCTGACGAACGCTGACACGGCCAAGTTGAACACGGGACAGCTCAGCCCTTTGGGTGGCCTACGACCACGTGCGATTCTCGCCGCCGTGAATGATCCTCGCGACTACTGACTGACGCATGCCAGAGTCGGTGCACTGCGCTCAGCGCCTAACAATGGCTTCGAGCGGAATTGCTTCACTCGCAGCTCATGCCTCCCACGTTGACGACCCAGAAACCCGCCCCATCCCCAGGCCCGCCTTGGGTTTCGGCGTGTCGCTGATTGCACCAATTGTGGTACAGTCCTTGCATGACGGAATCCGCTGATAACGAACCAGTGCTCATCGTGGCGTTCTTCAAGTCCGCGTCGGGCAGTGAGCCTGTTCGTGAATGGTTGCGTAGCTTGGTCCCGGATGCTCGGAGGGTCATCGGTTACGACATCAAGACGGCGCAGTACGGCTGGCCGCTCGGGATGCCGCTCATCCGCAAACTCGAACCTGATCTGTGGGAGGTCCGCTCTGACATGCCGGCGGGCATCGCGCGCGTGATGTTCACCATGGAAGACGGGCACATGGTACTGCTGCACGGGTTCGTGAAGAAGTCGCAGAAGACGCCGGCGGCGGACCTGAAGACGGCACGGCAGCGGCTCGCTGAACTGAGAGGAGCGAAGTGATGGACAAGAAGCATATCGGAGGCGACTTCGACGACTTCCTGCGTGAAGAGCACATGCTCGACGACGCTGAGGCGGTCGCGGCCAAGCGCGTCATCGCGTTCCAGATCTCTCAGGAGATGGAGCGCTGCCACCTCACCAAGACTGACATGGCGCATCGCATGGGCACCAGTCGGCCGGCTCTAGATCGGCTGCTCGATCCCGCGAATCCGTCGGTGACTCTCTCGACGCTGGAGCGCGCCGCAGCGGCGGTGGGCAAGCGGCTCAAGGTCGAGTTGTCAGCCTAGTCTGCATCCTGACAAGCGCATCAACCCGTCTGCCAGCAGGTAGACTGACCTGGAAGCTCCTGCACAGAATCTGCCCATGGGGCGGGTAAGGCAAGCCTCTTCAGCTGAGCTCCCACGTTGCCGGGAGACGCGCGGTGCGTTCATGCTGTCTGCCTCGCTGCCGCGGCGATCCGGGATCGGCCCGCGACCGCAGCGGGATGGCACCATGAAGCGTCCTCTCGCGGGATGTAGAGTGGAGGCCATCGGGGATCCCGGCCATCTACGCGGAGGGCGTCATGTACACCAGGAAGAAGTGGAGCGAGCTCAGCGGGCGCAGCCGCACGCTGGTCGTCGCCGTCGGAGTCGTCGAAGTCGTCCTCCTGGCGGCGACCCTCATCGACATCAAGCGTCGACCCGCGGACCAGATCAACGGCTCGAAACGGATGTGGACCGCGCTGGCCTTCATCAACATCGTCGGGCCGATCGCCTACTTCACTCTCGGGCGGCGGCGAAGCTCCGGCGCCTGACCTGCCGGCGCCAGCTGGACACACACGAGTTGCCAAGGTCGGGGGGCTACCGGCGTTCTGCGATGGTACTGTCGCCCCGCACGCATACATGATGCATTACACACGAAGGAGGATGCATGGCGACCGAGACGGATTTCACGCCGGAAGAATGGCAGACCCTGAGATGGGCGGTCACCGACACGATGATGTACCTCTCGATGGCCGACCCGGGCTTCTGGGACGTGTTCAAGGAGGCCAACGCGGCGGCCCACTACATGGCTGCGGCCAAGCAGACCAGCGAGAGCGCGCTTGTCCGCGAGCTGGCGGCCGACATCAAGACGAAGCGCGACAAAGAGGTGTCCGGCAATCCGACCGACGTGTCGGGCGAGGTCATTGAGCGTGTGAACGAAGCCGTCAAGATCGTCTCGGACAAGGCCCCCGAAGACCTCGAAGGCTTCAAGACCTTCATCATCGGTGTCGCGAAAGCGACCGCTGAGGCCGCCAAGGGAACCGGCCCGACGGAGGCTCAGGCCATATCGAAGCTGGAGGCGGCGCTGGGTTGAGCGCGCGCCGGACGAGTGCATTCAAGGGCCGGGCGTCTTGGACCCACCCCCCTCTCTCATCGTGAGCATACTGTCCCGCGTTGGTCTTCTCGGCGGCGACTGAAGCGACGAATCGTTCGATTCCGCCACTCACGTCGTGCCCGGCGCGTACACCTACGTGTCGTGGCACGCGGCCCCTTTCCCGGGCCTCCTGCCGGGGGTCTCGGCTCGCCTGAGTCACGCGGGTCACGAGGCAATCATGCCCGGTCATCAACAGCCCGCGTGCGCATACCGTGCGCCAGCGTCTCCAGCAAGAAGGCAAGCTGAACGACCGTCTTCGACCGGGACTGGGACTACTACGCCACGCGCGGGAAGAAGGAGGTCCTCGGCCGGTAGGTCCTGCTGGACGCTGCGAGGTGGCCGGCGATCAGGCCTGCCCCACTGTGTCCGGAGCGTGGAAGCGGCCATCGCGGCGGAAGTGCTCCTCCAGCCACGCGGCCGCGTGGCTCGCGCTGTCCACAGGCGCCTCGTCGTGGTGCTTGCCGAGCAGGTGCGCGAAATTGTGGAGCGTCCACGTGCCGAGCTGGGAGATTGACTCGCTCGCTCTCGCCCCCTCGCGCTCGAGCCACATGGCGTTGCTGGGGATGTCACCCTTGACGGGCTGCTGCGCGTCCCGGTTGGGTACGCCCGGCAGGTACGGCAGCGGGCGGATCTCCGGCCGGTCGGTGCGCGGGGTGTCGCGATTGAAGGCCGCGAAGGCGGGCCTGGCCCACGCGTCACGGCGGGAGAGCGGATCGCCGAGGCCGAGCGACTCGCGCAGCGTCCGCGTCATGGACGTGTTCGAGTGGTCGTCCCTGATGACGGTGCCGGGCTCCGTGTACGCCGACACGACGATGGTGGGCACGCGCAGGCCGAGCCGGTCGAAGCGGAAGCCCTCGGGACTCACCGTGTCGTCGGGGCTCACCGTTGCCGGCGGCGGCACGTGGTCGAAGCAGCCGCCGTGCTCGTCGAACAGCACGACGAGCGCCGCGGACTCCCACTGGGGCGACGTCCTCACCGCCCGGTACACGGCGGCGAGGAACGCCTCCGCGGCGCGGACTTCCGTCGGCGGGTGGTAGTCGTTCAGGTCGCCGAACAGCATGCGGGGCTCGACCCAGGAGTAGCGCGGCAGCTCGCCCGCCTCGGCATCCCGGAAGAACTGCTCCAACGTGGCGCTGTGCTCCTGCCACATGCGCAGGTGGTGCCCCCCGCCGAGGTTGATGGCGGAGAGCGGCACCTTCTGGCTGGGGTCGTAGTAGCCGGTCCACGAGACGCCGGCCTCGGTGGCGCGCTGGAACAGGTTGTCGTGGCGGAAGTCCCACGCGTAGTCGTAGGTGATGTGGTTGTCCAGCCGTCCGCCGCTCGTGCCGCAGTGGAAGAAGCTGCGGTTCGGGAACGTACACGTGGGGGCGTCGCAGAACCAGCGGGTGAAGACCGCGTACTCCTGCGCGAGGGTGTTGATCACGGGCGCGGTCTCGGGGGTGAACACCCCGCCCACGGACCGCATCTCGGCGTCCGAGAGTGCCCTCCCCTTCTCCCACAGCGCACTGTAGTAGTAGTCCAGGGCGAACCCATCCATCGTCGGCGCCAGTCCGGGCTCGGGGGCGTTGTAAGGCGCCTCCATGAAGTTCGGGAAGATCCGGTAGGGCGACTTGCCGGCGTTGCTCTCCGGCACGTAGCGCCCGTAGAGCTGCGCGTTAACCGCCGAGTACTCCTCTCCCGGGTCGGGGATGGGGTCGGTGAAGTTGCCCGCCGGGTGGACGCGCACGGTGCCGCCTGGGTAGGGCAGGTCGATCGTGCGGTCCCGGATGCCGTCCTGCGGCGGGATGTGCGGCAGGTACCCGAGCAGGTTGTCGAACGAGCGGTTCTCGAACATCACGACGACCCAGTGCTTGATGGCGTGCATCTCGCTCCTCCCGTCACGCGGGACTGCGACGTGGACTCGTGTCCGGGGAGTAGTGTACCCGACCCTCCGGTGGGCCGGCTGCCCGCGGCAGCCGGCGGCACGGTGGCCTACGAGGGCTACGCCGGCCCTGTCCCTGTGGCCCGAGGCCCCTCAGGCGGGTCGCACGCGCCAGCCGCTGATGTGAAGCCGTTTCAGCACGATGATCCAGATCCGGGCGTACCGCCCTGTGCTGCCGACCCGGCCGCGGAGGCCGCCGTGCAGCCATGCGAACCAGCGCCGCTCGCAGTCCCGCATCGATCTTCTCCGCGGCCTCTTCCCGGAGTGCGGGCATCACGCGGCTGATGCGCCCTCTGCAACCCTTCTGCAACCCAACTGCCCGGTCTTCGTTAGTTCTCGCTGGCATTGCCTGGGACGGCACCATCACGATTCCCTGGCACGCGGCGTCACTTGACAGCACTGCGAGGCCGATGGAGCGGCGCCACGGAAAGCCTCCGCAGGGCGCCTCGAAGGATAGCGATGTCTTCGTCAGACGTCGGCCGGACGAAGAGGCCACAAACAAGGGCGCGGCGACGTTTCGGGCGTCGAGATCCTCCCCCGAGCGTCGGGCTGACGCCGGCAGCCCAACTCAGTGGTGGACGATCTCGCCCGGCATCCTCGGCCATACTTGTCCCCCCTCGTGGGCCGCCAGCTCAGCCGGGAGAGCGCCGCCCTTGCACGGCGGCAACATGACCCCTCCCAACGAGGCTGATCCGGTCGTCGACGAGGAAGTCGCCGGGCGAGAACGACACTTGCGGATCCGCGCTCATGAACGCACCCGGGCAGGTCGCAGGGGCGGCCAGTTACACCAACGGGCTCGCAGCCCATCGCCTGCCCGACCGCGTTCTCCCAGAGCCCCTGTCCCGGAGCATACGTCATCTTACGACGTGGCCGGCGGCTGATCACGGTGGCTCCGGGTCCACTCTCATGTCGGTACACCACAGTACCGAGCTCAACTCCTGACCTGCGCTTGCCGATAACAGAGGAAACAAGGTCAGCGGACCCTCAAGAGGAAGGACGCGCAGTGAGCGAGTCGGACGACAACCAGGCGCTCAACGAAGATGAGCTCGACGGGGTCGCGGGCGGTGCCGGCGAATGGTGGGAAGGGCTGTCGGACGAGATCGAACACAACTTTCTCAGCTAGGCGAGCTCTACTCCTTACCGCCGAAGACGCGGGGAAGAAGCCCCGCGATAGCTTCGTCTTTGCCGTGGCGAGCTCGATGGCCTTCGTGTCGCCGTAGGCGCGGGTGGCGCTGGAGCGCGCCGAGGAGAAGGTCCTCGAGGACGCTCAGCCGCCACGCGCGAACGTCGTCGCGCTCGCCGGCCGGCGACGGTGATTCTTCATAGGACCTCCTCGGCTCGCGCTGGGCTGCCTGCCCGCGGGGCAGGTCGGTCGGCGAACCATTGGCGTCTGAGCAGTCGATGACCGGACTCCCGGCCTTGAAGCGCGCAGCACGCGTCGAACCCATCGGGGCACCGGTTCTTCTCGCGCCGGCCCCACCTTCACCGCTGCTCGCAGAGACCTGGCGGCCCCTTCCAGCCCTCGTCGTCGAGGCTGACGGCAGAACGTGTCGCTGCCCCTTCGCAAACGCTGTCGTAGGAGCACGATGGATGCTACTGTGCGCCTCAGCGCATGACCAAGGGGTGACACTCAGGCTGGGCGGATCGCGCCGGCCGAAACTCGGGGGGAGGGGTCATGAGTCGTGTCCGGAGGATGCTTCCCGCGCTGCTGCTGGTCCTGGCCGCCGTCGCGCTGCCTGCGCCCGTCTGGGCATCGCCGCTGACGACGGGGACATCGGCCGGAGCGACGTCCTATCCGCCGATCGTCCCCGGCCCTGCGACCGTGCTTCCCGACTTCATCGGCGGGGCGGCCACCGCGCATCCTCTGTGCGACGCCGGCGTTCCTCAGGACCCGCATCTGGGGCGGATCCCGTACTCCTACATCCACGACGACAGCTGGAACAGCGACACGTCGAGCGGGCCCGGTCCCCTGGGCCGCGACCTCGAGACCGTCTCCTCGACGCTCGGCCTGCCGGCCGTGTTGCAGTGGGCCTCGAGCACCAGCTCCATCGCGTTCGACAGTCACGGACGTGTGGTCGTCTCTTTCATGCAGGACGGCCTCGTGACCGGCATGGACGTCCTCCTCGTCGACCCGGTATCGCTCGACGTCCTCTGCAGCTACTCCGCGGGCACCAGCTCGATCGGCAATGCCTATTTCTACGTCGACGACCACGACCGCGTCGTGATCGTCACCGGCCCCCGCACGATCACCACCCTGCGTGAGGGCGGGACGAACGCGGCTCCCACCCTGGAGCCGGTCCCGCGGATGCAGTACGACCTCTCGCAGGTCGTCCCGCCGGACGACCGTCTCGCAGGGCTCCTCGTGGACTGGAGCGGACGCATCTGGTTCGAGACGGCGGGCGTGGGCGCCACCGCCGGGCCCCGCGTCGGAGTTATCGACCCCGCGACGTGGCCGCGGGTGAGATGGGCGCAGCTCGGCGCCGGCGAGCAGATCGCGAACGGGATGGCCATGACGGCGACCGGCGCGTTCGTTCTGACCTCGCGGGCGCTGTACAAGCTCGTCGCCGGGCGCGACGACCGGCCGCGCGTCGTGTGGCGCGCCGGCTACGACACGAGCGACACGGTGAAGCCGGGGCAGCTGTCCCTCGGTTCGGGGACGAGCCCGACCGTGCTCGGCGGCGGCGCCTACGTCGCGATCAACGACAGCGCCACGCCCATGAAGGTGGTCGTGTTCCGCACGGCCAACAGGCTCGTGCGCGGACAGCAGCGACTCGTGGGCGCGATGCGGGTGTTCGAGGACATGGCCGGCCAGGCGTGCGCGAACTCGCTCCTCGGGTACCGCGACTCCATCGTCGTCGAGAACAACTACGGGCATTCGGATGCCTACGACGCGAACGGCTTCCTCACCTCGACGGCCAATCTGCCCGGCCTCGAGCGCATCGACGTCAAGCCGGGCGGCACCGGCCTCCGCAAGGTCTGGGTCAACGACCAGGTCGCCTCCGACCCGGTCCCCAAGCTGTCCACGAAGTCGGGGCTCATCTATGTCGTCGAGAGGCAGCAGGACGCGGTCAAGGATGTGGACGTGCACTACTGGACCGCGCTCGATTTCCGCACCGGCACAGTAGTGTGGCGGAAGATGGCCGGGAGGGGCGCTGCGTGGGACAGCTATTGGTCCGCGCCGGCTCTCGGCCCGTCCGGTACGTTCTACATCGGCGACTACGGCGGGCTCGCCGCGGTCCGCGACAGGGACTGAAGGCTCCAGCGCCGAGGCGCAACGGACGAGGAGGGCCGGGCAGCCGAGTCGCCCGAACCCTGTTCGCGTCCTCATGGATCATCCCGGGCGGCCGTCGCGGGCGGGCAGCTCGCCGGAACCTCCGCAGTGCCAAGGGCAGTGTCGGGCCCCCGGCATGTTGGTCAGTGTCCCGGGATGTGGTGTACGAAGGAGTTGGGAGCAGGGCCGCCGGAGCGGTCGCATCGGCCGACCCGGCGGCATAGACACACTCCTAGTCGGTGGCCTCGCCCTGCGCCATCAGGACGCCGGCGTACGCCAGGACCTGTGCCCGGTTCTGGAGGTGCAGCTTCCTCATGATCTCGGCCATGTGGTACTTCACGGTGCGCGGGCTCAGGCAGACGCGGTCACCGACCTCCTTGTACGAGAGGCCCTGCGCCACCAGGTCCAGCACCTCGAGCTGGCGCTCGCTGAGGGGCTCCTCCGCGCTGGGTGGCTGCGGAAGAGGCCGCGGCGGGTCTCCGGGCCGGGGCTTCGGCCCAGGCTCAGAGGCCGTCGCGAACTGGGCCAGCAGCCTGGCGGCCAGGCCGGGGGCGAACGGCGGGACGTCCTGCTCGGCGTCGTGAAGGGCGTCGATGAGGCTCTCCGCGTCCATGCTCTTGAGCAGGTACCCCGTAGCCCCCGACTTGACCGCCTCGAAGAGGTCCTCGCTCTCTGCCGAGGTGGTCAGGACGATCACCTTCGTCTCGGGCAGCTCGGCCTTGATGACGCGCGTGGCCTGGAGCCCGTCCCACTCCGGCATGCGGATGTCCATCAGGATCACGTCCGGGCGCAGGATTCTCGCCTGCTGGGCCGCTTCGCGTCCGTCCCGGGCGGTCCCGGCGACCTCGATGCCGTGCGCCTCCAGCAGGTTCTTCAGGCCCTCGAGCATCAGGGTGTGGTCGTCGGCGAGCAAGACCCTCATCCTTGTTCCTCCAGTATCGCTTGAGCTCCAACGGTGAGACTGACGGAGGTCCCCCGGCCCGGCTGGGAGACGATGTCGACCCTCCCGCCCACCTGACGCATCCGTTCCCGCATGAAGACCAGCCCGTAGTGCCCGTTGCGGCCCGTCTCGGCCGACGGGACGGCGAAGCCGCACCCGTCGTCGGTGATGGTGACGCTCAGCCCGTCGCCGCAAGGCTCCAGGGCGACGAGCACGGCGGAGCCGGGAGCGTGCTTGCGCGCGTTGGTGACGGCCTCCTGGATCACGCGCAACACCTGGACGGCGACCTCTGGGGCGAGGGGGTCGGGGCCCACGTCCCGCGGCATGTGCAGCTCGGTGCGGACGCCGTAGTCCGACCGGATCTGGTCCAGATACCTCCTCAGCGCCGGCAAGAAGGACCACTCTTGTGACGGCGTCGAGAGCGCCAGGATCGACTCGCGGACGTCGGCGTGCGCGCTCTGGGCGACGTCGGCGAGCCGGGCCAGAAGACGGCCGCCGGCCTCCACGTCGCCGTCCGCCACCTTCTTGCCGGCCGTCTGCGCCTGGAGGCTCACGTAGCCGAGCACCTGGCCCACCGTGTCGTGCAGCTCGCGCGCCAGGCGCTCGCGTTCCTGGAGCGTCGCGAGGGCTCGCTGCTGCTCGAGCAGCCGCGCCTGCGCCGCCCTCTCGTCGGTCACGTCGTGGAGCAGCACGAGCCTCCCGAGCGCGCGGCCTCGCCGATCCTCCAGCAGGGTCACGTGCAGGCTGTAGCGGCGGCTCGCTCCGGCCACGTGCAGCTCGACCTCGCGGTGAGAGCCCCGGACGGCCCCGTCGTCGGT
>Ga0247841_10013158_pt1 | contig 10636 bp, 6 predicted proteins | sample LaCruzMarch2015__2_FD_192410 | JGI IMG/M metagenome (GOLD analysis project Ga0247841, IMG submission 192410) | Freshwater microbial communities from meromictic Lake La Cruz, Castile-La Mancha, Spain - LaCruzMarch2015_18m | ecosystem: Environmental > Aquatic > Freshwater > Lake | place: Spain...
TAGCATTAAATCGCTTCCCGATGCAGGCGCTCAAGTAAGTATTTCGGCTGGACTTATGGAAAATATTAACTCCCTTGGTGCAAAAAACCAATGGGGTTATTCAACAAGCTGGATGAATTCGTATAAAGAAGCAATAGGCTGGAAAACTTCAGGTAACTTACCACGCTTAGACCTTGTTAATTTCACCTACGATCATGCATTATCGCCTCTCGTAAGCGAACGTACATTGGTTAAGCAAATAAAAGCTTACCAGTATGTTGCCAATAAGTATTATGGATATACATCCAAAGGATATTGGCCTGCTGAAGGTGCTTTTTCCGAACGAATTATAAAATCTCTTGTTGAATGTGGAATCGAATGGTCGATAATTGCGAACAGTCATTTGGCACGAACACTATCCGATTATGTGCATCCATATAATATAAATGGAAATATCGAAGCTCCAAATCGTGCCGATCAAGTACCTACAAAAGGGAATAATTGGTACGATGGATTGATTGATGGGCGCGGAAGTAGGTTGGCGGCACCATATTGTTATCAAACACATAAAGCACAATACATTGACCCTTCGACTGGAGCAGCCTATAAAATTGATGTAGTGCCTATGTGCAACTATATCAGCTATATCGACGGCTATAGTGGCGCCAATGTGAGTGATATACAATCAAAAATTGAACCTTTTTCGGATGTTGCTCGTCCGAGTATTGTGCTACTTGCACACGATGGCGACAATGCGTGGGGCGGAGGTAGCAGCTACTACAACGAAGCAGTACCCGCATTTACCAATTCAGCAACATCAGCAGGCTATCGACCTACTACCATTCAGCAATTTTTGAAAGACCATGCTACACCCTCTTATGATATTGTAAAAGTGGAAGATGGCGCTTGGGTAAATGCCGAAAGCGATTGGGGACATCCACAATTTATTAATTGGTTATGGCCTTTGTATTCAAAAGTTGATTATAGATTCAATCCGAACGATTGGACTGAAGACGCGCGAAACTGGGCTGTAATTACGGCAACCGAAAATTTTGTAACAATGGCAGAAGACCTCGAAGGTGGTAATTTGCGCAGTCGTTACATTGCCGAAGGTGGTGCTAATGCTACGAATGCCGAAAGAGCATGGCATTTTTATTTTGGTGGTCTAAATTCGGGTTTTATGTACTACGGAAAAGCCGAAGATATGGAAGTAAAACCATCGCTGACAGGAAATATTGCTATCCAATATGCACAAAAAGTTATTGAAACAAAATCGGAAACTGACAATACCGCACCAAGTGTATTTATACCACAACGATTTCCATATAACCCCGGTGCATCGGGATTTGGACCAACCACAGGCTATAAAAAAGTGGATTATGCTTCCGATTTTCATGTTTGGACTTTTGCCTACGATGTAAGTGGTTTAAATACAGTAAAGCTAAAATTTAGATTAGATGCCGATGGCATACTTCCGACAGAACTGTCGCACAACAAACTTTACAGTGGTGGTAGCGATGTGGGTGCTTGGGAAACAATTGAGATGACCCGACAACCAATGGTAGCCGACCCTACAACCGACTCGCAACTTAATTTCTTTATTTTACCAACTGCAAAAGCCGATCTTTGCTTTGCCGAAATAAAAGGATTTAAAGACAAACTTATCGACTACTATGTTGAAGCTACTGATAGTAAAGGCAACACGTTTCGAACACCAATACAGCACGTTTATGTTGGTAAAGGAGAAGAAAGTGGAACGGAAAATCCAGACCCAAATCCGAATCCAATAACCGTAAAATTCAAAAAACCTTCCGACTGGGGTACAAGCAATGTAAGTATTTGGGCTTGGAACGACAAAGGAAACCTATTCAACAATTGGCCGGGGCAAAGTATGACCGATATTGGAAATGGGTGGTACTCGCACACATTCGACCAAACAATTTGGAAAACAAATGTAATTTTTAGCAAAAACGGGAATCCACAAACTATTGATATTATGGATGTTTCGCAAAGCACTTGCTACGAAAGTGGAACTCTTACAGGCAATAAAATTTCAGTAAAAACGGTTGATTGTGCACCTACAGCAATCGAAAATAATAAATCAAAACTAAAAATTGTTGTTTACCCGCAACCAGTTGTCGACTATTTTGTGATAGAATTACCTAATATTGCAGATAATGGAGAATTTTTACTCTCAATTTTGAACCAGAATGGAAAATTAATTAAACAGAGCTTATTTATTGGACATAAAAACCTAATTAACCGCGCGAATATTGATTCGGGACTTTACATTTTAAAAGTAGAATCTCAATCAACAGGACAAAATTTTTATACAAAACTATGGGTAAAATAATAGTAGATTTTAATTTACGTCGTTGTTTTTTGGTAATGATTTAGGCTCTCCTACCTCGTTGGGTTCAATATTCAACACAAAACGCTTGTAGTATGATATAACTAATGTGGTGAGAGGAAGTGCAATTATAAGTCCTAACATGCCCATTAGTGAGCCCCAAATTGCTAAAGCAAGCAGAATAACAGCGGGGTTTAATCCTGTTACTTTACCCATAATTATGGGCGAAATAGCAATATCCTCAATAGCTTGCACAATGAAAAACACAACTACAATGCTTAATAAAATAGCACCATAATTCTGACCTGTTTCTACAGATTGAAGGAATCCCAGCAAAAGGCCAGGCACTAATGCTACCACCTTAAGATAAGGAACAAGTGTAAGCACACCAATAAATAATCCAAAAAAAACAGCCATTGGCAAATTAATTATGCTGAAGCCAATGGCACACAAAACGCCCACAATAAATGCCACCAATGCTTGACCACGAAAATAGCGATTCATGCCAACCTCCATATCGTGCAGAATTTCGGTAATAAGTGGTCGGTATTTGGGTGGAATAATTTTTACCATGCCTTCGGTAACACGTTCGTACTCGAGCAGAATAAAAAACATATATAAGAAAATGATTATAACCACCGTAAGTCCCAAAAGCAAACTTAATGAGCCATTTAGAATTTCCCAAACCTGAGGAGCCACTTTTTTCAGAAATTCTAAAATGCTTTCATTTTGAAGCAAAGCCTGAACATCAATCGAAAGAAAATATTGGCTAATTTCGTTTTGCCAGGCAATAGGTAAAAACGTATCGATATTTAAGCTTTTCGAATAAGTGCTGGTATTTCGTATAATTTAGCAATTTCACTGCTAATAAGCGGCACAATAATATAACCCAAACCGGTGATGACTCCGCCCGCAAGCAAAATTGTTAAAATAACAGATATCAGCCTATTGCGAAGCTTCAATCGGTACTGAAAAAAACGAACTATGGGGTCGAGCATATAGGCTAACAACCATGCTATAATAAAAGGTAATAGCACATTGCTTAGTCGTTTTAACAATAAAAAAAGCAAGACAAGAACTGCAAGTCCAATTATTAGTCGTATTACTCTATCAAATGTAAATGGCTTAGTTGAAATCATGGCATATTAAATTTTTTCAATTCAGTTCGTAATTGTTTGCTTTTACTCTCGGTTACTCTATCCATCCAAATCCAGAACTTATCGCTGTGATTCATTTCTTTTGTATGACAAAGCTCATGTAGAATAACATAATCGACTAATTGTGAAGGAAGTAACATTAAATACATTGATAGATTGATGCTTCGTGCTCTGGAGCAGCTACCCCATCTGGTTTTGCTCGATTGAATTTTTACATCAGCATAATGAAAACCAAATTTACCAGCCAACTGTTTGGTGCGCTCTGGCAATAAGCGCTTGGCTTCTTTGCGTAGAAAATAATTAATACCGTTCCAGCATTGTTTTTGAGCTATTTCAGTTTGCAAATTTGCCCTCGCTGGAAACTCAATAGTGAGCATTCCTTCTTTTAATGCCATAAAAATATCAATGCGTTCGACCGGCTTCACGCTCACTACAAAAGTGAGTGTTTGTATTGAAGAGTTAAAATTGAGATCAAGCACATGATTTTCTTTTTTTAGTCGAAGACCTTTTTGTTTTGATAAAATGCTATTTTTCTTTGAATTCAAAAAACGAATCGCTTCGTTCTCGGTAGCTCCATTGGGCAATAAGACTTTTAAACCATCTGTTAAAATTTTAACCCTAATATATTTAGAACGTAGATTACGTACAAACTCAATATTTCCAAAGTCGTTATCAGTCATTATAATTAATCATTAAAAGCAAGCGCAAAGATACATTTTTTTAGAAATAAATCCACCTTATTTCGAATAAGAAATGTAGTTGATTAGTAAAAGCCCTACTATTCAACTACATTTATTGCATTTTTATTTAGCACTACGCTATACTTTTAGAAAAATTATTTCACGGTTACACTTGCTCCCATGTTTTCGGAACGTTTTACTGTTTTTGGATTGCCGGTTACGTCAATTTCGCCTGCCCCGGAAGCATTAGCATTAGCACTTTCTGAAGCATACACTTCAACGCGCGCAGCTCCCGACGATTCTGCAACTGCATTTTTGGTTCGAAATAATTCGGCTTTAAGCTTGGATGCTCCATTGGCATCAACGAGTATATTGGCACTTGTACCTACAAGTTCAGCCACCGATGCCCCCGAAAGATATATGTCCGTCTTTCCCAAAACATACAGTTCGAGTTTGGCCTGACTGGCTCCGCTCAAATTCAGTTTAAACGAAGAGGTGGTTAAACTACCAATAGTAGTGATTTTGGATGCACTACTTGCTTCAATTTCGTACAAACTATCCACACTTAAAGTGACTTTAACCGGATAATTAAGTAAAAACTTATCGGTATAAATGCGTAGTCGCCCATCAGTTACTTCGGTTTTAATCTGCGAAAGCACCTTTTCGGGTGCCGAAACTACCATTTGTTTTAACGAATCGCGAATAAGTTCTACCTCAATATTATCCGAAACATCAAGCGAAGTAAAAGCTTCGTATGTTCGAGCCTCATCCACACTTGGGTACTGTTTTTCGTCCCAGTTAATTACAAAATGCTGACCATGTTGATTTGTCCAATTCACAATACTTTTGGCTCCAACACTGTAAAGCATAAATAAACCAGCTAACCACAGCAATAATGTAACCAACGAAGTGGTTTTAGAATATTCATAATGTCGGCGATTAATTAAATTCATTGCCCAATAAATAATCATAAAAATAGGTGCACCTATTACCAAAAGCAACGAAACAACTAATAATGCCATATTATCTCCTGTCAGAGTGCTCCATTCTGCGGCCAATTCGGGAGAGAAACCTGTTAAAATTTCGGGCACAAACAACAATGAAACAAGTACAAAAACAAGCGAAATTGCTACTACTATACCTACAAAACCCAAAATAGCACCTATAAATCCAACAAATACTTTCGCCAAAACTCGAACAATTTCTAAAAGTTTTTCGCCAAAACCCGAAGCCGATTGTTTGAACTTATCGCTTTCGACATAGTTTTTCACATTGTTAATTTCGGACTTAATATTCTCAACCGTTACATCTTCGCCCTGCATTTCGAGTCGTTGTGATACGGTTGTAGCTTTGGGTGCAATAAGCCAAACTACCAAATAGATAGGAATTATTGTGCCCCAACCTATAAGAACAATTAGCACTAATGCAATACGCACCCACGTTACATCCCAACCGAAATAGGCTGAAATTCCGGCAGCTACACCACCGAAAACTGCATTTTCAGGGTCGCGGTAATAACGACGCCCACGACTTTTAGTGCCCGTAGTTTGTTGTTGTGTACTAGTTGAGTCGGCAGCTTCGTCTTCATCGGCATACTGACTTGGATTTCCCAACACGGCAATAATTTCCTCCACATCTTCGATGTTGATAACCGTTTTGTTGCGTTTCAGACTTTCGCTGAAAATTTCGGCTATACGCGCCTCAATATCAGCCATTACTTCTTTTTTTTCTTCTTCCGAGAGATGTTTTTCTACATCTTTTAAATAAGCTTGAAGCATTTCGTAAGCATCGTCGTCGATATGAAAAACGATGTTATTTAAGTTGATTGTTAATGTTTTTTTCATGATTCTGTAAAATATTACCCTTACCCTTAACCCCTAAAAGGGAATATGAAAAGAATAAGAGCATTGTTTGTATTTAAAAATAGTAAATTGTAAATGGATAAATTGTAAATACTTTTTATTCTTTAATTTTTTGTACTACTTGATTAATTTCGTCCCAAGCATTTTCGAGTTCTTCAAGGAATGCAATTCCTTTGGGGGTCATTTCATAATATTTGCGGGGAGGTCCTTGTGTCGATTCTTCCCACTTATAGTCGAGTAACTCGGTATTTTTCAGTCGGGTAAGAAGTGGATATAGCGTACCTTCCACCACAATCATTTTCGCGTCTTTCAGCTCGGATATTATATCCGACGCATAAGCAGGCTTTTTCTTCAGAATAAGCAAAATGCAATATTCCAAATAGCCTTTCCGCATTTGAGATTTGATGTTGTCTGCGTTCATTTTAATTTCATGTTATTTGCCCTACGGGCGTTATTTACTTCGTGTTATTTGGGCTTCGCCGTTATTGGTGCTACGCACGTTATTTGGCTTCGCCGTTATTGGCACATTCTTGGCTACGCCAAGCGGCAAAGCCAAGCGGGCATATTAGCACATTTACTTCAGCAATTCCAAAATTTTTAACCGAAACACATATTCGTATTTCGATTGGGCAACTTCGGATTGCGCACGGGCTAAGTTGTTTTTAGCCAGATACAGTTCGTATACGTTGGCGCGTCCGCCTTCGTATTTTTGGTTTGCAAAGCGGTAGGCTTCGTTGCTCGATGTAACCGATTTGGTCGAAGCGTCCCATTTTGATTTTGCCGCCACCGCATTATAATAAGCCTGCTGAACGGTTTTACGCAACTCGAGTTTTGCGTTCTCCAAATTCAGTTGGTTACTTTTAACGTCGATTTGTGCCGACCGAACCTGATTTTTTACCTGAAATTTGTTAAAAATAGGTACTCGTAAGTTCAATCCTACTCTTGTGCTTAATGGTGTAGCAGTTGAATTAAAATACGATTTACCCATATCTGCACCAATGTCAAGCGTTGGATAATAATTCGATATGGCTATTTGAATGTTCTTCTCACTGCCTTGAAGTTGGTATTCGGCACTTTTTATTTCGGCACGGTTTATTACTGCACTTGCAAATACCGATTCGGCGCTTAACAATTGAAGTTCGTTTTCCAACAAATCAGCCGGAACGGTAATATCTAATTTTTCGAAATCGCGTAATTCCAAAATCTGAGCTAAATCGAGTAATGCTAATTGCAATGTGTTTTCTGCTTGCGTACGGCTGAGTTCTTCTTTTGCCTGTTGCGAAAAAAGCTCGAGAAGCTCACCTTCGGCCAATTTCCCTGCTTCAACAAGCGATTTTTGTTGGTCGATTCGTGCTCCGGTAAGTTTAAATTGATCGTCGGCAATTTGTAGCAATTCTTTATTTAGAAGTACTTGCAAAAAGGCAGAAGACACACTGAGTGCAATGTCCTGACGGATTTTTAACACATCAGCTTCTGATTTTTTTAGATCAGCCATTCGAGCATCAATCTCGTACTTCATTTTGAGACCATCGAACAGTGTTATTGCACTCGAAATTCCAAAACTTAAGTTATTTGAATTTCCATCTAATGTACGACCATCAGTTACTGTTGACCGACCAAAACTCCATGATTGGTTGGCCGAAGCATTTAGATTTGGGAGCAAATTGTTTCGAGCCTGTTGCCAGGCAATTTCGTTTGTTTGACGCATCAACTCGCGTTGTTTTATGTTCCGATTATTTGCTAAAGCCGAATCCACGCACTGTTGCAGCGTCCAAGGGTTCTGAGCACTTGCAATGAGTGCAGTCAGAAAAGCGGCTATGAATATTATTATTTTACGCATAAAAATGGGTTATAAAGTTATAAAGTTCGTAAAGTTATAAAGTTGATTAGTTCATCTTTCATTATCACATCAACTTATCATCACATTATCACATTAAATTATTTCTTCGCTTCAGGTTTCTTGTCTTCAATAATTTCCGCTCCGCGTATTTTATCTTTGAGTTTTACACCACTTTTTACTTCTATTTTTATTCCATCCGAAAGTCCGGTTTTCACTTGTTTTTTGGTGAAAGTTTGTGGTTCTTTTGTTTTCAGAACGTAAACAAAAGCTGTGTCGCCACTAAATTCGATGCAACTTTCGGGAACAGTAAGCACATTTTCGAGTTTTGAAAGTACAATTTCGGCATTGGCACTGTAGCCGGCACGTACATACACATCCTTCGAAACTTTTACAGCTGCTTTCATTTCAAAAAGAATGGCGCCGTTTTCTTCCACACCTTTTGGCGATACATACTCGAGTTCGGCAGTGAGTTTTGTGCCCTCTATGGCTCCAATAGTTATGTCCATTGGCATTCCGGTTTTAATCCTACCTACTTCCGTTTCGTCCAGTTTACCCACAAAAAGCATATCGTTCATATTAGCCACTGTGGCAATGGTAGTACCGTCGTTGAAACTGTTGGATTGAATTACAGAATTACCCACTTTTACCGGAATATTCAGGATAGTTCCGTTAATTGTTGATCGAACTAAGGTGTTGCTTATCTGTGACTTATCGTTTGAAATGCCATCGCGGGTTAAACTCAAATTATCTTTAGCTGACTTCAATTCTTCTCGGTTGTTGTTAAACTGAAGTTCTACCTTTTCGAACTCTTCGCGCGAAATTACTTTCTCTGTGTAGAGCTTTTTGTCGCGGTCGTAGTTGCGTTTTGCTTGGTCGTAAGCTAATTGCGACAATTGTACACGGCTTTCGGCAGCATTCAGACTTACCATGTCCGGTATTACTTTAATTTTGGCAATAATATCTCCAGCATGCACTTTGTCGCCCGCTTCTTTGTACAATTCGGCAATAATGCCCGACATTTGCGGTTTAATCAAAATTTCGTTACGCGGTTCTACTTTTCCGGTAGCCACGGTGCGTTTTTCGATATTACCACGCGTAACTTCTTCAATTACATACTTTTTCACAACGGGACGAGATTTATTCCATAGGAAATACATCGTTCCTATTACTGCTATTGCTAACAAAGCAATCCAAAAAATTCTAAAAAACTTCTTCATATTGTTTACTATTAGTTATTTGCCCTTTGGGCGTTATTTACTTCGTGTTATTTGCCCTTTGGGCGTTATTTGTTGTTATTAACTTCGTGTTATTTATTGTTATTAACTTCGTGTTATTTGTTGTTATTAACTTCGTGTTATTTATTGTTATTAACTTCGTGTTATTTGTTGTTATTAACTTCGTGTTATTTATTGTTATTAACTTCGTGTTATTTATATTGTATTTTAATATCGCCGTAGGCTAATAACTATTAATAACGCCCGCAGGGCTAATAACAACTTAATATCGCCGTAGGTTAATAACTATTAATAACACCCGCAGGGCTAATAACTATTAATAACGGCGTAGCCAAATAACGCCAAAGGCATCTTACTCTTCTCTTATCGCTTCTATCGGTTTAATATTCATTGCTCTTTTTGCGGGTAAAAATCCGGCTAATGTGCCAATAACCAACAAGATAATAAACGATGATATAGCTACAGAGAAACTGATTTGCGGGTCTTTGAAAAACTGGTCGCCCTGACTAAGCCCCACGCCTACCAAATACAGCAAACCAACACCCACCATAAGTCCGGCCAATCCGGCAATCAGTGTAAGTATAATACTTTCGCTCATAATTTGCGAAATAATATTGCGAGGTGTTGCTCCCAATGCTCTCCTAATTCCAATTTCTTTTGTTCGCTCGCGCACTGTTACCAACATAATATTGCTGATTCCAATGCCGCCCGCAATGAGTGTTCCTGCACCCACAAACCAAATTAGCACGCCTATTCCGATTCCTAAATACAAAAACATCGTAAACTGGTCTTCGATATTCATACCGCCAACAGCTGTTTTGTCGTTAGGAGCAATATTGTTTCGAGCTTTCAGAGCCTTTTGGATTTTTTCCTCTACAACACTCACTTTTACACCAGGCATAGCAGTTACAGCTAAAAAATGAACCACATTACCTTGATTAAATGCTTGTTGCATAGTGCTGAATGGCAACACTACTGTTTCTTGTGCATTACCTCCAATATTTATGTCGGACAAATGGCGTGCTACACCAACTACCTGAAAATAAATTCCATTTACCTGAATATTTTTTCCTATTGGATTTTCCTTAGTCGGAAAAAGCACTTCGTACACCCTTTCTCCAATTACACAAACTTTACGCTTTTCGGCCATATCAATATCGTTAATATAGCGCCCGTAAACCAATTTACTTTCGTCAATATTATTATAAGCTGGATAATTTCCTTTTACACCAAAACTTCCCGCTTTATCATTTCGCGTAACATTATTGGAACCGCCACCACCAAAAAGAACAGGTGCAATATATTGAATTTCAGGTATATTATTAGTTAGAACTGCAATATCTTCGTTCAGAATGTCCCATTTGCGCCCTTTTTTGAAACCTTTGTAAGGCTCCGAGGTTTGTTCGGTCCACACAAAGCAAGAGTTGGTTGCAAAGCCTTCAATTTGCGAATTCATGCCGCGCTCAAGCGCCACACCTGCTCCCACCATAGCCACGAGCATAAACATGCCCCAAAATACCCCAAAAGCAGTAA
>Ga0247841_10013159_pt1 | contig 10635 bp, 12 predicted proteins | sample LaCruzMarch2015__2_FD_192410 | JGI IMG/M metagenome (GOLD analysis project Ga0247841, IMG submission 192410) | Freshwater microbial communities from meromictic Lake La Cruz, Castile-La Mancha, Spain - LaCruzMarch2015_18m | ecosystem: Environmental > Aquatic > Freshwater > Lake | place: Spain...
TTCGGGAAGGTTCGCAGATTCCGCTATCCGTTTTCAAGTCGAGGACAAACATAAATGGCATCTTTTTTAAAATATGTTAACCGTTTACAAATCTTAACTGCCGGTTATTCCGGACAGTAGTGATTTGCCATCTATCTTTGTCGCCAAATCACAGTAAGTGCCACGGATGGCGAGTTCCTTTGTAACTTCGCTATATTTATCATATCCAAATAATTCAGCCATCATATCAGTTACAATCATTGACGTATCAGATTCATTTGCATCACGTGCCTTTGCAGACGAAATAATGGGTTGAAAACGTCTTAGACCCTCAGATAATCTGCGTGTGATTTTGGTAGGAATTGCCATAGAATTATCCTCCGTTTTCTGATGTTAAATGATTCTACAGTGCAAACACAAAACCCCGCACTCTTCTTGAGATACGGGGTCTGTGATCACCATCCATCACCTCATATGGGTTCAATGGTGCTTCGACTGACATGATTATTTAGAACTACCATGGAAACTGCTCCTGTTTTTCAGATTTGTCAATGATATTTTCAAGAAAGGACTTCCCGGACGTCAAATCCGGAGTGGGGGGCTAGTACCTAAAATCATAATAAAATTATATTAATAATCAAAGTATTACATCAATATCTTTGTAACTCATTGATCTCAGGAAGGTTAAACAAGGTTAAAGACAGGTTAAAGGAATATCTTCGGTAAAAAGCAGAAATTGTGAATATAATGGCGGAAGTGCATGGGAATCGAATTTTCACACCACAAAAATAGTTAAATATAATCGAACTGTTAGAAAGCCGTTCTAAAAATGTAGGCACTTCGTAGGCACGCACCTTTTCGCGACCACCGTGCTATGGGGTGCATTACGTGGCCACTGAAAGTCAGCATCTTTAAATCGCACACCCTTATCAAGAACCCCATCAATTTTTCCCCCTGCCCAAGAGTTCTTACCAGAATTATCCCTCCAGTGCATCAAAAATGAAATTTCTCTGACTACAACGTCTCTGGGCGACTCCGTTCTTAGACTTTTCCTTTTCTCTGCTTCTACCATGCATGCAAAAAAGGAGGCTCATATGGAAAAGTCAGGGAACGACACAGGCAGCGTGACAGGAAACCGGGCAACCAGCACGGCAAAGTGGACGTTCATGGTCTACATGGCCGGGGACAACAACCTCGACGGCGCGGCCCTCCGGGACATCGCGGAGATGGCCCGGGCGGGATCAACGAAGGACGTCAACATCCTGGTCCAGCTCGACCGGATCGAGGACAACCTCACCCGGCGCTTCCGAATCACCCAGGGCGGCGGGTTCAAAACAGACTGCATCGAAAGTTTCGGCGACACCAACACCGGCGACCCGCAGATCCTCTATGAGTTCGTCAAATGGGCGGTGGACAACTACCCGGCCGATCGGTACGCCCTCATCCTCTGGAACCACGGCAGCGGATGGTGGGAGGATGCCAAGAGCAGGGCGGCCGGACCCGCATCGAAGAAACAGCGCCGGCGCCTTTTCCGGCAACCCGTCCGCTACCCTGTCCCGCAGGGAAACATCAGCATTCCCGCTCCCCAGGAACACCGCAGCATCTGCTATGACGACACTTCCGACGGAGACGCCCTGGACAACCGCGAGCTGAGGATCGTCCTTGCCGGGATCTGCGCGCTCCTGGGTCGGAAGATCGATCTCCTGGGCATGGACGCCTGTCTCATGAACATGGTGGAGGTGGCCTACCAGCTCCGGGAGTCCGTGAACGTCATCGTCGGCTCGGAGATCGAAGAGCCTTTCGATGGCTGGCCCTACGCCGAGATCCTGACCCGCCTGACCGCCAGGCCCCGCCAGGACGCCGCCTCCCTTGCCCGCTGGATCGTCAAAAGTTACCTCCTCTCGTACAAAGGGAAGGACGAGACGGTCACCCAATCCGCCCTTGACGTGAGCCGGATCGAGGAGATGACGGCCAAGGTCGATGCTCTGTCGGCAAGCCTTCTTGCCGCCCTCGAGACTGACTCCAAACTCATCGAGGCCGCTTGGCGTCGGAGCCCCCGGTTCTACGACGACAACTACATCGATCTGGCCTGCTTCGCCAAAAGCCTCCGCAAGAAGGCCGACGCCGAACTCCAGGCCAAGGTGGTCGATCTCATTGCTGCGCTGAAGGCCGGGAAAGGGAGGGCCATCATTTGTCAAGGGAAGATCGGCCGACAGGTCCGGGGGACATGCGGCCTGTCGATCTATTTCCCCGGAGACAGGATCAACACCGCCTACCGGAACCTCGATTTCAGCGGAGACTGCAAGTGGATCGCGTTTCTGGAAAGGTATCGGTCATGACAGCCGCCAGTGTCGGGCAGCATTCAATAAGTTCCGGCAGCAACGAAGGAAGGAGGTGACTCGAAACCATGACCGACGGGCAGGACGGGGGAATCGACCGGTACACGCAGCTTCTCCTGGAGAGCATTACAAAGCTCTCCGGCCAGACTGAGGAGCTGAGCCGGCACTATGCCGCCCTCGACAAGTCGATCTGCCTCCTGAAGCAGGCCTATGAGGCCAGCCTCCAGGCCGACCGGCAGATCATGGGCGACCTGCTGGCCCAGGTCCGGCAGATCACTGTCATCGTCGAGGAGCTCGCCTGCCGGGAGCATGCCCGGCGGATTCGGGAGTTTCAGGGCCGGATCGCCGCCCTCGAGGCGTACGTCACCCCGTCGAAGTGGGCGGTGCGGTTCATCGGCGCGTTCTTCCAGAAAACCGGCTGGATCTTCGGCGCCCTGATCATCGGATCGATCGGCTACGCGATCTATCTCGTAGCCGTGAGGATCATACAACCCTAAACCAAAAAAGGAGGAACCAAACCATGGCAAAAGCAACAAGCAGAGTCGGAAAGAACGATCTGGTCGGGAACGTGGCCGGAACCGCGGAGCTGACCAAGGAGAACGCCAAGAAAGTCGTCAACGCCGTCCTGGAGGGGATTTTCTCCATCCTGAAGCAGTCGGGAAAGCTCCAACTGGTCAACTTCGGGACCTTCACCGTCAAGAAGACGAAGGAGCGGCAGGGGATCAATCCCAAGACCCAGGAGCCCATCACCATCCCCGCAGGCTACCGGATGGGCTTCAAGGTCTCCAATAGCTGGAAGGAGGGGATGAAGCCGAAGGGCAAGGTTCCCGCACACAAGGACGCCCCGAAGGCCAAAGCGGTGGCTAAGGCCAAGGGGAAAAAGAAGTAAACCCGTAAACCGTATAGTCCGACGGTCAAATCGCCCGCCACACCTTATTCCGGGTGTGGCGGGCTTAGCTTTCAAAAAGAGGAACTTTCAAATGAGCAAAATTCCAGGTACGCGGGTTCTCTTCTCCCCGAAGGGTGGCATCTCTAAAGAGCTTGCAAGGTTGATCAAGGCCGCCAAGCTTGAGATCATCGTGGCCGCTTACGCCTTCTCTGCGAAATATCTCGGGACGGCCCTTTCCGAGACCCTCAAGCGAGGGGTCAAGGTCCGGATCATTCTGGACGGAGACATCGCCCGGAAAGCCTATTCCATCGATGAGTGGCTCGCCGGCGAGGGGATCGCTCTCCGGTTCATGGAGGTCAAGGGCGGCTGCCTGCATCACAAGTTCATGATCATCGACGGCAAGCTCCTCATGACCGGCAGCTATAACTTCACGAACGAATCCGAGTTCCGCAACCACGAGGCTGCTGTCTTCACGAACAACAAGGCGTTGATCCAATCCTTCGCCGCCGAGTTTGAGCGCCTCTGGAACTTGGCTGTTCTTCCCGCTCCCGCCGAGGCCAAATGACGCCAGCAGTGCCCCTGTTCGGAAATGAGGAAAATTCGGGGGGAGGGGGTTGGGGGTGGGGGGCACAAACTAAATTTGATTGGCCGTGGAAGGGGATTTGTCAGGAGGAATCCGGCATGGTTCATCCAATTCCAGATTGTGGTCTTGCCCAAACGTACCTCATTAGTGACGAGGGCGATGGCCTGATGGTGGTCGATGTAGGCAGCATCGGCGCGGCCCTGGCCGTTGAGGATTTCTGTGTCCACACGATAAAGCGCTCTCTTATGGCAATCCGGATCATCGCCGCCACCCATTTCCATATTGACCACATCGGCGGGATCGGTGCCTTGCTATCAAAATGTCCGCCGCTGACGACGGTCCTGTTCCATCCTCTCGTGAAGGCTTACCTGAAGGCGAATCGGCCGCTCTCCCCGATGAGAAACTGGTTAACCGGCCTACTTCCCACCCTGATTGCAGGCCGCTTTGGCGTCCGGAAATGGACCGATCTGACCTTCGACGGCACGGCCGGCGTGCCTCTGCCTTTCTTCAGGGATCTCCAGCAGGTTTCCTATGCGGATCGCATCCGGTATCTCGACGGGAATCGCCTTCCCCGTTCGCGGATCGGCTTCGGCAGTTGGGAGGTGATCACCGCGCTCGGCCACACGGAAGACTCTGTGGTGTTCTTCAACGAGGCCTCGGGGGAGCTCATCTCTGGCGATTTGATCCTAGGCCTAAGAAACGGCCGGGGATACGTGAACCACTTCTGTTGGAATGAGGATCAGACCCGGAGGACCTTCGCAGCGCTGACGGAAATGCTCCGTGTCCGGATCATCTTTCCCGGCCATGGGGCTGTGGTCTGGTCCGCTGTGGATGCCTTCCGGAAAGTCGATTGCTTCGGCGCGGCGCCTGAGCAAGATGACTCTCGCAAAATCTGTTTCAGCGAGACTCGCAATGGGTTGCGTGATGGAAGGACCGGGAAAAGTCACCAGAGGAAATTGAGGAGGTAAGAGGATGGAAACCCTTCCAAAACTGGAACGTATCCGGCGGCTGACCCTGACACCCGGCATGAAACTCGTCTGCCTGTCCGACATGCATCGGGGGGACGGCTCCGGGGCCGACGACTTCGCGCAGAACTCCCTGATCTACCGTTGCGCGCTGGAATACTACCTTGAAAAAGGCTTTACCTACATAGAATTGGGCGACGCCGAGGAGCTCTGGGAGAACGACAACTTCGACCAGATCTACATCACCCACACGTCGGTCTACGAGCTCCTGGCGAAATTCCACGACCCCAATCCCGCAACGACCCGCTACCTCAAGGTCTGGGGGAATCACGACCTGTACTGGAAGGACAACGATGCTGTTTATCGAACATTGTTCCCCAGCATCGAGATTCACGAGGGGATTGTGTTGGAGACGGGGTCAAACAAGGGCGACGGCGAAGTGACCGGCGGCGCTATCCTGCTCCTGCATGGCCACCAGGCAGACCCGAAGTGCTGCGGGGAGATGGCTGTCGTCAGCAAGTTTTTCGTGCACAACTTCTGGCCCGATCTGCAACGTGTCGGCATCAAGGATCCCACCCGCGCCGCCCTCAACCCCGGCCTCTGCAACGAAGTGGATAAAAGGCTCCACGAATGGGCGAACCGCAACGATCAGGGGATCGCCGCCATTATCGCCGGCCACACCCACCGGGCGGTCTTCGAGAACCTGTCGCTGACGGAGCAGCGCTACCTGGAGTCCAAGGTCAGGACCGACGGCGTCAAGATCAATCATCAGCCCGATGAGAGCTACTACAACACCGGGTCCTGCGTTCATTCGCTCTGCATTACCGGGATCGAGATCACCTTTGAAAACGGCCCGCGTCTCCGGCTGATCAAATGGGGCCAGGCCACGGAGGGGAATGCGTTGATGATCCAAAGGACGGTGCTTGAAGAAACGTAGCCGGGAGGTCAGTGAGGCGCATATGCAAAACCACCGAACGATCATCGAGCCATTGCTTTCCACTGCCGGCGTCCGGATCGACGGCCCCGATCCCTGGGACATCCGGGTGCAGGATGAGGGGTTCTATGGCCGCGTGCTGAAAGACGGCAGCCTCGGGCTTGGGGAATCCTACGTGGAGAGCTGGTGGGACTGCGCCCGGATCGATGAATTCATCTGCCGCATATTGCGCGTGCAATTGGAGCAAAAAATCAAACCAGGCTGGTCGCTCCTTTTGAGGGCGGCGGTATCGCGCGTCTTCAATCAACAATCCCGGCGCAGGGCATTCGTGATCGCCGACAGGCATTACGATATCGGCAACGATCTGTTCGAATCGATGCTCGGCAAATCCATGGCCTACACGTGCGGTTACTGGCTGAGAGCCACAGACCTGGACGCGGCGCAGGAAGCCAAATTCGATTTGATCTGCAGGAAGCTGGGACTGCATGCAGGGATGACGGTCCTGGATATCGGCTGCGGCTATGGCGGCTTCATGAAATACGCCGCTGAAAAATATGGAATCACGGCAACCGGCGTCACCGTTTCCAGGGTGCAGGCGGACCTGGGCAGGAAGATATGCGCGGGGCATCCGATTGAAATCAAGCTCCAGGACTATCGAGATGTAGGCGGGACATTCGACCGCATCGTCGCCGTGGGGGTACTCGAACATGTGGGCTACAAAAATTACCGGAATTTCATGCAGATTGTCTGGCGCTGCCTGGCAGATGACGGCCTTTTTCTTCTGCATACCATCGGGAAAGAGCTCTCGACTACGACCACGGCGGATCCATTCATGACCAAATATCTTTTTCCGGGGGGCAATATGCCGTCCATTGCGCAGATCGGCGCCGCCGTTGAAAAGAGCTTCGTCATGGAAGACTGGCACCTGATCGGCCCCGATTACGACAGGACGCTGATGGCCTGGTTTGAAAACTTCGACTCGGGCTGGGATCGCTTGAAAGCGAAATACGGCGAGCGGTTCTACCGCTTATGGAAATACTACCTGCTTTACTGCGCCGGGTCCTTTCGCGCCCGGCACGTTCAGCTTTGGCAAATCGTCTTCTCGAAGCATGGTGTCCCTGGGGGCTATGAGGCGATTCGGTGAGGTGCGATCATGAAGATAAAGCTCATATCAGCGGCGATCAGATCCCGCTCAAAGTGGTCACAGATCATGACCCTTTCCCTGCCGGCGGTGGCGGCGGCGACTCCTGATGGTCACGAGGTCATCATCGAGGACGAGAGGGTCAAGAAGCTCCGGCTGGATGATTCTCCCGATCTCGTAGGGATTTCCTTTGAGGTGTTCAGGGCACACCGCGCCTATGAGATTGCCGATAATTACCGGCAGCGGCATGTCCCTGTGGTCTTGGGAGGGATGCACGCCTCGGTCATGCCGGAGGAGGGGCTCATCCACGCCGATGCGGTTGTGGTGGGCGAGGCCGATGAGGTGTGGCCGCGGGTTGTTGCCGATGCGGAGGCCGGGCGGATGCGGGGGATTTACAGGGCCGAAAGGGCAGTCGATCTGGCCACACTGAAACCGCCCAGGCTGGATCTGCTTGACGCCTCCCGATACTTTCCGCTCTACCCCATCGAGGCGACAAGGGGCTGCACCCATGCCTGTTCGTTTTGCTCCACGAGATATGTCCACGGCTACGGCTTCCGGACCCGGCCCGTCGATCATGTCATCGCCGACGTGGAGCGGGCCGGCGACAAGATCATCGCATTCCTTGACGACAACCTCGCGGCCGATGAAGTTTTCGCGAAACAGCTATTCACGGCGATGATCCCCTATGGGAAGAAGTTCTTCATGCAATCCCATGTGCTCCTCGCGGAAAACGAGGAGCTGCTCTCCCTGGCTGCAAAGGCGGGCTGTCTTGGCGTCTTCGTGGGGGTCGAGTCCGTATCAACCGCAGCCCTGTCAGAGGCGAACAAGGGGTTCAACAAGGTCGAGCGCCTCAAGGACAACATCGCGCGGTTCCACGATCGCGGCATCCTGGTGGACGGGGGGATCATATTCGGCTTTGACACCGACACGCCGGACGTCTTCGACCGGACCATTGAGGCCATGAAAAAAGTCAGGATCGACAGTGTCGCCGTCAACATCCTCATCCCCTATCCGGGGACCGAGTTCTACAAGAAATTTGAAAAGGAAGGCCGAATCATCTGCACCGACTATACGAAATACACGGGTGGCACGGTGATCGTGAGGCCGATGAACATGACCGTCGAGCAGCTCCAGGCGGGCTACAACCGATTCACGAAGGATTATTACAAAATCATGGAAATCGTTTACAGGGCGCTCAAACAACGCAATGCCGTGGCCAAGATCACCGGCCTCATCGCAAATGTGGGGCACAGGATGAATTGCGTGCCTGGGGAACGAGGGCTTTACACCTGACGATAGAGCCATCGATGTGGTTCCAACACGTCCGATCTGCCCGGTGGGTCCATTGAGTGATAACAAAAATCTGCGAGGATGCGGCACTCATCGATGGAGGGGTTATTGCTTGTATTTGTCGTGGAAGTCATACCAGGGGTAAATTTTCAGTTCCTTTCGTGCCTCTGGACATTGAAAATATATACTGGACGCAACCATAACTACGCACCTAAACATTTTTTCGAATGCTCTTGAACGCTGCAGTTCGTGGACAATCATGTTTCTTTCCTTCTTCAGCTCAACAAGAGCGATGATTGTACCCGCCGGGATCTTCGCCGTAACGAAGCCAAATGGACGGCAGAAGTTGGTCAATGCCTTCTGGAACGCAGCCGCATTTAGCAGATCGCAATCCGCATAAACGCCATGATGCCATGCCTGCCGCGCTTTTCTATAGGTAGGGTTAAGATGGTCGCAAATCGTATTCCCAAAGTCCTCAAGAAGAGAGTAGATATAGACAACAGAAACAGTCTGGAGAGGAAAGTTGCCGAGTTCTGCACCTGTGGCCTCTGGAGCAAGGTCCTCTTCCAGATGCAGGATGGTCTCCTTCTGTAATGTCCACAATTCTAATGTCCCCTGGTTGGCGATAAGTCCAGCCCCTTTGATCGGATAATCGACTTCGTGCTGTTCAGCCTCGAAATCACTCCAACGAGACCTCTCCTTCTCCGTCAGATAGCTTTGAACGTCGAACGTGAGCTTGAAATTGAGCAATGACTTAATAAAGTTCACGCTGAAATCATGAGTATCAAGCCTGCTCATCATTAGCCTCTCTCCTATTTTTCAGCCATAACAATTAATGAATCGAGAAATGCTCATCTGCCCTAGGACAGCTTATCAGGTATCTGGGTAAAACTATAAAATAGTCCTCTATATATTATGCCGGCACATCATAGATGTAGGTTACAGAGCCCCGCTTGCCTTCTATTTTATCGTAGTTTTCGATTCCTTTGTGGCTCAATGCTCGTTCTACGTTTTGTGTCTCAGATAAGTCTACACTATAGCCTACTCTTACATCCTTACCCCTTAGATCCAGGGGCTCCTTTGTGCCTGTAATGCCATCTATAAGATTGTTAGCGTTATATTCTGCCTGGGCTGTAAAAACGACATGCTTACCTGTCGCCCGATCTAAATCCCCCGCATCTACCTGCGTCTTTACTGTCTCTCGGACATCTTTAATATAGTCTTCCTTAAGCCCACTGCCACTTGGTAGCGAATTATATACCGTCTCTGCCGGCGCCTTCTTCTCTAATACTACCAAGTCATTATCCTTTATTGCGATACCATCACCGGGCTTAACATATCTGTTTTCACCTGTACCTTGTTTTAAACCTTCTTCAGGAATCACTGTGAAACCATTCTCACGAAGGTCGGCATCGACATTATCATAGAACTCCCTTTTCCCTATGTTTGTTTCTGAATTTTGGTTTAACTTGGTAATTAAAGACTCATTCTGAGCTTTTAGCGATTCAAGGGGGGTATCGCTAATGGTTGTCATCATACGTTGGATAGATGATTCATTGACAGTGATTGCAGAAGTTTCATTTACGATGGCTTCTTTTGCCGCTTCATTTACGGCTGCTGCAACTGCCTCTTTTGAAGACGCCGCGATGACCATAGATACTGGTTCAACCATGAAACTCTCCTATTTGGCTTTCGATTCTCATCATTATGTCATTCACGATGGATGCTTCCGAAGTAATGAAATACTCCTCTATCGACCTGCGAGCTTGATCTGCTGATAATTGGTTTTTTTGGTTCACAAAATCCTTCACAGCAAGACATGTAACCACATCAACGATAAAACCACTTGCACTGGGAACATTCCAGTATTCAGCAAGCAGGGACAATACGACCTTACATCCTTTAGGTGTCGGTTTTGATAGAAATTGCGATAGTATCTCTTTTAAGCCCTTAGTAAATCTTTTTTGCGTCCAATAAACACCATGACCAAGCAGTTCAAAGAGATTTTTTACCACGTATTCCGTATATGTTTCCGGTAAGTACTGACATCTAGAATTTTTGAGAAGCACTGCTCTGCGAAGCTCTTCATGCAGTTTTGCTATAAGAGAGGTGTTATCTTCTTGAACAGACAAACAGAGGGAGTTGAGAAAACGAATCACAATCTCTTTGCCTGATAACTGAAGTATATCTGCTAATTCATATGCTTTGAGAGGATGCAGCGGTTTTTTTTGGTAACAAGGCTGCTGCATTTCCCTGTGAATCTTATCGTCGCTGATTGCATAGCTTTTAACGCTATGTTTCACACAGATCTCGACGGGTCGTTCCATTCCTTCTTTATGACATAGAGCGAAACCTGTTTTCAGGCGGTTGAGATATAGGGCATCATCGTTACTAAGTACTCTTATTCATAATTACGGTTACGTAAAATACCTTGATTCATGATAAAATATATGGCATAAATGCAGCCAAGGAGGTTGCGTATGCCAAGGAAAAGTCCATACGGAATAGTTCTTGC
>Ga0247841_10013160_pt1 | contig 10634 bp, 8 predicted proteins | sample LaCruzMarch2015__2_FD_192410 | JGI IMG/M metagenome (GOLD analysis project Ga0247841, IMG submission 192410) | Freshwater microbial communities from meromictic Lake La Cruz, Castile-La Mancha, Spain - LaCruzMarch2015_18m | ecosystem: Environmental > Aquatic > Freshwater > Lake | place: Spain...
AGAATATCCTGCCGGCCCTCGGCCACGAGCCGGTCCGGAAAGAAATCACGATTTCCGACAATCACCGCCAACACCGTTTGTGACATGATGCACCTCTCTTGATAGACGCGTGTCCATGCACGCGTAGTCAATCTATGGCAATCTGATCCAGTGTCGATGCCAACACGTCTTCGTTCATACGGCCGGCCATCCAGTCATCCTGCAGCTTTCGCAGGTCCAGGAGCGTGGAGGGCTCCCGGAGCTTCACATCGTCCAGCGTGATCGGCTGATCCTGCAGCACCGCCCGAGCCAGAGTCGCGCCCTTGGCCAGTCCGACCGGGAGCAGTCTCTCCTGCCGTGCGACTTCGTAGGTGTCGATCAGGCTGTAGAAGGTCCCGCCGCCGATGCTGTCGAGCACATCGCCGGGCTTGAGCGATTGCTTGGCCACCGCGAAGACCTCGGAGACCAGCCGGCTCAACGGCACCATGTTCGACTTCTTGCGGATGGCGAGCATGGCGCAGGTTAGGGGCACCTCGATGCTGCACAAGTGGTACGGGCGAAAGAGCGTGTAATAGGGCCCGTTGCCCATGTCGCGATAGACCAGGGCCTGCCGCAATCTGGGGTGGTCGGTCGTGACGACCAGGAAGACGCCGGGATGGATGCCGCCGATGCCGTAGTCGACAACGCCGAGGCGGCTCAGAACGCCGCCATGCTCCCTGAGGGCGAAGACCTCGCTGAGCTTGTCGCGCGTGGTCTTGGGGCCGTGCATCCCGCGGACGTCGGGGACCAGGCCCGTGGCGTTGGAGACCGCGGCCATCTCGATCATCGTCTTGCTGCCGTCGACGAATTCGATCAGCATGTTGGGGTTCAGACCGCGGCGATGAGCCTCTTTGGCCCACTTCTCGTCAGTGGGCTTGGCGTGGCGGTCGAGCGGGTTGTTCTTGCCCTTGCCGGCAGCCACGATGGCGAAGCCCAGCGAGTCGGCGAAGTCGTAGAGTTCCTTGCAGGCCGCGGGCTCGTCGCCGGCCGCCAGCGCGTACAGCGAGCCCTTGCGCTGAGCGTACCAGCAGAGCAAGGGACCCACCGTGACATCGGTCTCGACGTTCATCATCGCCAGTTGCTGGCCGGTCCTCGCCGAGCGAAGGGCCGCCTTGGCTCCCACCTCGGGCACGCCGGTGGATTCGAGCATCACGTCCACCTGCTCCATGTCGGTAACGACGCGGTAGTCGCTGGTAAAGACCCTCTTGCCGGCGGCCACCGCCTTATCGGCCTCCTTCGCGGAGCCTGCCTCGACGACTTCGCCCCTGAGCATACCGATGCGAAAGGCCTCTTGGGCCCGCTTTGTGTCGATGTCCGCCACGGCGACGACGTCGATGCCTTTCATCATTCCAATCTGGGCGACGACGTCGACGCCCATCTGTCCCGCCCCGATCATGCCGACCCGGACGGGCTTGCCCGCCGCCGCTCTGGCGGCCAGTTCTTCGTTCAAACCGATCACAGTTGTTTCTCCGTACCTCGTGAAGCGTGAAACTTGAAGCGAAAGAATGCGAGATACGCTTCACCCTTCACGCTTCACGCGTCATGTCGTGACCACCACTTTGAGCGCTTCGCCCGCCGCGGCGGCCTCGAATGCCTTGCCTGCTTCATTCAAACCAAACGTATGCGTCACCAGCAGATCCGCCGGGATGATCCTGCGATGGATCAGGTCCAGGGCCGTCTCGTGTACCGTGGGATGGTATGAAAAAGACCCGCAGACCTCAATCTCGCCGTAATGAATCCGATTGCTGTCCAGAGTCACCCTCGGGTTGGCCTTGGGCAGGCCGCCGAACAGGATGACCTTGCCGCGTTTCCGCACGATCTCGACTGCCTCGGTCTGCGTCTGGGCAATAGGGTTGGCGCAGATCACGATGTCGGCGCCGACCTCATTCGTCAGTTCGCGGACCCGCGACTTCAAATCCCCGCCGGTCGGGTCGATCACGGCCAGCGGCTCGAATCTCTCCGCCAGCGCCCGTCGCATGGCGCTCGGCTCCGAGACGATCACCGAAGCCCCGCGGGCCTTGGCAATCACGATATGCAAACAGCCGATAGGTCCGGCCCCCATCACCACGACGGTGTCGCCCAATCCGGTGCCGGCCCGGTCGTGGCAGGCGATCACCGAGCAACTCGGCTCGGCCAGACTGCCCTCCGCGAACGACATGCTCTCGGGCATCCGATGCACGATCCCGTTGACCAGGACCTCCTCGGACAGGACAAGCTTCTCAGCCAGGCCGCCGGGGAACTCCGTATTGATGCCCACGAATCGCAGATCGTCGCACAGGTTGTAGAGCCCACGGTTGCAGTAGTAGCATCGGCCGCAGTGGACGTCCGGCGCGGTCGCCAGACGATCCCCGACCCCAAACCGCGTCAGCCCCTTGCCTGCCGAGAGGACAACGCCGCCGACCTCATGACCCGGAATCACGCCATCGACGCCCTTGGGCGGCCCCTCTTTCCACCGCCGCAGGTCCGAGCCGCAAATGCCGCACGCCTTGACCTCCAACACCAGCCCCCCCGGCGGCGCGATAGGCTCGGGCACATCCCGCAATTCGACCGTCTTGGGTCCCGTCAAATATGCTGCCTTCATTCCCAACCTCGTTTCACTTTCCTTCCGCGATCTTCTTGCCGACCGCGCCTTCCGGATGCGTGACGCTGAACTGCTCCTTCGAGTAACCTCGCATCTCCAACAGCAACACGCACAACACATCGCACGCGGCCCCGTTGACGAGCGAGCTGCCCGTGGCGATCATGCCGTAGGGGTCCACGTCCTGGGGGGCCTTGACCTTGTAGATTGCGTCGCTCATCTTGGCCAGCGGCGAATCCGGGTTCTCCGTGTGGGCGATGATCTTTGCGCCCTTTCCCTTGGCGATCTCGACTAGGCAATTGATCTCCCGGCTGTGGCCGCCCTTGGAGATGACGTATAGAACGTCGTCGCTCGTGATGGCCCCGGCTCCGCCGTGGAGGCAATCCGCCGCGTTCAGGGCAATCGCCGGTGTTCCGCAGCAGCTCAGCAAATGCGCGAATCGCTGTGAAATCGCCCGGGATGTCCCGGCCCCTGCGACCAGAATATGCCCTTTGCAGTTGAACATCAGCCGGGCCACCTCGGCCGCAGATTCATCGATCTGCGACGTCAAGGCCCGAACCGCCTCGCTCTCACACGCGATCACCTCGCGTGCCCTTTCCACCAGCTTCTTTACCGATTGTCCTGCCATGGCGTACCATCCGTCTCCCAAATCAAGAATCGTTACTTTCTGTGAAGCGCCAGGACCATGTCGCTGTCCCGCGAAGGAACCACCTCGATCACTCCGCCGTGGCGCTCCACTGTGGCGCCGATCGTATCGTTCACCACCGGGCTGAACCACTCCCCTTCGTACTTGTGCCCCAGCGGGTTGAACAGCTTGACCGTGGACCTGACCGGAACGTAGGCCACGATCGTGCCGCACTCGTCGGCCTGCGAGACCGAGATGAAGTGGTTGAAGATCTTGTCGCCCGGCTGCTCGGCCAGCAGTTGCGGCGAGGGCTTGAGCCGCCACCAGGGAAGCGTCCGCATGAACTCGGCGAGACCGCCGACCTGGATGCTGGCCGGGAAATCGATGCACTTGTGCCACGGCGTGACGCCGGCGCTGTTGCCGTGATTGAGGATCGTCTCGCCCTCCCGGATCCAAGGCCAGATGCCGTTGGCCCCGTAAGTGATGCCGGCCGTGGGCGTCGCCAGAATGCTCCAGTAGCTGGCGCTACGAACGTCCTTTTCGCTGATCTTGGCACTGATCCCTTCGTAGCAAGGCTCCATGTTGATCATCGGCCTTGCCGGCAGCTTGTCCCAGCTCTTCGCCATCGGCCCCTTCGTAATCCAGTCCACGGTGCCCTGGGCGCTGCTGTGGCTGGACTGGTAACCGATCACGTCGAGCCAGTCTTCACTCGCGTAGGCATCGCCGATCCAGGAATGCCCCTGTGGATGCTGGGCAACCACGCCGGGATGCTCGCCGCCGAAGACGCCCCGGCCGATATTCTTCCACCGCTGCTCGTACTCGTCGATGTAGCGGCCGTCTCCCCCGAGGATCCAAATGATGTGGTGTCCGCCGTAGCGGGCGACCATGTAGCGGGCCAGCAGGATCGCGGCCTCCTCGGGCAGATAGTAACCCGGGCTCAGTTCTCTGCCCGCGGCCACGGGAAGCGCCCACAGCAGCACCGGGGCGGCGACCAAGCCGTGCTCATTAATCTGGTCCACCTTGTGATCGAGACGCTTGTAGAAGTCCGGATTGACTCGGATCCGCCCGCTGCCTTCGAACGCCACTTGTCCCTCGGCGTCCTTGTCGCACCCCCGCCACTGGGTCGTGACGAATTGGATCACGTTGTAGCCGTGCTCGGCGCGATGCTTGAGATAATGACCCCACTCCTCCTCGGTGGACTTCAAAGCGCCGTTCCAGGCGGTGCAGGCTGTGAAAAAAAATGGCGTGCCGTCGGCATGCGTCAGGTAATAGCACCCTTGGGGGCGGACGATGCCGCCCTTTCTGTGGAGGTCCAGCTTGCTGTCGTTGCCAACGCAATCAAACGAGCCCTTGACGCCCTGCAACCCCTTGTTCTGGGCGTCCGAGCAACTCGTCTCGAATGTCCAAGTCCCCTTCTCATCCGGGCAGAACCGCACCTTCCAGTCCCGGCCGCCGTCCCAGAAGCCATTGATCTTCTTCACACGACCTGTCGGCGAAGTGAATCGCGCGGCGAGTTCCTTAACCTCGTAGAGCGGGTTTTCGTACGACTTGTCGCTCTCGAACTGCTTCTCGTACTTCGTCCACATGCCGACCCGATCCTGCGCCAGGCACGTTTGACCGCAGATCAGGGTCGCCAGCAGAATCAAGCATGCGATTTTATTCATGAAAGCCTCCTTAAGAATGGTGGCATGGCACACCCTACAACTCCCATCCGAAACTCAGGCCTCCTCGATCCGGATGTGCCGCCGACTGAGCCGGACGAGCTGCCGCGTCCGGATGCTGTCCAGCAATACAGCCAGGAAGATGATCCCCGCCTGCACCAGCGGCTGCAAGTACAAATCCACCTGGGCCGAGACCAAGCCGATGGTCACCATCTGGATCAGGACGGCTCCGAGTAGGGTGCCGGGAAAGACGCTGCCGATGCCGCCAAAGAGACTCGTCCCACCCAGCACCGCCGCGGCGATCGCGTCGAACTCCCGGCCCTCGCCGAAACCGGCGTTGATGATCCCCAACTGCGCGACCGAGATGAAACCGCCCAAGCCGGCCAGGACGCCGCAGATCACGAAAGCCATGCCCCGCACCTGGGCCGTGTTGATGCCGGCCTTCTTGGCGGCTTCGATGTCGTTGCCGACGGCATAGAGCTGGCGGCCGAAAGCCGTCCCCCGCAGCAGGACCGCGGCGCAACACACGATCAAGAGAAACACAACCACCGGCAGCGGCACGATTCCGAACAGCCGCTGGGCGCCGATCTGCGTCACGCCCTCCGGGAACTCGACCGGAACGGATTTCGTAAGCCAAAGCCCGAGCCCGCGACCGATCCAGAGCGTCCCCAGCGTCGCCACAAAGGGAATGATTCGCAGCTTCGTGACGGCCAGGGCGTTCACGAGCCCAAAGAGCAGCCCCACCGCCAAGCAGACAACTGGGGCCAGCGGCACGGGCAGACCATAGTGCTTGATGAGCAGCCCCGCCACAACGGCCGAAAGGTACATGTTGGAGCCGACCGACAGGTCGATGCTCGCGGTCAGCAAGACAAACGTCATCCCCACGGCCACGATGCCGATGTAGGACGCCTGCTTGACGATGTTCTCGAAGCTCTGATAGCTGAGGAACCGCGGCGACAGCACGCCAAAGATCAGAAAGATCAGCGCAAAGAGGATCAGCGGCGTGTGCCGGAGCACAATGACCAGCGTCTTGCCGCGGCTCTTCTGCATGCCGACCGCTGCTTCCATCACTGCCCCCCTCGCTGATGTGCCTGGTGACCCTTGAACGCCGCCTGGAGGATTCGTTCGCGGTCGAACTCGTCGCGCTCGAAGGCCCCCTGAACCTCGCCCTTGCTCATCACCACGATGCGGTCACACATGCCCACAAGCTCTTCAAGCTCCGAGGAGATCAGCAAGATGCCCGCGCCCCGGGCGGCCAGGTCGTTGATGATGCTGTAGACCTCGTACTTGGCCCCGACGTCGATCCCACGCGTGGGCTCGTCCATGATGAAGATCGTGGGCCTGGACATGAGCCATTTGCCGATAACAACCTTCTGCTGATTGCCGCCGCTGAGGTTCTTGGCCAGCGTGCGGTGCACGGGCCCGCTCTTGATCCGCATGCACTCGGCCACTCGCGTAACGGCTAACCGGAGCCCCCGGGCCCGCAGCAAGCGAGCCGGCGGGGCTGACGCAAACGTTGGCAACGCCACCAGCCCGACGTTGTCGACAATCGTCGCCTCCATGAGCAGCCCCTCCTCCCGGCGGTTCTCCGTCACGAAGGCCATGCCACGGCGGATGCTGTCCCTCACCGAAACCCCATCGCAGACAACGCCATCAATCACGATCTGCCCACGTTCGAACGGCTCCAGGCCGAAGAGGATGCGGGCCAGCTCGGTGCGCCCCGAGCCCATGAGCCCGAAGAGCCCCAGCACCTCGGTCTTGTGCAACGTCAGATCGATGTCCTTGACGATCCCCGGTTGCGACAGGCCCCGAACCTCCAGGAGGGTCTCGTCCGCAGGTACGGACTGGCGTGATGGAAAGATCTGGCTGATGTCCCGGCCCACCATGCGTGAGATCATCGTGTCGATGGTGAAATCATCCCTGGGCCCCTGATCCACCACCCGGCCATCGCGGAGGACGACGATCTCGTCCACAAGCTCCAGGACGTTGCCCAGATTGTGCGAGATGTAGACCATCGACTTGCCCTGCCGGCGCAGGTCCTGGATGATGGCGAAGAGCCGCTCCGTTTCGCCGGCGGTCAGCGACGTGGTCGGCTCGTCGAAGATGATGATCTCGGCCCCCGTGCTCAGGGCCTTGGCGATTTCGACCAGTTGCCGCTCTCCCGGCGTGAGCCTGTCCACCAGCGTGTCCGGCGCGAGAGCCAGATTCAGGGACTCCAGCAATTGCCGGGTCCGGGTCCTCGCTGCCCGCTTATTGATGAAAGGCGACTTTCCGAATCTTGGAAGGCGGTCGATGAACAGATTGTCCGCGATGCTGAGATTCGTGAACAGGTTCAATTCTTGGTGGATAAAAGCGACCCCCGCCTCGGTCGCCTCGGCCGGGTTTCGCGGGGAGTAGTCCTGTCCCCGCAGTCTCATACCGCCGCGATCCGGTTGCAGCACCCCGCCGAGGATGTTCATGAGCGTGCTCTTGCCGGCCCCATTCTCTCCGATCAGGCCGAGAAGATGCCCTTTCGGCAGGACAAATGCGATATCCTGCAGGGCGTGAACGCCGAAGAAGCTTTTCGATATGCCCTCGAATTGGAGAAGGAGCTCGGGCATCAGGCCAAGACCTCCCGCGCCATCAGCCGCGTCCGTGCCACATCCAGCAGAGCCGCCACCAGGATGACCGCCCCTTTGACCACGGGCTCGGCGTAAAACGGCAGTGCCAGCATGCTCAAAGCGTTGGACAGCAGAACAAAGAACAGTACGCCGAAGAGCGCCCAGAGCACCTTGCCCTTGCCGCCGAAGAGGCTGATGCCGCCGATGACCGCAGCTCCGATGACATCGAGCAGCAGACTCTGCCCGAGCGTGGGTCTCCCGCCGCCCAGCCGGCCTGAGTACAGGACCGAGGCGACGGCCGCACAAAACCCGCTGAAGACGTAGCCCAGGATAATGACTCGTTCGGTCGGCACGCCGGAAACCACGGAGGTCCGGATGCTCTTGCCGACCGCAAAGAACCATCGCCCAAGCACCGTATGCTTGAGCACGATATGGGCCACGACACCCAAGGCGAAAACGACGAAGAATGAGTACGGGATCGGTCCGATCTCACCCGAGCCAAGCATCATGAACCCGCCGGGCAGGTACATGATGTTCTCCGATTTCGTCAGGTAGATCGCCAGGCCGCTGAAGAACATCATCGAGACCAGCGTCACCATGAAGGCCGGCATGCGGAACTTCGCCACGGCCAGCCCGTTGAGCAACCCGACAAGCATGCCAACCGTGAGCATCGCCACAATCCCCACAGGGACCGCCAGGGCCGTGCCGCTGATCGGACTGCCCTCGGGCGAGAGCAGGATGCCCCACAGAGGGCTCTTCTCGAAGAGCGTCGGATTGAGCTGCGTGGTCATGAGCATGCCGCCGACGACACTGGTTAGAGCCATGATGGAGGTCTGCGACAGGTCGATGCCGCCCAGGATCAGCACGAACATCTGACCCAGCACCAGGGCCAGCAGAGGCCACATATTCGAGGAAATATTCGCCAGGTTGCGGCCGCTGGCGATGTAGGGCATGAACAGGTACAGCGCCGCAAAAGAAACGATGCTCAGGTAGAGCACGAAGTTCTCAGACAGCAGGCCGTGGCGGATCAAACGCCATGCCACACCCCGTGCCCTTTGTCTGTCCAGACTATCCACCAGTCCACCTGAAAGCTCCAAGAATCTTCATCGCGATTCCGGGCGCCATAGCCGACCTTGTTTGGCTGTGCTCTTCGGATGACTCGGCCCACCAAGATCCACGGTCAAACGAGTTTGACCGTGCCACCCATTGCTGCGATTCGCAATCTGGGGGCCCTGCTTACGCTTCATAAGCATGTCTTCTCCATTTCGGGAAAGGACGTCTGCACAAGCGTAGAGATGGCACCCGGGTCCACTGCCGCCTATTTGACACCTGCCGCGGCCGAGTCCTGCTCGGCGAACAACTTGTAGCCCCACATGTCCATCGCCCGCTCGGCCATGTTGGCCTGGGTCAGCGCAAACCCCGGATCATCCATCCACTTCTCGGGGGTCTTCTCACCGGCCTCGATGGCCTTGAGCAACTCATCCATGATGGCATCGGCCTCATAAAACAGATCCTGCACGCCAGTGGCGTCTACGTAACCTTCTTTCATCCAGCGGGCGGCCCGCATGTCGCCGTCGAGACCGCCGAGGATCACGTGCCCGGGGTCGCCGATCTTCTTCCACTTGCCCAGCGGCTCCAGGACCGCCCGCACCTGGGGGTACAGGAAATCGGACGAGGTGAAGATGAAATCCACCTCCGGGTTCCTCTGCAGGGCGGCTTCGAGATTCGCCTGAGCGGTCACCGCATCCCATTTCGTGGGCACCTCGATCACCGAGTTGAACAAGTCGGGATTCTTCTCGATCACATTCATGAATCCCTTGCGCCGCGCCACGGCATTGCTGTCGCCAAGATCCCCCACGAGGATCAGCGGCGTGACCTTGCGGCCGAGTCTCCTGGCCTGCTCAGCCATGTATGCCACGGCCTGTTCGGCGATCTTCTCGTTGTCAGCGACGATCACGATAGCGGGATTGCTCTTGTTGGCCGGCGGCCTGTTGAAGACCGCGATCGGCACGCCCGCCTTATTCGCCTCGCCGATAATCGTAACGGCACTCTCGCCGTCTTGCGGTATGATGATGATCCCATCGGCACCCTTGGCGATGGCCGCCCGGACCTGCTCCAGTTGCCGATTGGCATCCTGGTTGCCGTTGCACTCGATGACCCTGATCCCCTTGCCCTTGAGCGTCTCGGTGATTGCCTTGTGACCGGCGACCCAGAATTCCGTCTCCAAGTCCTGGAACGCGAAGCAGATTGTCGTCCGCTTGTCCGCGTCACCCCGCCGGGAGCATGAGGAATTCCCCAGGACGAGGCCAATAACCGCTAACAATATCCAGAACCACCGCGTCATACGTATAGAAACCCTTTCCAAAGGCAACCCGAGGCGGGCTACGCATGTTCAGTATTGCACATATGAACCGTTTGTAGGATTCACGTAGGCTCTTGTCAAGCACAATCCGGCTTGACATGGGAACCTACCCTGGGGATATGTTTCATGTAGCCGTTCATGACTTTCGGTCAATGCAGCAGTGACGGAGCGGCTTTTCGTTGGAAGTGAGCGTTGAGGGTCTGGCAGATGAACTCGAAGACGCGGCGTTTCTGCTGACGGCAGGTCGCGAGGATCGTCCAGACCCGTTCACACCAGCGTTGTCCCCGGGAACCGCGCGTTCCTTGCGTGATGTGGCGATCGATCACGATGTGCCGAATCGCCTGTTCGGTCTGATTGTTCGTCGGCTCAATCCCCGGTGTCGTCAGGAAGCGAAAGTAGTTGTCCGCCTCGGCGCCGCGAAACCGTTCGGCGAGGTTCTGCGCCTCCGTCCGTTGCGGCGGTCGCCGAACTGCTTTGAGGAACTCGCGGCGAATCCGGTCCCTGGCCCGGGCGAACCTGGCGGGGGTCATCGATGGGGCCCGATGCCAGGTCTCGAACAGTTGGCGGACCCACGGCAACAGCTTGTTGCCCCAGATTTGAAGGGATTTGTCGGTGTGTTCGGCCAGAAAGCGAATGTCGCGAATCAGGTGGGCCCAGCAGAACTGGATCAGGACGCCACAATCCGCCATGTACTTGTGATAGGCACTGAAGTAGTCCGACCCGAGGATGCCGCCGAAGGTTTCGGTCAGGACCACCTTGAGCACGTCGGAACTGCGCGACGGGTCGATGT
>Ga0247841_10013161_pt1 | contig 10632 bp, 21 predicted proteins | sample LaCruzMarch2015__2_FD_192410 | JGI IMG/M metagenome (GOLD analysis project Ga0247841, IMG submission 192410) | Freshwater microbial communities from meromictic Lake La Cruz, Castile-La Mancha, Spain - LaCruzMarch2015_18m | ecosystem: Environmental > Aquatic > Freshwater > Lake | place: Spain...
TCGAGGCGCAGGCGCAGTGTGTCAGAGGGTATGCCTAACTCCTTCGGTACCGCCCAGTTGAAGGCGGGTACCTTACTCTCCTGAGTCGTCATTTTCATCCTCCCTATCTACTTGTTCTAATTGGACATGACGTTCCATTGGATCATAAATACGTTTGGCTACTCTGGTTTTGGGTAACTTATACCCTATCAACCAGTTAACCAGCTCATTAAAATGATTATTTGGGTCCTTCTCCAGCCATTCGACGAGATAATCCATTTTGCCCCGGATGAACTTGACTCTCGGCCATTGCTCGGTCAGGATATCCACGTTATGCTTCGTCCACTTGAAAGTCGGCTCGCTATCTCCCTCTTCGTAGTCACAATCCTCGTAACTGGAATCAAGCACGACGCAACCGGTTTCAGAGCACACCCAATCCGCGAATAGACCAACGCCATCGTAATGAGTGCCGTCGGTCATCTTGTGGAGCTCTTCAGCGGTCCAGCCGGCCGCGGGGATCCGTGAGGCGATAGTCTCTCCGACCATCTGTTTAACCTTGTCGAGAAGCGGTACCCGGGCAGCTGACAATTTCTCTTTCGCTGTCCTGCCGGTCGTTTTGAATTCTGCCTTGATGCCGGCTTTTTCTGCGACCATTATGGTACGCTTTATCGTGTCCCTCACGTTGGCGTCATCGACAGCGAGCGTCAGTTTGATTTTATTCTCCGCCGTCTTGACCATCTTGAAGCCCATCGGTGCGATCCATTGGCCGTCGATCGCAAGCCGGTCAACCAGGTCTTTCAACCATTTAATATCGCTCGCTCTCGGCTTATATTTATCCAGCGCGAGCTGCCTGCTGATTTTTGCCATCGGATCGAAAGGATTAAACGGCACATCGTCGTCTTCCTCATCTCGTTCATCGCCCTCATAAGGGTAAATTATGAGAGAGAGCAGGAGCTGAAATCCGGGCCTCATATCCATGTTGTGCCAGGCGGTATAAGACATGGCCATCAGCTCCACCGGCATGCCATTTACCCATTCCGTGGGCGGGCAATCGGTGTTTGCCGGCAGCGGATAGTATTTCTTACCAAAGAAGAAACAGAACTTGTAAACCCGTCTGTTCCTGGGCGCTGACATGATATCCTTTTCGTACTCCGGTAGTAGCATCCTGACGAGCTCGACGAATTCCCTGACGGTATCGACTCGATTCAGGCATTCAATCATTTCCGTAAGCAGAGGCGGACCCACCTTGAGTATGTCGGCAAGAAGCGACAGCGCCCATCCTTCAGGCTTCGGTTCTTGAGCTTCAGTGAGTTTCTGGGGCATCATTATGGCATTCAAGGCAGCTTGGTTATTTTGTTCTATAATTTGCTCAATATCCCACAAACTACACCTCCTCGATGGCTCTCAATCTTACCAGCGAGTCAACGGCCATCATTGTGTGAGAGCCATAAACCTTTGCTTCCTGGATGGCCAGATTGATTTCGAGCTGTTTATTGGAGACCTCTTGATAGTCCAGCTCGCCGTTAACGACCGGTATAGAATTGACTAGCTGGATGAGCAGGAGTTTCTTCTCGGGGACAGTGAGGAGAGCTGTGACAACCCTATTGATTGTTTCTGGATCGTTCACAACTCACCCCTTTGTGCCGACGCGCTTCTTGAAGCGGTAGACGGTGTCTTCACCGACTTTATCGGTGGTCATGTCGGCATTGGCGAGTTCCGGCAGGAAACCGACCATCATCTGTTTGAACTGTTCAGGTGATACGTCAACGCCGGGATCTGGATACTCTGTTCCATCGACAATGAATTTTCTTGCCACGTTATACCTCCTTTAATTCGTAATCGAACAGCAAGCAATCAACATTTAAGCTGTTGCACTGTGGACAATGGTAAGCGTGATCGTTAGTCTCCCAATCTTCTTCTCTATGGATAAGAGGGTCAACCGGGTAGATAGTTTTGTTTTCGTGGTCGACCTTAAAAGTCTTGGTTTGGAAGCGTTCGGCCACAATTTCTGTTAGTTCAGCGCCACAGTCAGGGCATTTCATACTCCTGCCTCCCTTCTTTTCCTTTAAGGCCATGAGTTCTCAAGTGGTTTTCCATTTGCTTCTTAATGGTTTGCATCGGATGAGTGCAGGCGACTTCCTGATTGCAGACCGGGCAAACTGCTGACTTCATCTAAACACCTCCGTCAAAGCGCACGATGGCGCCGCATTTCTTGTGCCGGTAGATATCCATGACATCATTGATCGTGTCGTAATAGATGTCCGACTCGGTATCCTGGACGTTGTACTCTTCCCCACAGACGGGACAACAGGTTGTCTGTGGTTCGGTATAACCCGGCATCATTTGTACTGGGGCGTTCCAATAAAGCCATCTCAACAGAGCCGACTCGCAGGCCTCATCAAAGTTCAGCGTATCATCCGGTGGGAAATCGCCGGTCTTGATGTTGGGGAAACGCTCAGCAACCACTTTCCAGAAAGCGTTTTGGGCATCCTCGAGAATTTTAGCCAGTGCCAGGTCTTCCAAATGGTTGTAAATCTTACTGCCCATCAGCTCATTAGGCTCGTCCACATGGATCCGGTCCTCGAACATCGGGCAGAACTGGTCATCTTCGATACACTCCAGCCTAAAGAGCGATAGATAACCGTTCTCCTCGTACTCTTTCAGATATTCGCCGTCATTACCTACCTGGCTGTTCATGTATTCGGCGAAGAGCTTACTGTGGCAGGAAACACCGCTGGTGAAACCACCCACAGATGGACTGATACCGATGGCACCGTGCCGGCAGTTTATACAGACTGCCAAACCTTTAGTATTTTTGCTCATTAGTCACCTCCTTCCAATACATCGCTTTTGAGCACAGCTTCTAGCTTTTCGTAAGCTTCTTTCTTGGTGATACCCAGAATGACATCCGGAGGAAGTTCAAAACTATCGTATGTGCGAGTGAAAGAATAGGAATGTCCCAACTGGTTAACGATCGCCAGCCCACCATCCGAAAGGTGGTGTTTCTCTAAATTAAGAATGTGAGACATTAGCGGTCTCCCATCGGCTTGGCGCCTCTGACTCGCAGCGGTACGCATACTTCCTCGCCTCTTCGTCCTCATCATCGAAGTAGCACACAACCTCGTAGTATGTGCCGAAGTCATGAGGGAAACCCTTGACCGACAAGTAGGCGCCGTCGGGCTCTTTTCCCATAACTTTTCGGACCAGTTCCAGGAAACGCTTGCATTCTTCCCGCATTGGCCCGACGTAAGCGCCGGTTGGTTCTACCTGGGTGCACTGCTCGTCGCACGGAGAGCTGCCGATTGACACGTAGTCTTTTGCCATAAATCACCTCCTTTTAGTGATGCGTGGATACTTTACGATTTTGTAGAAGAATGGCGCCGGCATAATTCCACTGGCTGGTATTCTGTCCGTGCCAGTTGAGAGTAGCTGTTCTGGGTTTAGCCAGGTCGTTAACGTAGAATTCCCAGATATACTGGCTGCCGGACTTAAACCCGTCGCCGAAGACAATTTGAGGTTGTTCGGCATGAGAAGCGTAATCTACTAGCATTGCCATCTCGCCGGCGACCTCTTTCCAGAAATCACCTTCGTTCTCCGGCCGGTCAGCTTCGGGGACAAAGTCGAGGATTGAATAGATAATCTTGGGCATATTGCATTTGTAGGCCATCGTTCACCTCCTTTTTCTGTATTTAGAAGTAGTGGCAAAGCTCGAATGCCACGAAAGACCAGACAGCTACGCAAATGAGAATTAAGACAATAGTAAATACAAGCTTTGTTGTAGACATGAGAGCCTCCTTATTTAGACCGAGGCAGTTGATTAACGGTTTTAGAGCAAGCCAGTTTGATTTCCGGTGGTACGTCAGGTTTCAGACAACCTGTTAGCCACCAGATACAGTGTTTCTTTCCTTCACGCTTTGGGCATTCCATGTCGTTTCTCCCCGGCGAGCATCATCTCTATTTCTTTGTGGATGCGGTCGATGCTCACCCCATGCGAGCTATACACCCACGGATCCCCTTTGCCGGGCGGTGACAGGTAAACGAAGTCTTCGTCTTCCGTCAGTACAAACCCCAGGTCACGGTACTTTTGCCCGAGCAGAGCCGTTATGTTTCCAGATACTTTAGCCATAGTTGTCCTCCCTTATTCTTTTTCTAGCCGGTAAGTGTCGCCTTTGAATAGATGGGTCGTTTCATGCAGGTGCGCGAAACAGAATGGGCAAGTCATTGCTGGCAGTTTACCCAAGCGTCTGGACCAGATGAAACGAGCATTGCATTTGTGGCATCTCCCGGAGACTTCTTTGTGATACTCTTGGACAGTTCCGGGCGTGATGTGATAGACCTTGAGTCGGTCCATAGGTCACCTCCAATTTACTCTGCGCGTAAGATGCGCTTTCTGTTGGAAACAGTGAAGCCCTGGGACTCTGCCCAGGCGATTAGTTTTGCCTTGTCAGCATTGGCGAGCGGAGGCTCTTTCCGGATACGGATATACATGGACTGCTCCCCACCGTCGATGTTGACACGGGCATACTTGCCACTCTCTATCATCGTTTTACCCCCTGAAGATAGTAAAAAAAAGACTACGCCCTCACAGCGTAGCCTTACTGAAAAAAGCCCAAAAAAAACACAAAGACTCCCTGTTCTCACAGAGAGTCAATTCGTGCGTATTATTCTATTTAGCTATTGCGATATTGAGTTACAGCCTTATTGATGATAGCGTCAATTTTAGCAATATGACTGCTATCAAGCTTGTTATAGCGTATAGCTTTACGCTTTGCGTTTTTACTCTTAAATACCCTATCTATTGGCAAGTCAATATACAGATACCAATAGCTTGAGGATATTCTGATTTTAGCCACAGGCTTGAAAGTGACAGCCGACACACCCAACCCACGATAAACATAAGTTGGCTGGTTCGTGTAATAGATGTCTCTGCCGATAGCGTTCCATCTACCACGAGTGTATCGTTCAGGCTCTCCCAAGTCGTGCATCTCCCTACGTTCACGATGCCAAAGTGCCAAATCATCAGCCTTATAATCAGCTACCTTGTCAGCCACAACCCTGTCATACAATCGTTGGGCTACAATTTCGCCCTTGCTATTACGAGTTATGTAATGTTCAGGGTTAGAGCAGACCTTATGCCCAAGCAGACACTTATTGCCAAATTGAGCAAAGAGACTGACTAACTCAGAGGCACGTTCGGCATTGAACCATTGAGGATATGTACTCATAGTTCAACCCTCACTTACGCTATGACTTTGTAGTGGCTAATGCCTGATACTATTTAGGCAGTAACCAGTACTTTTTCTGGTGCAGGCGTGGTAGCTTCGTCAGCCATAGCCTGAAGGCGTAAGGCATTAGCCTTATTCAAGTTCTCGTTGTCAGCTTTAGCGACAATAGCCCCAGCCTTGATGCTTGCTTTTTGAGTCGCTTCGTATTCGTCAGGCATTTCAGCTTGAACTTGCTCGTAATGAGAGATAAGAGTAGCAACGAAGTTCTCTCTCACTATTCGCACGTTGTCCGATAGCTCTTTAGCCACACGAATTACGGGCTTACCCGATTGTGAGAACCTGACGCTTCCATCTTTGGCATAGCCTAACCGTAAGGGACAACCCAGAGCGTCAGGCGTGATAGCCGAACACCCTTCGGTATTGGTGGCAGTAAAGAACGGAATCCATACGGACTCAAGGTCAATACTCCAAACCTTGCGGTTAGCCTGTTGCTTACCAACGGGCATCATTAGACGCTTAACAAAGGTTGCGGTAGTTTCATTCATAGTGCATAACACCTCTCTTTATTTAGATTGGCATTAGCCACTATAAAGTCATAGCGTCTTTTCTCTTATGACATACTGCTAACACTTTTCAAAGCTTGCAAGCTTCTAATCTGTGAATACAATATGTGTTTTTACTTGCGATTGACTGACTTTAATTCAATTCAGGCTCGTAGCCGTTTGCGGTATCACCTCATAGAATTAATTTCAGGCTATTTATTGATTTAGCCTGATACCACTTTATCAGATATATATAGGTAAGTCAAGCATAATCTTAATAGATTGTTAAGCATATATGCTTCAGACAGGGTTTGTATTCCTTTTCCGTTCCTGACACTTTAGTGCCTCTCTTTAGCTGTGATTAGCCAACATAATCGGGTTAGTTCAGAGGTTAGTACAAGTCAACTGTCATCCGGCAACAACGCCCGGGATGCTTGTCCTGTTGTTGTTTCCTGTTATTCACTATCGGAACGACCATTTTTCAGTCCCACCTGGTGAACGCCAGGACAGATGGTGTAAAATAGCGGGCTGGTACGGAAGGAAGGCTTCTTTTTGGATTACAGCGCATCGGTTTTTTGTTCGCTGGTACTTTCCAGTCTTTTCAGGCACAAAAAAACAGTGGAGAGGGCCTCGGCGGATTTTTTGTGCTCCGTTTTGCCCCCTCCACTGTCACCACAACCAACTTGCGGGCAACCACTACCGCAAGCTTATATCAGTTTACACTTCTACGGGATCAATTTCACCCTGGTACTCTTTTTCGTAGTGGTGGCGCCACCACTCGCTATCCTGGCAATAATCCACGTCATGGTGGAAGAAATTGTAGTTATTACTAACCGTTCGCCATTCCGCAAGACTTTGGTAATAATCTTTCCAGTACCACCCTATTTCCAGCTTCATATCTCGCTGTTTGGTTGCCTTTTGTGCCCTTGTTATTCCAGGGTGATGGCCAAGACTGTCTTTTTTGATGTGTTTTGGCGCCGGCGGCTTTGGTAGAGGTTTAGGTTTTAGCATGGGCGCTGACGGTTGAATTACTTGTCCAATAAGAGGGGCAGTCATTACCGGGTACCGTTCAGTAAAACGAGGGGAGCTATAATGCCGCTCGTTCTCATGTTCTCGCTGACGGTTTCGAGTGACCACGTTGACCCCTTATTTCTTCTTCGTAACCTTTTTGACTGCTGGTTTTTTAGCGACAGCGGGTTTTTCCTTAACCGGCTGCTGTTTGGTATAGTACCAGAGCTCATATCTATCCGCAGGTTTTGACTTCGTGTTTTCTTTAATCCTCCAATCAAATTCGGGGGATCGCTTGGCTGCTTTGAAGCGGTCAATCTCCGCGGCGGTCATGGTGTCATAAGTATCCCAGATGCCTTCTGGTTCTTCCTTCGCTGGTTTCTTTCGCGCTGGCTCTTCTGTCGCCGGTGGAGTTGGTTTTCTACTTTTCTTGGCAGCCGTTTTCTTTTTGGTAAGTTCTGTCTTTTTGGGTCCGGGCTTCTCTATTACTTTGGCAGGTGTCGGTGTGAAAGTTTCTGGTTTGGCCGTCGTTCGCCCTTCCAGTACATCCAATATTCGGTGACATTGGAGTACAATTTGATTTATCAAGCGGGGATCCAGCCCCAGTATCCCCTTGGCGTCAATGAGCTGGATCTCTGATTTGCCTTTTTCCTGGCCGTGTCCCTGGAGACGTTCAACACGCAACAAAAGAGCGGTCGCGGGATTAAACTTATCGAATCGGACCTCGCGTGGTTCACCCGAAGCGTAGTTACCGAAGTCAAGTGTTCGCCACCAACCGCACAACGGGCAGGCTACTCTCGTACTATCCATTGTCTCTCCAGAAAGGGAGAAATGGATGTTTTTCAAATACCTCTTCGTCTCCCTTTGCTTCCTCGAGCATCGGCTTCTCTTCTTTAAGTCCGATGACAGTGTTACCGAAATAGCGCATTGGCATTGCCATGGCGCCGGCAGCTCCTTTCCAACGTAGGAACTTCATCATTGCCAGTGTACTGATACCGTTGTTGATACTGCCATCCAGAAGCGCCCTGCGGATCGAGTGCCAGCCGATTTTCTGATCCTTCAGCTGACCGATGCCACTCCTGACCAAAATTCTCTTGAACATGTGGGACAACATCCCGACCGACACCTCTTCCTCAAAATTATGAGCGGCAAGATATTTGTCTATCTCCGGAGGGACCATGTGATAGCGTTCTCTTCCATGCTTAACCGTAGCAATATAAATGGCTTTGTTACTTAAGTGGAGGTCTGTCGTTGATAAGTTAGACATCTCTTCCCGGCGTAACCCGTAGGTCGTCGAGAGCGCCAAGAAGGTGGCCTCGGTTGGTTTTAACTTGCCTGTTTTGGCAGCGTTTATCAGGGTTTCGATAATTTCCGGGGAGAGCTGGGGGCGGTACTCATCCCGCTGTCCGATCGCAGGCGCCTCGCCCTGCCGGTACTCCCAGGGAAGACTATTGACGTTATAGAGCCGTCTAATGATACGGAAAACAAGGTTGACAGTTCCCGGCTTATGACCTTTGGTGCGTAATGAATCCAGATAACTTTCAATCGAGTCTCTCGAGAGAGTTGGGGCGTGCATCAGGTAATCAGTGGCATATTTCAGGTAATATTTACTGTTATCCGACTTTGAGAGGTTGTCGGCGTATTTCTCGATAAGTTCGGTTTTGTTTGGGCTCATTGTGCTATCCACCTCTCTAAAATGTTATTGACAGAAATCGACTAATCTGTTAGGATTGTACCACCACGAAAAACCACTGTCAACAGGAGGTAAAAAGTGCACGAGAAGAGCCCGGAATATTACCGAGTCGGCGACCTGGTCTTATTTGACGGTGCCGGCCCCACGTTCACCATCCTGTCATGGCTGCTGGGGAGATTCGACCCGGCATGGAAGAAAGCCCCAAGGAAACCCTGGCACACAGGTTTCCTTTCCAAGAAAGACGATGCCGGTAACTGGTGGGTGAGTGAAGCCCGCGGAGGAGTCGGTATCACCGAGAGCCCATTGAACGAGTTCAAGGATAAATATCTGGTGTTCCGATGGTTTGATGTCGAGCCGGATGCTAAACGAGTTCAGCACTTCATCAATGAGTACCGGGGAGAAAAGTATGATGCATTCTTCGGGTACCTCTTCGTGATTATCTGGTACTTCTGGAAGTGGTGGCCCTTCATTATCGACTATAAATGGATGTGCTGGGAGTGGACATGGTTCTTCGCTCTGCAGTTCGGGCAACCCATCGATAACATTCACAAATACCCGTTAATTACGCTTATAATGGACAAGGTCGGGTATCCGGAATATTAAAGGGAGGGAGAAAATTATGGCAGAATCAGATTTCACCAAAAAACTTGTAAGGCTCATAAAGGACCTTGATAAGCTATCGCAGATAGCACAGAATACTATGAAAGACGCCCAGGCATTCATACCGAGCGAGAAGCCAAAGAGTGACGAAGGGAAAAGCACAGATAAGCAAGAGTGAACTTCCCCGGCTCATCGAGAACATCGAGGCCAATGGGGGGGATGCCAGCGCATTGCGGGCGATACTGGTAGAAGATGAGAAGCCCGAGTCACCGGAAGGAATCAACGATGATGAGCTGGTAGAATATAACCGTAAAGTGTCTACGGTTGAGGAAGGCGACGGGTTAATCTGTTCTATCTGCCATAAGCCAGGCCAAAGACTCACCAGCGAGGCTTGCGACGCTTGTTTCCGGAAATGGACGTTAGACTGTAAAAAAGCAATAATAAGCATGATGAGGAGAGAAAATGGAAGCACAAATAGGAGCTAGTATTGGTACCTGCAACGAGTTTATGAAAGATGCCTCCGCAGAAAAGGCGGAGTTAACAGTGGTGATCGCCCCGCTCAAACTCACTGAAAGCGTAAATGGGAAAGTTCAAATTACCAGCGGCTGTAACTTTTGGCGTTCCTGCCATAATGTTAATTGCTATTACAGCATCGCCGCGAGAGATATAAATAGACCCCAGCCCGGGAAATAAGCTGGGGTCTTTGATTAACCGGTGAAGGTTAATGCTGTTGTTACTTACAAGAATTTACAGCGCTGATGAAAGCGCTTTGGATTCTCTTGTCCTGTTGTCCACCCATCCCAACTGCTGGTTTGGAGTAAGTCTTGCCCCGTAACGCGGCGCCAATGCAAGCATTGAAAGCGCTGGGTCTATGGGCAGGAATACCAACCATACGTCGGAGTGTGCGGACGGGCAAGCCGGCTACTTGAGCCATATGAATCTTTGCCACGGTCGTCCTCCTATATTAAGAGTTCTGCTGCTGCTCGTCTGCTGCTGAATTAGGGTCGTAGGATTGTGCCGCGCAGTCAAAATCCTTTAACCGTTCCCTTAATGGTTCCTCCACCGTGTCTTTGATTTTATCCAGTTCTTGACAGAATGTCAATACTTGCTCCGGGGTGTCCATGTCGGTCGAATCTGCCATCTTTTCAATAGCGTCTGCTTTGTCCGGATGTCCTTTCTCTTTCAGCTCGGAAGTGTACCATTGCGCTACCGGACCGAGTAAACAGGGTTTACAAGTGATTGGACTCTCCTCTTTTATCCATTCTGCCATTGGTTTTGGATTACAGGTCATGGTTTCCTCCTTTTTGATACTTCGGCTGATACTATCTTTAGCATGGCATCATTAGCCAGGGTATTGGGCGTAAGTAATTTCTTGATGTTATTGCGAAGTACTGGCGGCGTCTTGACCTTTTTGGAGCCGAGCGATCGCGCCAGGTAGCTACTGGCCATTTCCGGGTGCTTGTCTCTCATAGACAGAACTGCGTCGACATACTGCTTTATCGGTTCAACTCTTGCCATGGCGTTCTCTCCACGCTCCGGCACATTCTTTCATATACCCGCTGGCGGCGCCGAAGGGTTGTCCCTT
>Ga0247841_10013162_pt1 | contig 10631 bp, 8 predicted proteins | sample LaCruzMarch2015__2_FD_192410 | JGI IMG/M metagenome (GOLD analysis project Ga0247841, IMG submission 192410) | Freshwater microbial communities from meromictic Lake La Cruz, Castile-La Mancha, Spain - LaCruzMarch2015_18m | ecosystem: Environmental > Aquatic > Freshwater > Lake | place: Spain...
GGCCCATAGTCGCGATCACCTACGGGTCGTTAGCTCAGGCGGTTAGAGCACCTGACTTTTAATCAGGGGGTCGCTGGTTCGAGTCCAGCACGACCCACCGCATTGGATGGACCTTGGCGGCCAGCCTATAATCCTCCCCACAGGTCCCCATCATCTAGCGGCCTAGGATACCGGGCTTTCATCCCGGCGGCAGGGGTTCAAATCCCCTTGGGGACGTAGCGCCGCAACGCTCCTGTTCATGAGCTATCCGCACGAGGCCTGTTGATTGGTCTTGAACTGCACTTACCTGCTGGGCGACGCTCTCGTTTCTCGCGACCTCTCTACCGCGAAACGCGGGCCACTGCAGCAGCGCAATCCATCAGCCTGCCGGAGCAGACTGGAATGAGAACTTGCCCGACTCGAGTAGCGCCACGCACGCGTCGACAACTTGTCCGTCGTAGCGCGTCCCGCGCCCGGCCCGAATCTCGTCGAGCGCTGCCGCGATCCCGAGTGCCGGCCGATAGGGACGATGCGACGCCATAGCTTCGACGACATCCGCAACAGCGAGAATCCGCGCCTCGGGCAGGATGGCGTCTCCGAGGATTCCTTTCGGGTAGCCGCTTCCGTCCTGTCGCTCATGGTGCTGCAGAACGATCTCGGCCACCGGCCCAGGAAAGGCGATGTCGGCGAGGATCTCGTACGCCGCCTCGGGGTGCATGCGGATGAGCTCAAACTCGATCTTGCTGAGTGCTGTTGGCTTCGACAGGATCTCCGCTGGGACGCCAAGCTTCCCGATGTCGTGGAGCATCCCCGCGATACGTACTGCACGCATCCTTCCCGTACTCTAGCTTGCGAGCGATGGCAAGCGCGAGGTCGGTCACCCGCCGCTGGTGCCCGGCTGTGTAGGGATCGCGCCTCTCCGCGGTGCGGCTGAGCGCGGTGAGCGTAGCTTCGAGACCGTGGCTCACCGTTTCGTAGAGACGGCTGTTCTGGATCGCAGTCGCGACCTGCGAGACCAAGCGCTCGAACAGCTGGATCTGTTCTCGCGAGTACACATCCGACAACCGCGACTGCATCGAGAGCACGCCGATCACAAGATCCCGAAAAATCATCGGGACGGCCACGATCGATTGGCTCACAGCCCCTGGCTGCCTGACCATTGGGATCGGCGAGTGAGCGGCGTCGGGCAAGTAGACCGTCTGACGGCCGCGGATCACGTGCTCGAGCAGGCCGGGCTTGGCTCTCAGGTAGCGTGACGGGAGTAGGCGACGCTCCCCATCCTTCTGCATGAACGGGAAACTGACGCTGTCCGTGGCCGCGTCGTACAGCACGATGTAGAACGTGTCAATCGGGAAGAGCAGCTGGCACTGCTCGTACAATGTCTGCATCAGCTGCTCGAGGCCTAGTCCGGCGGTGATGGCTGTGGCAACTTGTCCGACCACGCGGAGTTCCTCCTCCCTCTGACGGGCGCTCCGCTCGCTCTCCCGCAACACCTCTTCCGCCCGCATACGCTCGGTGATGTCGATGGCTGTGCCCTGGGCGCCAATCACTCGCCCATCTTTGCGAACTCTCGCGAAGGAACACTCCAAGAGCAACCTCTCTCCAGATTTCCTCATCACCGGCGTTTGGAAGTGCTTGACCCCTTCCCCCGTCACACCTTTCTGTAGGCTCTCCATGGCTTTCTGACGCTCTTCCTCGGGGATGAAGTCTAGGATGCTTCTATTGACCACGTCCGAGCTCTCATAGCCGAGCATTTCCTTTATCCTTCGGCTCACAAACGTGATCGTGCCACCTAAGTCCATAGTAAAAATGACGCCGGGGACGTTACTCACCAAGCTTCTGTACCGGTCTTCCGACTCGTGCAGCGCATCATCCGCCTTCTTGCGCTCGGTGATGTCCCTGTGACTCCCGACCAGCCGAAGAGGATTCCCCGCCGGATCGCGTTCCGCGACTCGGGCGCGGCTCTCGATCCAGCACCAATCCCCCGCCTTCGTGCGGAGGCGGAACTCTTCGTCGTACTCTTCGGTCTCCCCGCCGAGACACCGGCCAAGCGCCCGCAGGGCCCGCTCTTTGTCATCGGGATGCAGCAGACTCTCCCACGTTCCTGATTGTGGGGAGAACACGAGCTCTGTCGGACCATACCCAAGCATCTCAGCGTACCTGGCACTGTAGTGGGTCGCACCGGTGCGGAGATCCACATCGAAGATCCCGTCGTTCGCTGCTTCCAGAGCTAGCGCGTATCGCCTCTCGCCCTCCCGAATTGTCCCCTCCGCCCGCTTACGCTCGGCGATGTCGCGGAAAACTCCAAGGAGACAGGAGCGGCCTTCGATCTCCACACGGGCGGATCGAATCTCGATCGGGACTAGCTTGCCGCTTCTCGAAATGAGCTCGTCTTCAATAGACTCGCCGGAAGTACCTGTGCGATGCCGTCGGAAGGTCGGAGACACCCCACCGGCAAGCTGCTGCGGAGGATGGAGGATGGACTGCGGCTGACCCAGCAGTTCCGTCTTGTCGCGTTCCACCATCCGGCACAAGGCGGCGTTGCAGTCCAAGATCGTACCTGTATCTGCATCCGCTACGGCGATCCCGTCGCCGGTTCCGTCAAATAGCGTGTGGTACCGTTTCTCACTCGCGCGCTGCGCCTGCTCCCTGTGTTTTTGCTCGGTGATGTCCGTTACCGTTCCCGACAAGCGCACTAGGTTCCCGCCTGGGTCTAGAGTGGGTCCGCCTTGCGAATGGAGATAGCGTTGCGAGCCGTCGGACAGTCGGACGCGATACTCGATGTCATACCGTGCATTCTGCTGCGTGCTTTGGGCCATCGCTTCTTCGTACCTTGCCCTGTCGTCGGGGTGGATGCGCTCAACGAGTGCCGCCTGCACCTGGTCTCTTCCTGCGCGGATCACCTCGGGAGCAATCTCGAACAAGCGGCAGAGCTCGTCGCTCCAAACCACTTGAGTGGTGAGGAGATTGGTCTCCCAGCTCCCCACTCGAGCCGTCCGTTGTGCTTCCTGAAATCTCGCCATGCTGAGCCGTAGTTGCTCATCAAACTGCATGCGCTCGGTGATGCGTCCCAGGCGCTCGGCGAGGGCATCGATGAGCCGCCTCTCCTCCTTCAGGAAGGGGCCTTCGTCTTCATCCGGTCTCTCGTCAAGGTAACTGACATCGATCGCCCCGATGACGGTCCCACTCACCCTGACGGGCGCGGATTGCCTCCATGGAGACTCTGCGAAGTTGCCCGTGCGGAACTCGCGGTCCCCGATCCGTACCTTGGCGCAGGCGATCTCCGGGTACTGCCAGCTCTTCGGTAGGATGTCCGTCAGTCCCTGGTACACCTCGTCTAGAGAGATGTCTTCCCGCTCCGCGATCTCGGCCAGACTGTAGAGTGCCTGCAGTTCTTTCGTGCGTCCCCTAAGCTGGTGCTCGACGCGCTTGCGCTCGGTGATGTCGGTGGATATGCCGCCGATCGCGTAGATCCGCCCACGTGCATCGTGGAGAGGGAACTTGATCGAGGAGTAGACGTGTCTCCCGTCCAGCTCGATGTTCTCTTCTTCGGAGGTGCTCGACCTTCCGCTGCGAATGACTGCCAGATCGTTCTTTCGGTGCTCGTCGGCGATCTCCGCCGGGAGGAAGTCCTCGCGCGTCTTGCTGATTGCCTGACCAGCTGCTACACCAAGCAGCGTGTCGAGCCTCCGGTTGGTCAGCAGAAAGCGACCGTCTGCGTCCACAGCGTAGACAGGAGCGGGGAAGCTGTCGAGAAGCTCCTGCACGAGCTTCTTGCTCTCCTGCGATGCTTCCTCTGCCGCGGGCTGCGCGCGCTTTGCCATCACTCCGTCCTCCTGAAGGCAACAGGGGACACCCATCCCACCATGGAACCATCCTACTCTACATGACCTGCCCCAAAAGAATCGGGCCAGACCCACCGCGAGTGCTTAGCTATCTGACGTGCCCCCTTCCGAGCAGTCCGAATCGAGGGCTAGGATCGGGAAGAATGAGCCTGCCCCCCGAGCTCGCTTGAAGCAGCCAACAGAGCTTCATCCCGGAACACGGGCGAGTGGCGCGGACGGTGGGAGTTCAAGAGTAGTCCCGCAGAGGGTGACAAGCACAGCCGACGGTCTTTCTCACTTGAATTGACCCTTTGCGCCGCTTACTCTGCCCTCATATCGGGCCGGCAACCCGATCGCAAGTTCAAGAGGTGTCCCGCAAGGGACGTAGCGTCGGGATGGACCTATTCATGCATCTTCTGAGGAACACCCTGCGAACCGTCTTGGACTCCGGGCTCGGCAAGTCAGCGCGATCCCAATTGGGTAGAGATTGACCCCTTCGACGGACCTGTTCTTGGCGATCAGGTCAGGTGATGCAGTCGTCCGAGATCCCTCTCCGGAACATCCGTCATGCCATGGACTTCTCCCGGACATCGGCTTGGGCGAGGATCCACCGAACTTGCGGCCCACTCATCGGGAATCGCCGCGTAGCCGCTCTCGGAGGCGAGCCATCAGGTTCTGATGCGCCTCAACTTGCGACGCCAGGCTGGTTGCTCTCGACACGCCCAAGCGAGCGCTTCATCTCTTCGATCCCGGAGATCGGCGTGGGATCTACCCCATTGCAGAGCGCAAGGTACACGCTGACGAAGTCTCCCAGATACACCAGGCGCAGCAATCTCTCAAGCGAGCTGCCCCCCTGCGCTTTCACCTCGATGACCGGAACCCCTTGCTCCCGCAATCGGCCGGCCATCCACGTCACGCGAGACGCGTCGATCTCGGCATCGTCCGGGCTCTGCAGGAGCAAAGCGCACATGTGGCGCCGTAGAGCCTCGTTCTCCCACGCAAGGATCTCGTTGTGCAAGAGCTCGGGAAGCGCGCTCCAGAAGGCTGGCTGCTTGGCATTCTCGTTGATCTGGGTCTTCCAGCGCAGAGCTGCCAGATCGGTCGACCCAGTCACCCCGAGCACCACCGGCACCTTCCCCTGAAGGGCCAGCGCAATCTGCTTCGCCGGGTTGCTCTTAGTCGGCACGTGCGGGCCGAATCGTTCGCCATCTTCCGCAAGCCGGCGCGATGCCTCTTCCCATGCGTCCGGCCATGCGGCAAGCCTCCATCGAGCGAGGAAGGCCAGGGGCGCAAGGCCAAGGTACGACAACGCGGCGCGAGGCGGGTATCCGGCGGGGACACATAGAAGCGGCAGGCTGTGCTCGCGGGCAAGCTCAGAGAGGCGGCCGCCGCTCGACACGCACAGGAACTGGGCCGGCGTCTCGAGGGCCTGGTGCAGCGCAGCAAGGGTCTCGGTCGTGTTCCCCGAGTAGCTGATCGGGACGATGAGCGTGCGACTGCCGACAGGGCTCAGGAGCCGGTCGCTGCGATTCACCTCGGTGGGGAGAAGCGCGAAACGCCGCAGGATCTCTCCGCCCATTGCGGACCCGCCCATCGCGCAGACGACGATCCGGTCGATCTCGCGGCCCGCGGGAGGAAGCGGAACCGAGTCGGCACAGCGAAGGGCCGCCGCACAGTCACTGCTGAATCGATGGAGGATCCCAAGCATCCCGTGTGCATCGAGAGAGGCGATCACGGAAGGCTGATCGAGGACGTTCATGGATGACAGCGTACTCGAAAACTCTCGGCACCGGCCGTTCTGAAAGGGGGCGCTCGCGCGCGGTCGCAGGGTATCCGTGGCTATCTTGCCCGATCTGACAGATACTGATAGTAAATGACATAGTTCCCCGCGAAGTATTAGTCACGCTGATAGGGAAGTCGCTATAATCGATCACTACCAGGAGGTGGTGCGTATGAAACGAATGTGGCTGGCGTTCATCGCGGTGGTGGTGGTAGCGGGTTTGATGGCGATTCCCGCCGCGGGCGTTCAGTTGGTCTTCTGGACTCATGAGGACCCGAACAGGACGCCACTCGAGGAGCGGTACGTCGACGAATTCGAAGCGATGTACCCGGGAGTCACAATCCAGCGGGTGGCCTACCCATCCGGGGAGATGGCTCAAGTCGTCCTGACGGCCTTTGCGGCTCACCAAGGCCCTGACATCTTCAACCAGGAGCAGAGCCCCGAGTTCCCGTACATTGTCAACCAGCGAGTCGCTCCGGTTAATCCCGTGGCTCTCGGGTATCCCAGCGTCCAGGCGATCTATGACGCATACCAGACGGGCACGCTCGATGGCGCGACGTACGAGGGTAACCTCTACGGGCTGCCGCTTGAGTTCACGAACTGGTGCCTCTTCGTGAACACGAAGTACTTCCGCGAGGTGGGCCTCAACCCGGGAACCGACTACCCCAAGACTTGGGAGGAGATGGTGACCGTCTCGCAACAGCTCGCCATGCGCAATGGCGACATCCTGACGCGCCGGGGATTCGACTTCCGGTATCCCTACTACTTGACCTTCCTATTGCCGATGGTTGAGCAGCTCGGGGGAGCGCTGCTTTCTGAGGACGGGCAGACGGGGATCATCAACGACGCAGCATGGCTGCAGGTCCTTAACTACTTCCAGCAGTGGGGACCGAACGGCCTGAATCTTGGCTCGCCGACCTACACCGCCGCGCGGAAGGAGTTCAACAAGGACAACAACGCGATCGCGATGTGCGAGTCGGGCTTGTACCAGATTGACAGAATTCGTACAGAAAATCCCGCGTTCTACGCGAGCAACGAATGGATGATCATTCCGTTCCCCGTTTGGGAGAACGCCGTAAACAACTACGCCTCCAACACCTACGCCCACTACTACATGGTCAACGCGGAGAGCACGAGCGAGAAACAGGAGTGGGCCTGGAAGTTCATCGCCTTCATGTTGAGCCACGGAGAGGAGTACCTGCTCAACTGCGGTCTAGTTCAGCCCACGAAAACGTTGATGGCCTCGGAGGCCTACCAGAGCCTGCCATATGCGGAGATCTTCGCGGCAGACATCGCGAGAGCGAAGAGCCAGCCGCTCAACGTGGCAAACCCACAGCTCGAGGCGGCGCTGAAGGTGGCCATCGAGTCCGTGATGCTGTCGGGAGTGACACCGGAGCAGGCGCTGCAGACTCTACGCCAGACGGTGAACGAGATCCTACAGGACTAGAATCGTCCGGAACGGAGACAAGGAGATCAGTTCTTCCAGCCCCGGGCGCCGCGCCGCCCGGGCCTTCTTCTATCCTTTCGAGGTGCGTCGTGCGAGCGAAGGGCAAGCGCGCGAGCGGAATGGAACGCCGGAGGGCGAGGTGGGGTTGGGCCTTTGTCCTGCCCTCGCTCGCGTTCTTCGGCCTGTTCAGCTTCTACCCGATCTTCAACGCCTTCTACACGAGCCTATTTAAGCAGAAACTGCTGTCGCTAGCGCCGCCCGAGTACATCGGCCTAGGGAACTACACCTACCTCCTTCACTCGCCGACGTTCTGGAACTCGGTGAGAGCTACTGCCATCTTCACAGCATGCACGTTCGTGCTACTCGTGGGTGTCAGTCTCCTGCTAGCGGCGTTCATCGTCTCGCGAAAGAGAGTCCAAAAGACTCTACAGATGGTGTTCTTCAGCCCGGCGGTGGTCTCCTCAGTCGTTGCTGCGGCTGTGTGGCTTTTGATCTTCGACCCCCGGGGCCTGGGAAACCAGGTCGTCAACGGAATTATGCAGACCCCAGGCGTGGATCATAAGTGGTTGGCTTCAGCCACGATGCTCCAGCTCTCCACCGTTCTCGTCTACTTTTGGAAGTACGTGGGATACTTCACCATCATCTTCATCGCGGGATTGGCGAGCATTCCCGCGACGCTTCACGAAGCGGCAAGAATCGACGGGGCCGGCTCATGGCAATCCTTCTGGAAGGTTTCGTTCCCCCTCTTGAAGCCGACCATTGTGTTGGTATCGGTGATGGCGATGATCCAGTGCCTGCGAACATTCAGCACGCAGTACGTCTTCTATCAGGCGGGCGCACCGCGCGGCCCCATCGACGTCATCGCTTTCGGCATCTACAACACAGCCATTCGGGACCACCAGATCGGGCGAGCGAGCGCCATGAGCGTGATCCTATTCTGTATCATGCTGTTCCTGAGCTGGATGCAGTTCCGTGTCTCGCGGAGCGACGATGTCTCGTACCTCTAGGATCGGTCGACGCGAGGCACGCACCGGGTTGCAGGGCGGCGGGCGGGCTGCGCCCGTGCGCATTGTCATCTGGGTCGTCCTGATCGGGATGGCACTCTACATCCTCGCGCCCCTTGCGTTCATGGTCACGGCTTCATTCATGCCGGCGCGGGACGTCATGCGAATGCCGTACCCGTGGATCTCAGGAAGCTTCTACTGGCAGAACTTCTGGCAGGCCATTCGCGGCAACGACGGGCACTTCATGTATGCTCGAGCCATCCTGAACTCCGTCATCGTCGCTACCGCGATCACCGCGAGCACGGCCCTTCTGGCCACGCTCACGGGGTACGGGCTCGCGAAATTCCGGTTCAAGGGGCGGCGCGCCGTTCTCCTGCTAATTCTCGGCACGATGATGGTCCCCTTCCAGGCGATCATGATCCCGCTCTACATGACGGTAACCAAGATGGGGTTACAGGATTCCTACGCGGGTCTCATCGTGCCGTTCCTCATCAACGCGTTCGGCGTATTCCTCATGCGCCAGTACCTCTTGACGTTCCCCGACGAGATGCTCGATGCAGCAAGAATTGACGGCGCGGGGGAGCTCCAGATCTTCTTCCGGGTGATCATTCCGAACAGCTGGCCGGCGATCGCGACGCTTTCGATCCTGACGTTCCGTTCCCAGTGGGACAACCTGATCTGGCCGCTTCTGGTGGTGCAAAGCGAGGAGATGAAGACGATTCCCGTCCATATCACGAGGTTCGCGGCAGAGAAGTTCACGGATGAGGGGGCGATGATGGCTGCAGCGGTCATCGCCAGTCTTCCCATGGTGATTCTCTTCTTCGCCCTAGCGAAGTACTTCGTAGGCGGGGCGAAGCTGTTCGCGGCAAGGAAAGGATGAAGCCCAAGCTCATCATCTGTGACGTGGGCGGCGTCTTGTGCGGCAACACGGACGTTGCACCGGCCATCGCGACCTTTCTCCATCTGACGGTGGAGGAGTTCTACGCGGTGATGGGGGCAGGGAACTGGCAGGCCCTCCAGAGCGGCGCACTCAGCGAACGCGCGTTCTGGGCTCAGTTCTCCCACGACTTCGGGCGCAGCGTGCCCGACGATCTGTGGGACGTTCTCTTCGATCCGTCCTTCGACGAGGGAGTGGCGGCTCTCCTCCGTGAGCTGCGGCGACGCTTTCGGGTCGTGGCTGGCACGAACACGTTTGCATCCCACTACAAGACGATTGAGAGACGCGGCTGGTACGAGGCGTTCAACGCCATCTATGCCTCGCACACGATGGGGGTGGCAAAACCTGACTCAGCCTTCTACTGGCACATCCTGCGGGAGGAGGGCCGCGAACCGTCCGAGGCCTTCTTCATCGACGATGCGGAGGAGAACGTGGCGGCCGCGCGCGCAATCGAGCTTGAGTCTCACTTGTACAGGGACGCGGCCAGCCTACGGCTGGATCTTGAGGAACGCGGCCTAATTCGCCAAGGAGACGCGCACCGGCACTGAGCCGCGTCTTGGGAGGGCATGACGGTGCATCCGGCAGACCGATCCTTCTCGCGCTTCCGTTCTCAATCCCGTGCAGTCCGCACGCGCCGCTATGGCGCCTGCACTCTGCGGCCCTCGTCCTTGCGCGCCTGTCGTCCGGCGGAGTGTCCGTGACGCCCGCCGTGCTCTCCACACCGGACTGCGCGGGAATGAGCCGCGCTGCAGCCGACTTCGTCTGCCGTTTCTGTACTGAGCACCCGCGCGCGCTCGTCGCGCTTCCGGCAGGGCGCACTCCGCGGGGTATGTACCGCCTGCTGGCGCGAGAGATGAGCCACAGGGCGCCCGACGCCTCGCGACTGCGGTTCCTGAACTTGGACGAGTACGTCGGCATCCTTCCCAGCGACCGCAGGAGCTTCTTCGCTGAACTGCATGAGCGGTTTCTCGACCCGCTGAGGATTGGTGCTGACCGAGTCCGGCTTCTGAACGGGCACGCGGGCGATCTCAGACAAGAGTGCGATGCTCACGAGCAGTACATTCGCGATGGAGGAGGCATCGATCTCGCTATTCTTGGGATCGGCACAAACGGGCATATCGCGTTCAACGAGCCGGGAACCTCGTTTGACGCGCGTACACACGTTGCGGCGTTGTCGGCTGAGACGCGCGGCGCACTGCAGCGCCGGTTCGGCCGCGAGCTTCCTCGCGAGGGTCTAACACTCGGCATTGCGACGATCCTCGAGGCGAGAGTCGTTCTTCTCTTAGCGAGCGGGGCGGGGAAGGCTCGCGCTCTTCGACGGGCGTTCTGTTCTGTACCCACTCCCCTAATTCCCGCGTCTGCCCTGCAGGGACATCCTGGTCTGACAGTCGCTGCGGACGCAGACGCCTTGAGCGGCTGGTGAGGCAGCGGTGACATGCCTTGAATTGGCCCAGCGCCCCGCTTACTCTGCCCTCATATCGGGCCGGCAATCCGACCGAAAGCTCAAGAGCAGTCCCGCAAGGGACGCCAGCGGGCTTCTCTTGCGCATCGATAGGGGTCCGCTATAATGGGCGAGTAGCTCAGTTGGGAGAGCATCCGGCTTACATCCGGAAGGTCGCAGGTTCGAGTCCTGTCTTGCCCAAATGGGTTTTCGTATTAC
>Ga0247841_10013163_pt1 | contig 10631 bp, 7 predicted proteins | sample LaCruzMarch2015__2_FD_192410 | JGI IMG/M metagenome (GOLD analysis project Ga0247841, IMG submission 192410) | Freshwater microbial communities from meromictic Lake La Cruz, Castile-La Mancha, Spain - LaCruzMarch2015_18m | ecosystem: Environmental > Aquatic > Freshwater > Lake | place: Spain...
TTAAAAACCAGGACAAGGTCGGCATGATCCTGTTCTCCGACCGGATCGAGCGCTATATCCCGCCGCGCAAGGGCCGGACGGCCGCCATGCGGCTGGTGCGGGAAGTGCTGGCGGCCGAGGAAACGCGCCGCGAAACCGACTTGGGCGCGGCCCTGCAGTTCCTGAACAAGGTCCAGAAACGCCGGGCAGTGGTATTCCTGATTTCCGATTTTCTGGCAACGGGATATGAAAAGGAATTACGCGTCCTGGCACGCCATCACGACCTGATCGCCTGTCCGATTTCCGATCCCCGCGAGCAGAACCTGCCCAACATCGGACTATTGGAAATAAGCGACCCGGAAACAGGGGCGCTGATGCTGGTGGATACCGGTTCACGCAGGTTGTTGGCAACGTTCAGGGAACGGACCTCGGCGGAAGAACAGGCGCGGGACAAGCAGTTTCAGCGACTAAAGACAGACTGCCTGGCACTATCGACGGATCGGCCCTTTGTGGACGACGTGCGCCGGCTTTTCCACCTGCGCCAGCACCGCCGGCAGAGAGGGTGAGAACGACAGACATCAGACGACGGACGCCAGATGACAGCCCAGATAGGAGACGGACAACGGTAAAAACCAAGAAAACGCGATGTTCTCTATAAAAACAACCGTATTGATACTGATTGCGGGACTGGCAGGCATTTCCGGCGCGACGTCGCTATCGTCCAATGCCGCGCCCCGCGTGGAAAAAATGGCCTCGGGGCCCGTGGAACTCATCATCACCGCCGACCCATCGCAGGTGCACCTGGATCGGGACATCCTGCTTTCCATCAAGACAATCGCGCCATCTAACATCAACGTCCGATTGCCGCCCCTGGATAATCGACTGACCGGATTCACCTTAAGTGGCGCGTTTGATCGCGAGCCCGTGGCCCAGGATGGGGCCATTGCGCGCGACCATTGCTTCCGGTTAACGCCGCTCGTGGCCGCCGAATACCGGCTGGCGCCCATAGCCATAACCTATACCGATACGAGCCGCCCGGCGGCGCCGGAGAACTGGTTCGCCACACGGGCCCTTGTTTTCGAAGTCGCCTCAATCGGGAGTGAGCATCCGGGGGCCTCCGGGCGGGATGCCGCCTCGTGCCGCGATATCCGCGGGCCGGTCTGGATTTATCCGACTTTTAAGATGGTCGCAGGCTGGATGGCTATTCTGGCGCTGATAGCCGCGGCGATATGGGCGCTCTACCGAATCAGCCGCCGGATTCACCGCGCCGTCCAGTTGCGGCGGATGTCGCCCCGCGAACGCGCCTTGGAGGAACTGGCGGACCTGATGGTCCGCGACCTGATAGCAAAGAACCAAGTCAAGGAATTTTTCCTGGAACTGACCCTGATTGTCCGTCGCTATATCGAACGGGCGCACAGCATCCGGGCGCCCGAACAGACCACGGAGGAATTTTTACTGGCGGCGGCCCGTAACCCGCAATTCCGGTCAGCGGTCCTGGGTAAACTACGCGTATTTCTGCAGACCGCCGACCTGGTTAAATTCGCGGCGTACCGACCCGAACCGGCAGTCGTGGATCGGGCATTCGGCACGGCCAGGGATTACGTCGAGACGGACGAGCAGGCGCAGACCGGAGGACAGCCCCCCCCTGCGCCAAGGCGCTACGGAGGGCAAGCGCCAGACGACGGATGACGGACAACACGGAATAACGAAGAACTAAGAACCAGGAACAAAGAACTGTTTACAGGCTCAATCATGTTCCGTTTTGCTGATCCATATTACCTGTTTCTGCTGATCCCGCTGTGCATCGCCGGGTGGGCCATGCTCGCACGGCGAAGAAGCAATGGCATTCTATTCGCGCCCACGCGGCGCCTGCCTCCCACGTTCCTTACCTGGCGGACAGCCGCCATCGCCGTAGCGCCATTCCTGTTTCTGGCCGGCGCTTGCTTTGCGATCATCGCCCTGGCACGCCCCCAGACCGTGTTATCGAAGACGGCCCATCAGGCCGACGCCATCGCCATCCAAATGGTGGTGGACGTTTCCGGCTCGATGGAAGCGCTGGACTTTTCGACACGCGATAGTTATCGGACCCGGCTGGACGTGGTCAAGGAAACGTTTGCCAAATTTATCGAGAAGCGCACTGATGATTTGATCGGCCTGGTGACTTTCGGCGGCTATGCCACCAGCCGTGTGCCGCTGACTATCGATCACAGCGCGCTCCTGCACGTCCTCAAAGGGGTCCAGATTCCGAAGCCCGCCCTGGACGCGAATGGACAATTGACCAACCAGGAGGAACTGCTGACTGCCATCGGCGACGCGTTAGCCACGGCCTGCGCCCGGCTGGAAAAGTCCGAAATCAAATCCAAGATTATCGTGCTGCTCAGCGACGGTGAATCCAACACGGGCCTGATCAAGCCCGAAGAAGCCATCAAGGCGGCCAAGGCGCTGGGCATCAAGGTCTACACCATCGGCGTGGGCTCCAACGGCCGCGCGCCATTCATGGCCCGGGATGTTTATGGCCGCAACGTTATTCAATACGCCGAAGTCCGGATTGATGAAGACCTGCTTCGCCGCATTGCCTCGACGACCAGTGGTCAATATTTCAATGTCAAGGATCCCAAGGGACTTGCCCGTGCTTTTGCCGACATCGATAAACTGGAAAAAACCAACATTCGTAAAGACGTATATAACCAATACACGGAATTTTTCCCCAGGTTTCTCTGGCCGGGAGTTCTGGCATTGGTCCTGGCGGTGTCACTGAATATGAGCATAAGGAAAGAGATTATTTAATTTACTGCTAAGGAATTTCAAGGTTGCACGTATTCTGGATTCCCGCTTTCGCGGGAATGACAGAATGGGTAGACGTTGTTTGTCATTCCCGACTTGACTCGCCTCGGCGAAGCGCTCCGGCGGAGCCTGGGTCGGGAATCCAGGATTTTTGTTGCCCTGCTGCAGGGCCTAATTTATTTAAACGGAGATCGGTTGTATGCACGTGCAGTTCGTCAATCCCTGGGTCTTGGTCTTGCTCTGGCTGGCGCCGGTCATCGGCATCATCTGGCTGGCGGCGTGGCGCCTTAAGGCCAGGAGGCTGGACCAGTTCCTGTCGCCGATTATGCGCCAGAAACTGTGTCCCCCGCCCCAGACTCATCGCTTCTACTGGCAATGGGCGCTGATCCTGCTTGGACTCCTTTTGGCGTTGATCGCCGCAGCCCGTCCGCAATGGGGCCTGCGCGAGGAAACGGTCATGCAGCGCGGACGCGACCTGATTATCGCGCTCGACGTCTCGCGCTCCATGCTGGCGCAGGATGTGCATCCCAATCGTCTCCAGCGCGCCAAGGCGGATATTCAGGATCTGCTCCGCGAACTGCGGGGCGACCGGGCCGCACTGATCGCATTCCGTGGCAAGGCTGTCCAGCTTTGCCCGCTGACCACCGATTATGCTTACCTCGAACAGGCCTTGGCTGAAGTTTCCCCGGAATCGGTACCGCGGGGCGAAACTGATATCGGCGACGCCATTGCCAAAGCCCTGGACGCCTTTGAAAGCGATGCCAACGCATACCAAGCCATTATTCTCATCTCCGATGGCGACGACCTGGCCGGCCGAACCAAAGCCGCGGCCGAAAGCGCCAAGAAAAAAGGAATCGTAATTTTTACGGTCGGCCTGGGCGACCCGCAGGGCGCCAAAATTCCCAGTTCAGCCCGGCCCAATGAATTCATGACCTACCAGGGCAAGGACGTGATCAGTAAGCTTCAGCACGAGACACTGAAATCCATCGCCGAAATCACGGGCGGCGCCTATGTGCCCGTTGGCACGGCCAACGTCAAGTTGGGCACGCTGTACCGCGATCATCTGAGCAAGCTGACGGCCCGCGATATTGAGGAATCTATCCAGCGCCGATATATCGACCGCTACCAGTGGTTCCTTCTGCCCGCCGTGCTGGCCTTCCTGATGGTCGCCCTGCTGAGTAAAGGCCAGTTGGGCAAAAAGAATAAGACGCTACGTGACGCCGCTGCTGGTGCGGCTGGTGCCGCCAACGCGGCTGGTACCGCCAACGCGGCCGACGCCGCCGTTCGACTGGCGCTTTTGATTCTCTCAATATCGCTGGCGGTTGTTGGGGCACAGGCTCAGACCACGCAACAAACCACTCCGGCCACTTCGCTCACCAACAGGCCGACGCTCAAGACTGGAGACGTCGGCCGCACCGGCCGCACCGGCCGGGAAGGCGCGCGGCAGGCGCAGAACCTGTATCGGCAGGGAAAATACCGGGAAGCGGCCGAGATGTATTTGCAGGCCATGTCGGGGCAGACCACTGCGCTTCAAAACAATTGCATCTTCAACGCCGCCTGCGCTCTGTACCAGGCGGGCCAATACCAGGCCGCGGCCGAACGATTCACGGAGCTGACCACGCGCCCGGCAGCCGATTACGCCGTCGCCTACTACAATTTAGGCTGTACCACGTTTCAACTGGCCGAACATGCCAAGGCCGCCGGAACCAACCAGCCACCTGATATGCATCCAACGATGTTGGAACGCGCAGGACAGGCTTTTCAGCGGGCCTTGCGCCTTCGCATGGATGATGCAGCCGCCCGCGGCAACTTGAACGTGGTTACCAACCTCCTGCCGGCCGCCCGCGAAGAGGCCAAAATCAGAGCCCTGCTTGAGCGTTACCAGGGAACCCCTCCGCCGCAGTTGACCGACACCATGCTGATGAATCAGCGCAAGTTGATCGGCGACCTGCAATCGGCCCTGACCAATACTACCCCCTCCCGAATCGGCCTGATGGAAGGTTTGAGCGCACAGGAGCGTGACAACACGGATTTACTGATTCCGCTGAAAATCGGGCTCGCATCGGCTTTGGCCTCAATGGGGTCCTCCACCTCAGCCCCCCAACAGGCAGTCCAGGTTGAACAGCACATCGAAGCCTTGCGGAATGTCATGCAACAAGCCGCGGAAAGTCTGCGCAATCTGGATTCCGAGGCCTACCGCTCGGCAATGACGGCGGAGTCCGGCATTTATACCCTGTGGAAAGGCATGGCTCAATTCCCCCAGCTTCTCAACGAGGATATTTTCCGCCAAACTAACACGATCAGCCTGACAACTTCCGTCCTGACCCGCGCGACAGAGGTGGAGGCGGCATCCCGCCTGGAGGCGGCATCCCGCCTGGAACTGCCCGCCATCCGTTATCAACAGTCCGAAGCCCGGGAATTGACCCGCTTGTTCGTGGACCGTTTCTCGCAGGCTGTCCCGCCTGGTGGAACGCCACCTGCGGGCGGCACACCGCCTGCGGGTGGAACGCCACCTGCGGCGCCGGGCGCGGCTGGTGCCGCCAACGCGGCTGGTGCCGCCAACGCGGCTGGTGCCGCCAACGCGGCTGGTGCCGTCAACACGGCTGGTGCCGTCAACACGGCTGGTGCCGTCAACACGGCTGGTGCCGTCAACACGGCTGGTGTCACCATTGCCGCTGGCGCCCAATCAACCAACTGGGTACATGGAACGGCAGAGACCAACGCACCGGAAGAGAAACAGGAAATCACGGCGGAAACACGCTCGAATATTCTCGCCCTGGCTCAGCAGACGTTGTCGTTGCAAGGCCAAGCGCTCTGGCAGATTGAATCCACCAATCTCACTGCTTCCCTACCCACCCAGCGTCAAGCCTACGATCTCCTGCGAGAAATTGAAAAGCTCCTGCCTAAAAACAAGGACCAGAACCAGCAACAGCAGAACCAACAACAAAACCAGCAACAGGATCAGCAAAAACAGGATCAGCAAAAGCAAGATCAGCCGAAGCAGGATCAGCCCAAACAAGATCAACCAAAACCGGAACAACCGCCGCCCAACAAACAACCAGAGCAACAACAGCAACCAGAAGCCAACCAGAAACCGGAAAAACCGGATAAGGACAAGGAGATGACTCCCGAGCAGGCCCGGGCGCTCCTGGAAAAAGCCCAGCAGCGGGATAAGGACCACCGCGAGGAACTGGAACGGGACTCCTATATACCACCCTCCACGGGAGAAAAGGACTGGTGACGGACGACAGACATGAAATATTCCAAAATCCAAATTTCAAATTCCAAGGAAATGCAATCAATTAAGGCACGAAGGGGAAAACTAAAAAAAAGGATTTATTCTGTCTTTTCCTTCATAGGTTGGGATTGGAATTTGATTATTCCTTGGAATTTGGATTTTGGAACTTGGAATTTATGATGCGAAATAGCCTCAGGATATTGCTATGTATGTTACTCACGCTGGCCGTGGCCCTGCCGCTCGTGGCCGACGATGTGAAGGTGAGCGTCGAGGCCAACCGCAACCAGCTATACCTGGGGGAGTCTTTTATTTTGCAGGTCAACGTCTCCGGCGCCGGCGAAGCCGAGCCCGATCTCTCCCAGATCAAGAACAGCAAGTTCCGCAGTCTGGGCAAGCAGAACATCAGCAACTACAGCATCAGTTTTGTGAACGGCCAGATGACCCGGCAGGGGTTTTCGGGCCTGATCATCAGTTACGAAATTACACCCCTGTCCGCCGGCCCCTTCCGGGCCGGGCCGATCATGGTAACCGCACACGGCCGGAGCTATACGGTCGAAGGCCCTGCCCTTACGGTCACCGATATTGAAAAGCAGGACCTGGTCATGCTGGCCATCACATCTTCCAGCGAGACGGTGCTGATTGATGAGCCGTTCGACATCTCGCTCATTTTGTGGATCAAGCGCCTGCCGGACAGGTTCAATGTTGAGCCGATTTTCCCTGATACCCCCCCCATTCTGACCATCCCGTGGCTGACCATTGAAGGCATTCCCGGATTAAATGGCCCCGATATCAACCAGCTCCTGAATAAATTGCTGATCCAGAACAACCGCCCCGGGTTCGCCATCAACGATTATACGCGCCAGCCGGACCCTTTCGATTTCAGTAGTTTCATGTCCGGCGGCCGGCGACGGGCACTGTTTGCGCTGGACCGACCAGCAAGGGCATCAAGGATTACGTAGAATATTGTCTTACGCTCTCCTATACACCTAAAGATGAGGGCAACTATGTATTCGGACCGGTGGTATTCAAAGGCTCCGTACCGGTCGAGATAGACAATACGGGAAAGGCCCATGGCATGGCCATCTTTGCAGTGGGCCCCGCCTGCACCGTCCGGGTCATCCCGCCACCCGAGCTGGATCGGCCCGCGTGCTTTACCGGAGCCATCGGAAGTAATCTAACGGCCAAGGCCAGCCTGGACGCGACGATTTGTTCCGTGGGCGATCCACTGAAACTGACCTTGGAACTGAGCGGGAACGTACGCTTCGACAAAATGCTGCCGCCGAAGTTAGCCCTGCAAACCAACCTGCTGGAGCATTTCACCGTCTATGACAACACCGTGCAGACGGTCAAGCAGGACGGCAATTGCCGGTATATTTACACCCTGCGCCCGACGCATGCCGGTGCATTTCAGGTGCCACCGATTGAAGTGGCCTATTATAATGTTAAAAGCCGCGGATATAAAACCATCGCAACTCCAATGATTCCGCTTGCGGTCAAACGAGGATCAGAGGTCACGGCATCCCAGATCATGGGCAACACCAACCACCTGCAGGTCGCGGCCAGGACGGCCGATGACCGGACCCAACCGACAGCCCCCGCCCGCACGGATATGGCGGGCGCGGACGCCGCCTTCCTGCTGGGGCACCCGGGCTGGCTGGCTGTGGCCGGCGCCGGCCCCGGTCTGTTCCTCATCGGCCTGATGATTCAATTCTATCGGGAGCACAGCGAAAAGCACCGGGCCGCCCTGCGACGGCAACAGGCCATGCCACGCGCGTTGAAGCGCTTGGGCAAGGCGGTTAAATTAGGCGCTGCGGCAACGGCCGCAACGGCAGATTCGCCCGCGGCCGCCGATGAGTTGTGTACCGCCATACGACATTACATCGCCGAGCGCCTGAACGTCCCGGCAGCAGGCATCACGCCGGAGGATGCCCGCCGCCTGCTGGCCGTAACGACGGCGCCGGCGGCGATGGCCGCTCCGGCAACAGCCGGCGCGACTGGTACCGTTAACACGGCCAGTGATCCGGCTGAGGAATTATGCCGCCTCTTTGAACATTATTTTAATGCCGGCTTTTCAACCCGGACTGAACTGAAAGATCTCAGCGCCGATTGCCGGAAGATTAAGAAGCTAATCCAGGGAATCGAACAGGAATTGCGCGCGCATGGGAAAAGGAGCAAACACGGGCATGGTTCAACGATTCACGGTTGAGAGGTTCACGGTTTAGTTTTGCCCGAAATCCGACTCGCCTGGGCGAAGCGCTTCGGCGGAGCTTGGCAACCCTGTAACCGTGAACCATGCCATGTTTATCACCGCATCTTATCCAAACTCACGATGGAACCAATATCCGCAGATTCCTCCGCCGCAAAACACAAGCGCATCGTCTCATAGGCATCCCGCGCCGATGTTTTCGGCGGCTGACCGGTTAACACACGTTTAACAATATCATGCGCCTGATCGGTGGTATTATGATAGTAAAAATGATCTTCCTTGAAATCCCAGGTTAAATTCTCCACCAGATTGCTGGTCATGCAATCCGGCGCATCGCCAAATTGCCAGCGCTTGATCCGGCGATAAAAAACATCCGCTTCGGCGGCGCCTTTTGTGCCGACCACGAAATAACGCAATTCATGGCCATCGCCCAACTGCAAATCAGTGATGTTGGGACGTAACGGGTCGCCCCGAAATGTCGCCGCATATCCCATAATGAACGTCAGATGACTGACCGCCCCATTTTCGAAGCGATAGGTCGTGTGATAATTGTCATGCACCTCGTAATACGGAATAATATTCGGCGACGAAACGGAAAACACATCCTTCACTTTCGATCCAATCCACCAGCGGGGCAAATCCACATAATGACTCAGCTTTTCACCGAACATACTGCCCCCCAGCGCTTTTTTATGGCGCCAAGTGTCTTTTTCCCAGGCGCTGGCGATGTACAGGCAATGCGTATTCACAACCTGCCCCAGTAAACCCGCATCAATCCATTCCTTGATTTTTGTATAAAGCTTGGAATACCTTAATTCAAAACCGATTTGCAAAAACTGTTTGCGGCGCATTGCTTCGTCAACCATGGCCTTGGCCTCGGCCAAGGTATTGGCCATCGGTTTTTCGCACATTACGGCCTTACCGGCTTCCAGTGCCTGAAGGGCCAGGGCGTTGTGCGCATCGTTCGAGGCCGTTATGAAAACCAGCTTAACCGCAGGATCTGAAAGAATATCCCTTAAATTCGTTGTTCCTTTAACCTGATACTTTTCCTTCAGTTGACGAATCCGTTCCGCCCTGACATCCAACGCAACGATATCACTAACGTCTTTGCATGCTTTAAGATGCTGGATAACCGTTTCGCCCATGCCACCTGCTCCCAAGACACCTACTTTCATAGCCGTCGCTCCTTTCATGCGTTAATCCAATTCAACACATAAAACGCAGTAAAAGTGGGAGATTAACCCGCAGGCTTGATGTGTCAAGGGCAATCACCACCGCAATACCACTCTGAATATAATTGTGTTCGTTTTTCGATTGATTATAATAATGCACCAAACTGTTTTCATATCAACGCATCTGATTTTTATTATGAAACCTTACTACTATTCAGCGCGCTTCATTTTTAAACTATTGCTTATGGCCGGCATCAGTTGTTATTCGGGCACACCGGCATCCGCCCTGGACGCGTCCGAACGGACCTTCATTTGGAATGAAGCCCAAACGCGCATGGCGGCCGCACGCACGCCGGACGCCTATTTGCGCGCCGCCCAGACGTATCAGAAATTGGTGGACGACGGCGTGCACAACGGGCCCCTGTTTTACAACCTGGGCACGGCCCTCCTGCAGGCCGGACAGATTGAGCCGGCGATTGACGCCCTCCAGCGCGCCGAGCGATTTTTAGGCGCCCAGAGCGATATACGCCAGAATCTTAAAATCGCCATGGCGCGCAAGGCCAATATTGAAACGGCGGAATTGCCCTGGTACCGGCTGGTACTGTTCTGGCATTTCTATTTGCCTGCCGCCACGCGCATGATGGTGGCCGCAATCGCGTTTTTCATCTTCTGCGTGATGCTGACCCTGCGGCTGCTGGGGATTCAACGCAGCGCGCTGAATGCCGTCCTGATCCTGGCGGCCATTACCATGATCCTGTTCGGATCGAGCGTAGCCGTCTCCTGGCATCAGGAAGCAACGGCAAACGGCTACCAACTGATTCAGGCACCGACGGCAAGCAAATAGCCACCGTTTTCCAAGTATTTTCGCCACGGATTAAACACGGATGGGATTTGTCGCAAAAAGGCGCAAAACACACATATTCTTTAAATATCGCAGGGAACAACAATGCCCGAATCACCAGAAGTAATCACAGCCATCACTATTAACAATCGATCGCCTTTTCCGACACCAGCGGGGCAATCCCTGCTGACAACATTGAAGGAGCAGAACATCTTCGTCCCTTCCGCCTGCGGCGGGCATGGGGTGTGCGGACTGTGCCGGGTCAAGGTGCTCGCGGGCGCCGGACCATACACCGCCCGGGAGGAAGCGCTCCTGAGCAATGCCGATCGCCTGGCCGGAATACACCTGGCCTGCCAGGTGCGGGTGGAACGCGATTTGCGGATTAGCATCCCGGACGATTTTTTTCACGCG
>Ga0247841_10013165_pt1 | contig 10630 bp, 9 predicted proteins | sample LaCruzMarch2015__2_FD_192410 | JGI IMG/M metagenome (GOLD analysis project Ga0247841, IMG submission 192410) | Freshwater microbial communities from meromictic Lake La Cruz, Castile-La Mancha, Spain - LaCruzMarch2015_18m | ecosystem: Environmental > Aquatic > Freshwater > Lake | place: Spain...
ACTCCACGCAATTGTCCTTCATGTTTACGGCCTGCTGTAATCTCCCGGATAGCCTCTTTGATAATGGATTGCATATCAAGTGTTGCCTTTCCTATACTGCTTTCACTGATAGCGAAAATTTCATTCTCCGCCTTATCAAGGAGATCGAATACATCCGTTGTGTCTTCATAGGCCTCCCTGATTATTCCGGAAGAGACCCTGATCAACTCACGTTGGATGTACTTTTGAAGAATTATCCTTGAATGAAATTCAATATTGGCAGCAGAGGCAACACGGTTTGTGAGCAGGGTAATATAGTATGGACCACCAACCAAATCGAGGATCCCGCGCTGACGAAGTTCTTCGGTAACGGTAAGTATGTCGACAGGCTGATTGTTTGCAAAGAGCTGTTGAATTGCTGTAAAGATCTGCTGATGCGCCTCTTTGTAAAAAGCTTCAGGTTTAAGTACTTCGATAACTTCAGCCAGACGGTCGTTCTCCAACATCATCGCCCCGAGAACGGCTTCTTCCAGATCAAGCGCCTGTGGGGGGACTTTACCTTGTTCGGGAGCCGGCGGATAAAAGGTGGTTTTAATTCCCTTTTTTCTATTCCGCTGATTTTCGGTAGTTTGATTCCCCTGAGATTCCGCAGATCCTTTTCCGTATTGATCCTTCTGTTCCATAAGCCAAAAATAGGATTTATCCGGTTGATATCGTCTTTCCCATGGAGATTTATTTATCAACAATCATAAAGAAAAGGTCAGTCCGATATGAACCCATTTGTGCCACATTCCATCATCAAATTCAGGACTCAGAAGAAATTGTTCCGCTTCGATCTGGAACCCGCGGTAAGTTACGATAACTCCTGCCGTAGTCTGGAAAGTAATCCTGGAAATGTGAGAAGACGGAATGGTATAGACACTTGATTTGTTCAGGAGTCCGCCCTCCAACGTTGCATCATACCCGACAAGTTTCCCGGATCCTTTGACAAAGAAATAAAATTGTGCCTTTTTCAGATGGTTCAATCTGAGCCGGTCGTACCGGGCGACGCCAAGATTGGCAAAATATGGATTCATCCAGCCTATGCGAAAATGGAATCCCCCGGCGATATTTGTATATAATGTTCCCAATGAAGCAGATGAGACAAGATTCAGATTTCCCCATTTTCGCTCAAAGACTCCCTTGTCAAATATAACCTGGTAGTTTAACACAAGATCATTCTGTATCTGGTATTCCCACCCCAGAGGCTCGCTGTTGCTTGGAACAGTTTTATGGAATGAAGTCTGTACCCATTCTCCGAATGAGTAAGGACCAATAATGCCCAGATCCAGCTCACTGGTCAGCCGGAACTTTTTCATGGGATCGTTCGTGATTTTTAAGGATCCAAGGTAAAGATATGCAGCATAAGGACGGTCCCCGTATAGTATCCCACCTGTTTTTGTACTGGAAGGGGTATAAAGATTCTGGACAATGGATAATCCGTAATAATTCCTTCCCGTGCCCCAGTATGGCACCAGTAGCTTTCCGACCGGATTCCCGGAGAGGAATGGACTGATCAGGTCAATGCGGATCCCGTTGGTATAAAAACGGTCTGTATAATCGATGATGTCATTATCAACGCTTATTCTTAAAAAGCTCTCCCTGCTCAGCAAGATCATCGCCGGAAATTCAACCGGAGGAACGGAGGAAGAAAAAAAATGGCTGCTGGCCGGTTCGTTGAGATCGATTTCGCCATCGAGGCTTTTCAAATAATCAAGTTTTTCCTTTGTTCTGGAACCGGAATCTGATAGTGGTAATCTATCACCCGGGAAAGAGATGAACACCGGTTTTGTTTTTTTTTTCCTGGGTGGTCTACGGGAATTTCGTTCCTGATCTGAATTGGTAACAGTAGTCCTGGATTTGCTTTTTACCTGCCCTGATTTACGTTCCTGATTTACGGAAATTCTTTTTTCATAATTGTTATTCTCCTCCTTCCGGGAACAACCCACCACGGAGATAATTAGAAAAAGTATGAAAAAGGCTCTATTCATGCAGCTGCAAAGGTAAGGAATTCTCTTCCTGTCAGTTGCTGTCATTGTCCGGAATCCGGAAAAATGATCCGGTCTGCCAAAAACATTTTTATTACCTTAGCCTGATCTTTTCCTGCCCGGAGGATGCCCATAAACCATGAATGATAATAGATGCTTGTTTAGCAAACAGTTAAAATCAAATCTCCGGGGGATGAAAAGCGGTTAAATATGATCAGATTTTTAATATTTATTTTTGTTATAATTCTCTGTCATGGAGGATTTGGCCAGAATGTCCTGATGGTTGAGAAAATAGGGACCTCGAAAAAGCTCACCTATCTGGTTGGAGATTATATCAATATTAAAACAAAAGCAAACAAATTACGCCTGAAGAATTTTTTATGGTCGATAGAAGATTCATCGATCATGATAGGGAGCAATCATACGGTTTGTTTTAATGATATTTACTCGGTACGTAAAGAGATCTATTTTCCTAAGCTTCTCAGTAAAATTACCCTGATTGCAGGGGCAGGATATATAACCCTCGATATAATTAATAACCTGATTAACGGACAGCAGGTTTTTAATCCAACTTCATTGATTATCGGGGGTTCGCTGATTGGGGTCGGATTGGTTATGATTCCATTATCTCAGCGGAATATCCACATAGGATTCAAATGGAAACTGAAAGTAATCAAACCTCTTTGATCAGTTCTTTAATCAGGTGAGTCATGGTCGGTTCCACGCTGCTTGCGGCATCAATCACATGTTTGTGTGTGATCTCGACTATCTTTCCCGGCACACCCAGGTCGGAGATAATAGAAACAGCGAAGCATTTGAGATTCATGTGTCTTGCTGCAATTACCTCGGGGACGGTTGACATCCCGACAGCATCGGCTCCGATATTCCGTATATACATATATTCGGCAGGAGTTTCGTATGTCGGACCTGAAACAGCGGCATAAATTCCTTTTTTAAGTTTGATCTTATGAACGGCGGCAATCGCTAACGCTTTGTCAATCAATCCGGGATCATAAGCATTGCTCATATCCGGGAACCGGGTCCCGATCGATACTTCGTTTTGTCCGATCAGAGGGTTATCCTTCATCAGGTTGATATGATCCGTAATGAGCATGATATCTCCAATCTCAAAGCCGGGATTGACGCCACCACTGGCATTGGATAAGATGAGTAACTGGATGCCCAGGAACTTCATAATTCTCACCGGGAATGTAATCTCCTGCATGGTATAACCTTCATAGTAATGAAATCTGCCCTGCATGGCAACAACGCTGATTCCTTCCATGGTCCCGAAAATCAGTTGTCCATGATGACCGTCAACTGTCGATACCGGGAAATTTGGAATGAACTCATAGGGAATGGTTTGATGAATTTCAATTTCCTTAACTAATCCGCCAAGACCCGTTCCGAGAATAATTCCGATTTTTGGTTTTCCGATGGCCTTTGCTTCAAGATATTCAAGCGTCTCTTTTATTTTTGTCAACATAGGTAAGGATCAAATTATCAAATTTTTCCTGGTCATTTCCATGAAACCCGACTTCAATCGGGATATAAAATAACGGAATTGTCTTCAGAATGGTACTGAGTTCCGGAATTTTTAATCGCATTATATCTTTTTCAGTAGTAATAATGACTTTTTTCTGAGTGGGAAGATCCATAAATGTTTTCAGAATATTGTCGATATCCTTTTGCGTGTATTGGTAATGGTCGGAAAATTTCATTACGATCAACTCACTGCACATCCGCTGCAGGTGCTCCCTGAGAGGATAGTCATTGGAAATCCCGGTGAAAAGCAAGATTTTCGATACAGCCGGGGGGTAACCGAACGAGGATGATTCATAAACCGGGATTGGATTTCCGTATCTGATGTAAGTGAATAATACAATCTGATTGGGTCGCGGAAGAATTCCTTCGATTATCCTTCTTCTGGTTATGGGTGAAAATATCTTTGGGGTCTTGGTGACAAGAATGATATCGGCTCTTCTGGCACCACATCTTGGTTCACGTAATCTTCCGGAAGGCAGGAGATAGTCTTCGGTGTATAGATTATGATATTCTGTCAATAATATATTTAATCCCGGTTTGACATAACGGTGCTGAAAGGCATCATCCAGAAGAATAATATCAAGCGTCGGATATTTTTTGATAAGTAGCCTGATACCTCTCCTTCGTTTCTCATCAACGGCCACTTTAATACCATCGAATTTTTTTGCAAACTGCAAAGGTTCGTCTCCGACGTACTTGGCTCTTGAACGTTTTGAAGCAATAATAAAACCATTGCTTTCACGTCCATATCCCCGGCTGAGCGTTGCAACAAAATATTTTGGCGACAGGAGCCGGATCAGATATTCGATCAGTGGTGTTTTTCCCGTCCCGCCGCAGGAAAGATTACCTGCGTTGATAACCGGGAGATTAAATTTTTCAGTGGGAAGGACTTCCATGTCAAACAGGAAGTTCCGGAAAATCATGATCAGCCCATAACACAGGGAAAAAGGAAATAATATAATCTGTATCAGTCGCATCCGGGTTAAAATCCCGAAATTAGGAAAAATTACGGCTTCCGGCTAACTGACCGGTGATTTTTTTAACCGTCATGGAGAAGGAATGAAGTGGACAGGGGCTAATATTTAACCTCTTCCTTAATAAGGAATTTAAGGTTTTTAATTAGTTCCGTAATCCCTGTTTCCAGCCTGTCGGTCTTTACAATGAAGTCGGTCGCTCCTGAATCAAGTAAGTGATCCGCCAGGAGAGGATCGTCATGAGATGAAAAGAAAATGATCTGAATTCTTTCGGATAGTCCACGGACTTTATATAGAAAATCGAACACGGAAGGATCCCCGGTATTTAAATCGGTAATGATGAAATCCGGGAAGACTTGTTTATTGAGTCTGTAAAGACATTCATCTACGGAAGGAAAAGTTTGAACATTGAAAAATTTATTCAGATTTAAATGATATTTAATCAGACTATTATGAATCGGGTTTTTGTCAATGACAAAGATCAAAGATAATTTTGAATAATCCATTTCAGAGGGTTGAAATCCTATGTCAAATTTTACTAATTTTAACTTTCTAAAAGGGGGTCTGCAGATGAAACTTTTAAACAAATTACTAACAACAAAAACAAGGTTCTAAGTACTCAATTCGCTATTTTTGACTTTTGTTCTGAACTTAAAACGACAAAAGATGATTCTTAAAGATCTATGCACTTTTCTGGAAAAAAAAGCACCTCTTTCACTCCAGGAAGAATATGATAATTCCGGACTTCTATTGGGTGATCCGGCCACAGAGGTTTCGGGTGCCCTCCTTTGTCTTGATATTACGGAAGAGGTCATGGACGAAGCAATCGGAAGAGGTTTCAACCTGATCATCTCACATCATCCAATGGTCTTCAAAGGATTGAAAAAGCTTGTTCATGGAACATTGGAAACGAAGTTGTTATGTAAAGCCATCAAAAATGAGTTGGCAATCTATTCCATACATACCAATCTGGATAATTGCCTGGAGGGGTTGAACGGGTTGTTAATGAAAAAAATTGGAATCAAGGATTATCAGGTGATCCGATCATCCCGGGGAAAGTTCATTAAACTGGTGACTTTTTGTCCGACAGAGTATGCTGAAAGAATCCGCCTTGCTTTATTTGAAGCGGGCGCCGGGGTAATAGGTAATTATGATTTCTGCAGTTTCAATGCCTCAGGGCAGGGAACCTTCCGGGCATCAGAAAATACAAATCCGTTCGTAGGTAAAAAAAATGTTCTCCATTTTGAGAATGAAGTCAGGATTGAAGTGATTCTTCCAAATTATCTCAGGAATCAGGTTGTCTCTTCGCTGTTACAAAATCACCCTTATGAAGAAGTAGCCTATGATCTTTATCCTTTGGAAAATGATTCTCCGGAAATCGGGTCCGGAGCTTTTGGAGAACTATCACGGGAGCAGTCCGGAGAAGGTTTTCTATCTCATCTGAAGAGTTCACTTGGTCTTAAAATGATTCGACATTCAAAATTGGGTCCGGACCCTATAAAACATGTTGGTATATGCACCGGTTCGGGTAATTTTCTTATCGGTGAAGCCATAAGTACGAAACTGGATGTTTTGGTGACTTCCGACCTGAAATATCATGATTTTTTTAGTACGGGCGATCATCTATTGTTGGTCGATATCGGGCACTACGAAAGCGAACATTGGGTAAAAGAATGGATTCATGATACGCTTATCGAAAAATTTCCTACCTTTGCATGCCTTATTTCACAAGTAAATACCAATCCGATTTATTATTTCTAAATTATCATTTATGGCAAAAACATCCGGTAAACTTGTTGCTACTTCCAAACCTTCAAAACTGGCAAAGAATGTCGTAGAGAAAAAGGTCATCGAAAAGAAAAAAACTCTGGCTAAAAAAGGTGAGACCAAGGAGGAAAAAGTTCAAAAACCCGTCGTTAAAACTCCGGTTAAAAAATTAGATATCAAGGAGGAGAAAGTTGGAAAACCCGTTTCTAAAACGCCGGTTAAAAAAGAAGAGAGCAAGGAGAAAAAAGCTCAAAAACCCGTCTCCAAAACTCCGGCAAAGACCAAACAGGGAGCCATAGAAGACAAAGGTGAAGTAACGATTGAAAAAAAGCTGATCGCCTTATATAGCTTACAGCAGATTGATTCGCAGGTTGATAAAATACGTATTATACGCGGTGAACTGCCATTGGAGGTTCAGGACCTTGAAGACGAGATTGCAGGTCTTGAAACGCGAATAGATAATTACATCCAGGAAACAGTATCAATGGAGAAATCCATCATTGAGAAAAAAAATCTCATCAAGGATTCTCTGGCATTGATTAAAAAGTATGAAGATCAGCAAATGAATGTCAGGAACAACCGGGAATATGACTCCCTGACAAAAGAAATTGAATTCCAGAACCTTGAAATTCAGCTTTCAGAAAAAAGAATTAAAGAATTTCAGGCTGGCCTTGAAGCAAAGAAAGAAGAAATTGAGCAATTTCAGAAGGTTTTACAAGACAGGCAGAACGATTTAGGAATTAAAAAGAGCGAACTTGATGATATTGTTGCAGAGACTGAAAAGGAGGAGGTTGAACTGATCAGACGTTCCGATGAAAACCGGACCTATATCGAGGATCGTTTACTGACTGCATATACCCGGATACGAAAAAATGCACGAAACGGATTGGCAGTTGTTCAGATAGAAAGGGATGCCTGCGGAGGTTGCTTCAACAAGATCCCACCCCAGCACCAACTCGATATCCGGATGCATAAAAAAATTATCGTTTGTGAATATTGTGGCAGGATTTTGGTCGATGAAGGGATCGTAGCAGCCATGGATTGATCCGATTACCTGATGGTTAAAATCAGGTTCATCATTCCGTAAACAAGAGGTGGATTAACGAAATGGATATTCTCCTGGTTTGTACGGAATAAGATATCTTACCTTTGTAAAACAAAATAATTCCAGATGAAAAGGAGGCTCCCGGGTAAGACCTTATTATTTTCGGGCGCACTCATTTTTTTTACCCATTTTTCTTCTGCGCAGTATCTTTTTGATGATCAATGCCAGCAGGCATACCGTTCCATCATTTCACTGGAATTTAAAGAAGCCCGGAGATTGCTCGAATCAGGGCAGCATCAGAATCCGAAAAACCTTATTCCTGTCTATCTTGGGAACTATATTGACTTTCTTACACTTTTCATAGGAGAAGACCGGAACCAGTTTGAGGAACTGAAAGCGAATAAATCAAAACGCATCGAACTTCTGGAAAAAGGGAATATCGATTCTCCCTATTACCGGTTTTGCCTTGCTGAAGTCAATCTGCAATGGGCATTTGCCCGGTTGAAATTTGGTGATTATGCAACTGCTGCCCTTGAAATAAGGAAAGCATACCTTCTGTTTACGGAGAATGAGGAGCGATTTCCGGCCTTCATGTTAAATAAAATAGGATTAGGGGTGGTTCACGTAATGATAGGAATCATTCCTGATAATTTTAAATGGGTCGCCCGTCTTGCCGGTGTAGATGGTTCGCTCGAAAAAGGATTCCAGGAACTTCAGGAAGTAGCCGGGTATGACGGAACGGACAGGATTGTTAAATTATATAAACCCGAAACCGTTTTTTTTATAGCTGCCATTTCCGCAAATCTTCAGAAAGACAAGCGTGAAGCATTACAAAAGATAGCAAACATAAAAGCGGAGCCCGGTGATGAATTGCTCCTGAAAAGTCCTCTGATCATCTATTCAAGAGTCAGCATACTTATGAAGAATGGATTGAATGATGAGGCCTTGCACATCCTTAAGGATCGAAAAGCGAATGAAAAAACCTACCCTTTTTTATATCTTGATTATCTCGAGGGTCTTGCACGCTTAAACCGATTGGATTTGACGGCAGAACAATACTTCAAACGTTATGTGCAAAACTTTTCGGGAACGAATTATATTAAAGCTGCTATTCAGAAAATTGCATGGATTGCAGCTATAAATGGAGATACGGCCGTCTATTTGAAGACTATACAGTCTCTTAAAGATAAAGGTGCAGCAGTGGTCGATGAAGATAAACAAGCTGTTATTGAGATGAACCGGTATGTTTTTCCAAGCATTGTCCTTCTTCGTGCACGACTTTTATTTGATGGTGGATACTATGACCGGGCCTTGTCTGAAATGCTGGATAATCCTGTAAAAAGCTATGTTAAAACAAGAAAGGATCTGACGGAATATACCTATCGTCTTGCCAGGATTTACCATGAGACCGGGAATATTCCCAAAGCCCTTGATTACTATCAACAAACAGTCAACCGGGGGAAAGATGAGCCCTATTATTACGCAGCATCGTCATCCTACCAGATGGGACTCATCTATGAAAATTTGGGGAACTATCCTAAGGCTGACAATAGTTACCGCTTGTGTATATCCCTTAAAAACACAGAATACAAAACCAGCCTTAACCAAAAGGCTAAAGCTGGTTTAAACAGGCTCAGAAAGATGCAACCTAAAATCTGATTCCGATACTCGTTGCAATGGTGTGGGTGTAGTAGGTATTATGTGAAGGGTCAACCATCGACGCATCATAGAGATAATAATCTTCCTCCGTCATACTCCAGACGTAGGATACGTCGGCAAAGAAATATCGGCCGCGGTATCCTAATCCGCCCGAAGCCTGATAACGCTGGTTATTATTGATATTCCCGGTATAAGCATTGCTGTAATATGCAAAACCGCCACGGATACGGAAATCCTGGATTCTCCATTCGGTTCCCAGGCGGATGTTGCCCCACGATTGGAAGGAATTCTTTATTTCCCGGTTTATCTCTGAGAAATTATCTCTGGAAGATGTAAAACGTGCCTGCGAGTAATTGACATATTCATAATCTGCACTGATTAGTCCATATTGTCCTAACGTAAAGGCTAATCCGCAGGTAGCCCGGAACGGTGTAACCAGCTGATAGGAATAGTTGCCGATAGGGGAGTTCCTGATTGAATTCCATGCCGTGGTTGTAAAATTGGATTCCATGGAACTGAACCATTCATCCTGCATACTTGGGTACCAGGTGGGAGTGTGAACGCTTAATCCTACCCTGAACCAATTCAACGGCCGGTAGATGATCCCAGCTTTAAAATTCACGCCTGTACCATGGGTCTGTAAGCTGTACCAGTATTTTGCGTAATTGAATTCAGGAATCGTATCCGCGTTGTCACTTTCCTGGTACAGACTGTTTTCATAATAACGGATAAAAGGAACCCCGATGGTTATCCCGAAATATAACTTGTCGTTAAAATTGCCTCCAAAAGAAAAATCCATTTCATTGATTGATCCGTAAGAATTGATGATTTTACTTTGGCGTACTCCTCCGTACCTGGCATCACAGAGATACCTGCCGGACAAACTGTCCTGGTAGATCAGATTGCAATCATAAGCCAGACCAATATCAAAAGGATAATCAGATGGCGGAGCCCCATCCGTGTTCAGTACATTTACATAGCTTTGAATCATCGAGCTGGTGGGATTCTCACCGCTGATATAGACTTTATTATTAAAGTCGTTTTGCCGGTTCATCCCGAATCCGAAATTAAAATTCTTCAATCCGCCACTCTTGTTTTTAGATGGCTTTATGGTGAAAATAAATCCAAAGTTTCCAAGTGAAAAATTCACCTTGTTATCTGTTGATATACTCCCATAATAGTCGGATTGAGAATTGCTGATCACAGGTGCGAGGGTAAGGGATATTTCCGAGCTTTGGTATAATCCGATGCCTGCCGGGTTGATCGCAAGGGTGGAAAAATCTGCTCCAACTGCTCCGAAAGCACCTCCCATGCCGACGAATCTGGATGTTCCGCTGTAAATTATCCTGGAATACCTCAATGCATCCCCGGAGGTTTGTCCGTTTAGGTTGACCGATGTGGCTGTAACGGCGAGTATTATGATGATCAGTTTTTTCATCGTCTTAGGTTTTATATGGTTTCTGATTATCTGTGTCTGCCTCCACTCGAACTTCCTCCCCCGGAAGGTGTTCCGCTACTACCGCCTCCGGATCTTGAAGGAGATGAATAGCTGGGTGAGCTTGACCTTGAAGGAGTCGAATAACTGGGTGAACTTGATCTGGATGGGGTCGAATAATTACTGTTTGATCTTGTAG
>Ga0247841_10013166_pt1 | contig 10629 bp, 14 predicted proteins | sample LaCruzMarch2015__2_FD_192410 | JGI IMG/M metagenome (GOLD analysis project Ga0247841, IMG submission 192410) | Freshwater microbial communities from meromictic Lake La Cruz, Castile-La Mancha, Spain - LaCruzMarch2015_18m | ecosystem: Environmental > Aquatic > Freshwater > Lake | place: Spain...
AGCGATCAAAAGCCAGTTATTACCGGATCAGTCGTTCGTGTCACGGTTTCCGATACAGGGAGTGGAATTTCCCAAGAAAACATACCCTATCTTTTTGCTAAATTTTCCAGAAAAGATGTTGCCAAAGTCAATGCTGATGGCACTGGCTTAGGTCTTTATGTGGTAAAGCTCATGATTGAAGCTCATGGCGGACGCACCTGGGCGGAATCGGATGGCGAGGACAAAGGATCAAGATTTATTATTGAAATTCCAGTTGAACAACCCATGGAAATTAAAGCTAATAATTCATAATCATAATCTTATGCAAAAAATTATCATAGTGGAAGACGATTCCATGCTAGCTGATATTTATCAGATGAAGTTTTCCAGTTCTGGATTCGAAGTGTTTTTGGCGGAAAATGGTAAGCTAGCTTTGGAAATTGCCAAAAAGGAAAAAGTCGATGTTGTTCTTACGGATCTTATTATGCCGGAAATGGACGGTTTTGAACTAACAAAAATTTTGCGAAGCGAAGATTATGACCCAAGCATCAAAATTATTATATTCAGCAATATGGATCAGGAAGACAATCAGAAGAAGCTTGCTGAATTCAAAATTAGTGGCTATATTACCAAATCAAATTATAGTCCGGCTAAGCTGGTGGAAGAAGTGAAAAAAATTATTAATCAATAAAATGAAAAAAACTAAGAAAATCTTATTTATTGAAGATGAAGAAGTCTTTATTGAGCTGTTTGGTGATAGGTTAAGGCGGGATGGTTTTGAATTGATGTTTGCCAAAAATGGAGCATGGGGAATTAAAGAAGCTATGGTGGAAGATTTTGACTTGTATATTATGGACATGATGATGCCAGCTATGGGCGGAGAAGAAATGTTAACAAAGTTAAAAAATAACGATAAAACTAAAAATGTTCCCATTATTGTTCTCTCAGCCTCAGTTGACGAAGAAACGCAAAAACGAGTCGAGAAAATGGGAATCAATGCCTTTTATATAAAAACTCACATTACTCCAAGTGAATTATCGAAAAAAGTGGGAGAGATTTTAGTGGTAGAGGAAAAAGTGTAAAAACTAGGCGCTGTGGATTTTATCGTAAAATTTGAAACTACTCCGAAAATGGTAGTGCAGAGGGTTAAGGAATTGGTGGGGGGAAACAAAGAATCAAAAAAATAGGGCGCCACTCATGATTAGTAGCGCCCAAATGCGGCATTCTAGCTGGCAGTCGCGATACGCCATTTGGCGTATTTTTTTGTCTGCCCAGCCCTTACTATCTCACTGGTCTGATTGCATCTGAACCTGCCTCTAGACAGGGGTTTAAAGGTTACTTTTGGAACAGATCTATCCAGTGGTGCATTTTGAGGAAACTGCTCAGTTTTATTGTTTTTGATGTACATTTTTTCTCCTTCTTTTTTTGTGAATGCTCACATTGGTTTACTGCTCTGCTGTTATAGAAATCTATTCCTACATTATAATAAAAAGTTAAAACGGGATTTATTTCAACTTGATATTTATTGACGTCATTTGGCAATATATTTGGTTGTTAAGGTCATGCCATCTGAGATAAATATCAGACAAGCATCAAACAAGCAACGGTTGCAATTTTTAACAAAAAAGTGCAATATAAGCATATTGGCTATAAATTGTAAAAAATAACTTTATGATTATTGATTCTCACATACATATTTCAACATACGGCGATAATGCAAAAAACCTCAACGAGTCTTTTATGTTGTTTTTGAAGGAGATGAAAAAGAATGATTTGTCGGCGGCAATTATCATTCCCGACAATATTGAAGGAAGTGAAGGAATTGTTGATTTGGAAAAGGCGATTGAATTGATTGGAGACCGCAAAAACCTTTTTATTCTTGGAAGTCCGCAAATTATTCAAAGAGGATCAAGCGAACTTGAAAAATATAGAAAACTTTTGGAAGAAGAAAAAATTAAGGGAATTAAATTTTTTCCAGGGCATGACCCGTATTATCCAACAGATGAAAGATGTCTGCCGTATTACGAATTATGTGAAAAATTGGATGTGCCAGTCCTGTTTCATACTGGAGAAAACTCAGGTGATAGCGAATGTGCCAAATGGAACGATCCAAAATATATTGTCGAAATTGCTAAAAAATATCCTAAACTCAAAGTCATCATCACGCATTACTATTGGCCGAAGCTAGATTATTGCTACGAAATTACCAAGGATATTCCGAATATTTATTTCGAAACTGCAGCCATGGCAGATGAAGAAGTGATTGAAAAAAGTGGAGGAATGGAGAAAGTAAAAGAAATATTGAAAAAAACAATTGTCGACAGACCAGATAATGTAATTTTCGGTACTGACTGGCCAATGTGCAAAATTGAAGAACATATTAAATTGGTAAAATCATTAGGGCTAGAAAAAGAAACAGAAGAAAAAATATTTCGCGACAATGCTATTGAAATTTACAAGTTATCATTATAATTATTGCTACTACACATATGAAATCAAAAATTTACGATCAAGCTAAATATTACGAGATTGCTTTTAGTTTTATAGACCCCAAAAAACAAGGAGATTTGTTTGAGCAATTTATAAAAAAATACGGCAAAATAAAAGTGGAAACGATTTTAGATTTGGGCTGTGGAACAGCATTGCAGTTAAGAGAAATGGCAAAAAGAGGCTATAAAGCAATCGGGCTTGACTCAAGTTCTCAAATGTTAAAATACCTAAATCAAAAAGCTTTGTCTGAAGGATTGAAAATAGAAACAATCAAAGCCAATATGAATAAATTTAAGTTAAAACAACAAGCTGATTTTGCTTATATTATGATGGGATCTATTATTTATGCAGGTAATAATAAGTCATTTCTTTCTCATCTAGACTCGGTTGCAGATTCTCTAATATCAGGCGGGTTATATCTTATTGAAAATATTCCAATGAACTGGGCTGATCCAAAATTTTTGAAAGCACAAACTTGGACTATGAAAAAAGAAAATATTAAAATTAAAACGACCTATAAACTCACTGCCAAAGATTCATACAAACAAATTGTTTCACAAGATTTTGTACTCGATGTTGACGATAATGGTGTTAAGAAAAAATATGTTGACCACGATGAATTAAAGGTAATTTTTCCTAAAGAGCTTAAGCTTTTGATTGAAAAAAATGGAAAATTTGAGCTTATTGGCTTTTTTGAAAGATACAACACTAAAAAATTAGAAGGTACATCTTCAGAAAATATAGCTTTGTTAAGAAAAATATAATACCTGTTTTTAAATTAATAAAGGGCACCACTCCTCGATGGGAAGGTGCCCTTTTCTTGCTACCAGTTGTCTTTTTCTCTGGCATCATCTGGCGACAACGCTGTCAGCGTATTTTCTCTTAATTGCACACGCTTCAGCATCAGATGTTTTTGCGCTTCCGGCGTTCCACAGGAGTTATAATTTCCGTGGAGATTAAAAGAAAATACAGGGAGGCGAAAGTCGCAGTAATACCTGCTAAGTTCGCAACTCTTGCAGCATTCGAAATTATCCCACTTGCAAAGTTCGCGCACTTTTTCGAATCCGTTGTGCCATATTTCGGCAAAATCCTGTTTCCTTATGTCGCCTGCCGGAAACATTCTTTCTCCTGCGTGGAAATTGTCAGGAAAAACAATTCCATCAGAAGAGACTGATGCGAAAAACGATCCAGAGAAGCTTCGTTCAAAAATTTCCTCCAGTCTGGCAATGAAACTGAAATAGAACGGATTTGGTACATCAATTTGCCTGTCAATCCAAGTTGATTGGAGTTGCTCATATCTGAATTTAGCTTCTGCTAGACGGAGCATGTTATCGAGATCGTCTTCTGTTAAGAATATCTCAGGATTTGCCATAGCTCGACCGGTCGGATACAAATCAATAGCTGCGAAGTCAATCTCATTTTCTCCGCACCATTTATACGTTCTTTCGAGATCTGCTATGTTCTTTCTGTGCAAGACATATTGTGCACTAAAAGGAAATCTGGCGCTCTTGAGCAATGAGAACTTTTCTCTTACTGCATCGAAATCAAGTCCCCCATGTGAGTTTACATGGGTATTGATTCCATCAAAACTCATCACGATGTAAACGGAATTGGGTATTTTGCTCATGAGTCGAGCATTTAGCTGTGTACCGTTTGTCAGGACGAAGCAATCCAGACCGAGCTCAGAGATAAGGTTAACTATCTCAACAAAATTCGGATGGAGAGTAGGCTCGCCTCCCGTTAAAAAGAAGGACGAAACATTTTCTTGTTTAAGCTGGCGAATTACGCGCTTGATCTCGGAAGTTGGTAATTCATTTTCTCTTGGGACTCCCGCCTTACTGAAACAGAACTTGCATCTGAGGTTGCAAAGAGTGGTTAGTTCCAGTTGGATGACAAGGGGAGATTTTAATATACTAGATCGGTTCATGACACTTGAAGGAATGTCAAACTTACTCCCTCGGAACATTCCTTCTCTTTTTCGTCTGACGATTGTTTTCGAGTCGCCCAAGGTCATCTTTCTCATTTCAGTAAAACGTTTTTCGGCAAACAAAGCCTTGGCATCTTTGTGAAACAGATCGATTGACCCGTCCGGCAAAGTGGCGATAACTCCAAAAGACTCTTCTCTTATTGATGGACGAAACATAATAAACCTCCTATTTGTTTGTTAATGTACATTCTTGTCTGTTGACTTCCAAGGCTATCATAGTATACGTTTTTCGTCAAAGTAAATTTTCCCAGTTTTGTATTTGTATTTTTTCCAGCAAATGCCTTGACAAGGGAAGTATTTATATGTATAAAGATATGAACTGCATATTTGCAGTTAATCAAACGGATTGCAACTTAACAATAAAATATACGATAAAAGGAGGCCGAAATGGCAAAGCGATTTTCAAGATGTATCGAGGATTTTGTCTGTGAGAACTGTGGAGGCCTTGTTAAGGGCGATGGGTATACAAATCATTGTCCCAAGTGCCTTTTCAGTAAACACGTCGACATTAATCCGGGAGACAGGGCGGCGACTTGCGGAGGGCTTATGGAGCCGATTGGCATAGAAAACGGAAGAAAAGGTTTTGTGATAGTTTTCCGTTGCCAAAAGTGCGGTCACAAAGGAAAGAACAGGTCATCTGCTGAGGATGACATGAACAAAATCATTGAGCTTTCCAGGGGAAATGCTCAGGGAAGGAGATAGTGCTATGGATAATATTTTTATTCCAAGTGTTCCTCATTTAGTTCACATAGAAACGACCTATGCTTGTAATCAAAGCTGTCGTTTCTGTTACAATCCTAACCGTAACATGAAAATTGACCGTGCGATTATCGATAGCATTGTCAGGTCAATTTTCGAGGCATGGATTCCTCATGTGTATCTGATAGGAGGAGAGCCCAGTTTGCTTGGTGCGAAGAAGCTCAATGAATACATAGAACTTCTCTCGCAGAGATCGTCGGTCACCATCGTGACAAATGGCCAAGTTTATCTCGAAGGCCTTTCTGACAAGTTGGCTTGTATCGGAATACCTATGCATGGCATCGGCGAAACTCACGATTTTCTTGCTGGAAAAAGCGGAAGCTTCGAAACAGCAATCAAATCGGTCGAGCGGTATGTGAAAAGAGGATTTGATGTCCGGTGCATACCCGTGCTGACAAAGACCAACTTTGACCAGATGTATGATGTCATCGGGTTGGCGAAAAAACTCGGGATGGAAAGCGTCTTCGTAGACAGATACGAGGATGGCGGCATAGGCAGTCTTCGCTCATTGGAGCTTAAACCGTCACTTGAACAATTCAGGGTGGCGTTAGGGCAAATGATCGAAGGCAGAAACGATTTCGGCATCCCCGTTGGATGGGGAACAGCCATACCATTCTGCTTGGACGAAAGGTTGATCGCCGAAAACATGTTCGCGGATTGCGGAGCGGGTATCACATTCTGCGCTGTCAATCCTAAGGGTGAAGTAAGGCTGTGCAACCAGTCCGAGCGGATTTACGGCAATGTGCTGAGTGAGCCAATGAATGAAATCTGGCACAAGCCGGAACTCTCGGAGTTCCGCGACCTTGGATGGGTTGAAAAACCCTGTTTAGGTTGTGCGGTTTTGTCAGATTGCATGTGCGGTTGTAAAGTTGATGCTAACCATTCGGAAACATTCTGCATTGACTACGCCGTAAGGGAAAATGGTAGCTTTTGCAAACCCAAACCCTTGATTCATGATCAGGAAGGCTCGGGCATTCCTCACGAATTGCGTCGCTTCAAACTGAATAAGTATGCGCGACTCAATTCTCAACACAAGGAAAAATATCTGGTAACGCAATACCAGACAATTATCCTTGACAACATCGCCCTATCTATGATGCAACAAATACTGTCAGGTGTAGTATGTGAAGAATCCCTGATAAGTATGAATGCTGAATTCGTAGATGAGGACGAGGTGAGGAAGTTTGTGTCTATCCTGGATCAAGTCAAGGCAATAGACATTATCAAGGGGTGAACAATGGAAAGAGAACTGGCAGTGCGAGATTGGCATTGGGAAATCACAAAAGGCTGCAACTTGAAATGTCTCCACTGTATACTCGGAGGCTGTGGCGGTCGAGAAATGACAACCCAGGATTCACTCAGAGCCATATCTCACATTGTCCAGCTTGGAGGAAAAACTCTCAGACTTACTGGCGGAGAGCCTCTTATGCGAAAAGATCTGGGTCTAATCATTCAGGAGGCACATGCTTCTGGATTAGGCCTAGACTTAATTACTAACGGAACAATGCTGGAGGATGGCTTTCTGAGAAAGTACGGGCGATACATTAAGCACATGGCAATCAGTATTGATGGGCAGAAAAAAGTCCACGAGTATCTGAGAGGAAAAGAAACATACGAAAAATCCATACAATCCGTAAGGAAAGTTATGGATGCAGGCATTGATCTGTCTGTTTATGTCACGATACATTCATTAAATGAAAATTCACTTGATCTTCTTATGGAGGAACTTGTATCCATTGGGGTTGGGAGTTTTCATTTTAATGAAATCAACATGGAAGGGAGAGCATCAAAAAATCGGCATTTGCTTCTCGGGCAGGAGAAGATCTCTGGCAGGCTGGGTCGCATATTGTCCCAATTGCAGAGAATCGTAGATGTGGGGCATGTTTCTCGCGACTCAAGCTGTTCGATTTCTTCAGACTCGGTTTATCTTGCTTCTGATGGAAAAATCTATGCTTGCGTGGAGATAGCCTTTAAATCTCCAGAGCAAAAAATTGCTCATATCCTTGATCAGGAGGTTGAGGGCAAAATGAGTCGATTCTTTTCGGGAGTAGCTATTCCGAGAAACTGCATTTGCCGATATTCATTGTTTAGCATGCAGGGCATTAGCGTGCTGCTCAATGAACCAGGAAAGTGCCCAATTTTAAAGGAAAGGAGGATTGACAATGGATAACCATCTGCGTAAACTGTACTCAGAGTTGAGTTTTCTCTACAGAGACATTTACTCTGTTTGTGCAGAATGCAAAGATCATGACTGTGAGGGATATGTGTGGCTTCTAAAAGAAGAAGCGTCCTTACTGTATGATCTTGATGTCCCCGTAGTGGAAATAAACGATAGTACCTTTTTTATCCACTCATTCGAAGAAGTCGATGGGTCAGTGTCGATTAGCAAGCCAAAACCGCCATGCAAACTGAGGCGGGATGGACTTTGTTCGATATATGATTCAAGGCCCTTGGTGTGCAGGATGTATCCGGTGGGACTCGTGACAGTTGATAGCGAAGTTTTGCTTGTTCTGCATAAGGACTGCAAATTTTCTCGCGATATCAACGGCGAGGCTAAAGCAGTATTCATCGCGCAGGCGGTTGAAATACTGAAACAAACATCACCCGAACTGCTTAATGAAGTTATAGCTTCTTACAGAGAGGTTGATGCAATCTCGGCCTTTCCTGAAGGCCCAAACACCTTTGAGGTTATTGTGCCTCTCAGGTTACTCATCAATGAAAGGAGGTGAGCTGCTATGTCGAAGTGCAAGGCTGTCTTGGATAGCCAGAAGGTTACCAAGATTACGATCAAAAGCAAAAGCGAGAAGGCAAAGGAAGCTGCGGCGGCCAAGAAATCCTGAAGAACGCGGTAGTAATCACGGTAACCTCCAACAAGGAGATTTGGTTTAAAAAACTAAGTCTCCTTTTCTTTTTATTTGAAAGGATCATTTTAGTGTGTAAAATTAAAAAAACAAGGTTGTGTTCTTTCTAGTGTGATATAATAACCTTGTGTAAACAGAAGTTAAAAAATTTAATAAAACATGAAAATATTAGAAATCAAACCATTTCAAGAAACATTAAACGCGGGTATGTGCGGTCCAGCTTCGCTTAAAATCGTCTTGGATTATTATGGACTAGAAAAATCAGAAAAAGAATTAGCGAAATTGTGCCAGCATGATAGAAACTTAGGTATTGATGATGAAAAGATAAAGAATGCAGCTGAAAGTTTGGGATTTAAAGTAAAAATAAAAAACAATAGCAACTTCAAAGATATTGAAAATTGGCTGGATAAAAAAGTGCCAGTTATTGTAAATTGGTTCACGAAAGGCAGACAAGATTATCCCGAATCAGAAGTGGCAGATGGACATTATTCAGTGGTGACTGGATTGGATGAAAAGTATATTTATCTCCAAGATCCGGAAATAGGGAAAATAAGAAAGCTTAAAAGGGATGATTTTATGCGAGTTTGGTTTGATTTCAGAGGCGAGTATATAAAGCCAGAGGAATTGATTGTCAGGCAAATTATCACGATTTATAAATAATATTACTTTCAAATAGCTAAAATTATCAAAACAAACCATGAAACTTCTGTTAACCTCAGCTGGTCTAGCCAATGAAAAAGTAAAAAACTTCTTTATCTCCCAATTTGACAGACTGGACAACAAAACGGCTTGTATTATTACTTCTGGTAGAAACGCCGAGGAGCAATTTTACATAGAGGGCTCAATCAAAGAACTGGAAGATTTAGGTATTAAGGTTATTGAGTTTAGCATTGCCAAGCACGAAAGTTTTGTTAACTTTCCGCTATATGACATTTATTATGTCTGCGGAGGCAATACTTTCTATATCCTAGACCGAATGAGAAAAACTGGTGTGGATAAAATTCTTATTGATGCTGTAAAAAAAGGAAAATTCTATCTGGGTGTCAGCGCTGGAAGTATTATCCCGGGACCGGATATTAAAGCGGCAGGGTTAGGAGATCCAAATGATGTTAATCTTAGCGATTTGACTGGACTAAAAATGACTAATCTTATAATCACTCCACATTACAACCAAAAAGAAGAAAGTGATGTTGAAAAATTCAAAGAAAAAAGAAAAGGCGAAACCATAATTGCCATAACTGATGATCAGGCAGTATTCATAGAAGATGGTAATTATAAGATAATAGGCGATAATGAATAATTCAAAATGAACGCACAAGAACTGTATAAAAAACTAGAAATAGATTTTAAACTGGACGAATGTTCAGACGATTGGGGCAATATTGATTTTGATGCTGATTTTGTCACGGAAAATTTCAGAAAAAGATATATGGGCATCTTGGCGGATAATTCTGACGAGATTCTAAAAGCATATATAGCTGTCTTCCCAAGCGAAAAAGTAATGAAGGAAGTCTTGAGACGCGGAGAGGAGAATGTTATGCTTTTTACTCATCATCCAGTGGATTGGAAAATCATTCCCGGCCAATCACCCTTTGTTAATCTCGATGTTGAATTACTGAAAGAATTCAAGGAAAATAGAATTTCTATCTATACGCTTCACACACCATTGGATAGAAATGGAGAATATTCCACATCTGTCAATTTCATGAAGGCTCTTGGGATAACCCAAATAGGGGAGTTTGCTGAATATTTTGGATTCCTGTCCGGCGTAATTGGTAAAACTGATTGTAAAAATACCATCGAAATGGCGAAAAGATTCAAGGAAGCTGTTGGTCATGAGGTTAAGGTATGGAATTATGGGACAGATGAAATCAAGGATGGCAAAATTGCGGTGGTAGCTGGGGGTGGAAATGACCCGGAAATACTTGCTGAAGTGGCCAAGCTGGGAATTAACACTTTTCTGACCGGAGTTACCTATCCGAACAAGGATTATGAGCCATCGCTTCAGGCACATAAAGTTGCCAAAGAGAATAAAATCAATATGATTGGCGGAACCCACTACTCCACTGAAAAATTTGCTTGTATCAAAATGACAGAATACTTTGAAAAACTGGGCATCCCAGCTGAATTTCTGCAGGATGATCCGGATATGGGAGACCTGGAATAGCTCATTTTCCAAAATTTACCGAGAATCACCTCCTTTCTAGGGAGATTTGATAATAACCAGAAATATTTTCTATTCAAATATTGATACCGTCATCGGTACAGTAGGAAAATATGATTATTATCCGGCGGTCGACCTTCTAAGTTTACTTAGGAGATAACGCCAGGCCTAGCAGAGCCATAATCTGTAGTGCCTTTTGTACAGGGCACGATAGATGCTAAATAGGACTAGTCGCATAAAATTACGAAACATATTTTTTGTGGACTTCCGCCCAAGGCGGATCGGCCTCGGGCCGAAATCACAAAAGAATGTGATAAACTTTGCTGAAAAAAAATGAGGCACCCAATGGATGGGTGTTTTTGTTTGGCTTTCAGAGTGTTATAATAAAC
>Ga0247841_10013167_pt1 | contig 10629 bp, 10 predicted proteins | sample LaCruzMarch2015__2_FD_192410 | JGI IMG/M metagenome (GOLD analysis project Ga0247841, IMG submission 192410) | Freshwater microbial communities from meromictic Lake La Cruz, Castile-La Mancha, Spain - LaCruzMarch2015_18m | ecosystem: Environmental > Aquatic > Freshwater > Lake | place: Spain...
GGACCAGCTCTTCAATATTAGCGCGCATCATGGCCGCCAGCATCATGGCGATAGCGCCTTTCATGTCCAGCGCACCGCGTCCCCAGACGTAGCCATCAAGTTCTTCACCGATGAAGGGGTTGAGCCTCCATTTCTGGTTGGCCGTGGTGACCACGTCGATATGGCCGTACATCAGCAGGGGTGGCGCCGAACCGCTGCCCGGCAGCCTGGCTATCAGGTTGGGCCGGGCCGGGTCGATGGCCACGACGGTGTTCTGCACTCCTGCCCAGTCCAGCAGGCCCTTGATGTAATTTATGCAGGCTGCCTCGTTGCCGGGCGGATTGACCGTGTTAAAGCGGATAAGGTATTTGAGTATCTCGGCCGGCCTGGTGTAAATGGGGGTACCATCGTCTGCTGGCGACCTGTTCATCGGGTTCCTCCTGAGAAAATCTCGGCGGCCACTTTCCTTTGTGAACTTTCTGACCCATTGTAGTAAATTGCTGCCATGAAGTCCAGCTTTGAAAAACGATGCGAGACGGGTAAAAGGCCGGCCTGTCCGGATTGACTTGTTGCAGCGGGCACAATATTATTAGCCGCAGTGCACCTTAGATGGTAACGGTTTATGAAATGAAGAAATTAAATTTAAAAGACCTGGGGAATGACTTGAGGGTCGCTCTTTTTTTAGTCTTCAAGGCCATTACGCGGGGCAACAAATATACGCTGATACTGACCATCCTCGTCACTACGCTGGCTTTCATCAATATCATCTTCACCTCCTCGATAATGAATGGCGCCATTAGCAAAGCCTACCAGCAGGCGCAGGAAAATTATGTGTCAAATATTGTGATCCTGCCCAGGGTCGATGAGAAATATGTTACTCAGGTGCAGCAGTTAAAGACCAAAATCAATACCCTGCCGGGCGTGGTTAGCTGCAGCTCCCGCTACGCCCAGTCGGGCGTGATTAGGTATGACCCCGAGAAAGACAACCTGGACGTTCGCGAGAAAGCCTGGAATATTAAGTCCGTTAATCCCGATGAAGAGGTCAAGGTGACCAGCCTGCAGAACTACATGGTAGCCGGCAGGTACCTGGAAGAGAGCGACCGCGACCAGATAATCATGGGCAAGGAGATAGCAGGCGGTTACGGCGCAAGCTTCCAGATTTCTTCGCTCAAAGGCGCTACGGTCGGCGATGAGGTAACGGTTGCCTACGGCAACGGCGTCAAACGCTCATATAAAGTTAAGGGAGTCTATAATACATATTTCCCGCTGGCCGACCTCAATGTCTTTGTGACGGAGAAAGAGATGGAATCGGTACTGGGCATCCACAACCGGGCTTCGGAGGTACTGATTAAAACCGATGGCTCAGTGCCCGAGAGGGTTTATATCGACCGCCTGCGCATGATGGGCATCGAGAAAGAGCAGATAAATGTCTGGATGGATTTCATCGGCTATATCAGCGGTTTGACGCAGACATTCGATATCATTAAAAGTATTGTTACCACGATAGGCCTGCTGGTAGCCGGAATTACCATTTTCATTGTTATCTTTATAGCTACAGTAAACCGCCGCAGGCAGATAGGGATACTCAAGGCCATAGGCATGAAAGAGCGCATTATAATTATGTCCTATATATTTCAGGCGGCATTCTATGCCTCGCTGGGTATTTTGGCCGGTGAAATAATAATCCACGCCCTGCTGATACCGTACTTTGTTCGAAATCCCCTCCCCATGCCCATCGGCCTGGTCAGCCTGGTGCTGGTCAGGCAGGACATGATATTCGGCATTGTCAGCATGATTTTGGTCAGCATGGTTTCGGGCTTTATCCCTTCATGGATGGTTACGCGGCAAAATATTATCAAGGCTATCTGGGGTTAAGACGATGGGTATTATAGAAGCGGCAGGATTGAGTAAAACCTTTGCAGGTGAAGTGCCGGTGGAGGCGCTCAAGGACGTCGATTTGGTTGTCCAGGAGGGAGAATTTATGGGCATCATGGGACCCAGCGGCTCAGGCAAATCCACCCTCCTTCACATGCTGGCGCTGCTGGACGACCCCACAGCAGGCAGGATAACCGTGGACGGTATTGACGTTCTGGCGCTTTCATCGATACAGAAGACCTCCTTCCGCCTCCATAAACTGGGCTACGTCTTCCAGGAATATGCCCTGCTGCCCGAGCTCAACGCGCTGGAGAACGTCTATCTGCCCCTGATGATGCTGGGGGCGCCGGCCAAAGACTACGCGAAAGCAGCCATGGAGATGATGGAGACCGTGGGACTGGGCAAACGGGCCAGTCACCTCGTCAGCCAGATGTCGGGCGGGGAACAGCAACGCGTGGCCATCGCCCGTGCGCTGGTCAATAAATCCAAGATCCTCTTCGCCGATGAACCCTGCGCCAACCTCGATACCAGGAACACGGAGATCGTTATGAAATTGATGCGCCAGCTCTGCGATGAGCGCAGGCAGACCATTGTCATGGTTACCCACGAACCCGAGCACAGGCAGTATATGGACCGTGTCATTTGGATCAAGGACGGGGCGATGGACCATGTGGAAATTTGTGGCCGATAACCACTGGACCCGGCCTTGCGCCTGTGAAATGAAGTGCCTGTTTGACAGGACTAATATGCCGGGTTAGAATAATAGCAGGAAAGTAGGAAAGTAGGAGCAATCAAATGGCAGAGCTTGTCAAGGTCAGGAAAAAGACGCAGGTTACTATCCCTGTATCGATAAAGAAAAAGATGCATATTGAAGAGGGAGACCTTTTAGAGATGGACGTGCGGGGGAAAGAGTTGATAATCAGGGTGCAAAAGGTCGTACCCAAGGATGAGGCCTGGTATTGGACCGAGCGCTGGCAGGAGGGGGAAAGGCAGGCAGACGCCGATATCGCGGCTGGCAGGACATATAAGTTTGATAATGTAGATGAAGCGATTGCCTTCCTGAACGAGGAGGCTGAAAAATACGAAAAAGGTCAACGATGAGAGATTGATATATGCCTATCCGGTTTAGCAGTCGTTTTAAGGAAAAATATGTCAGGTTGCCTCTTGAACTGCGCAATAAGGTGGACAAATCGACAAGGCTTCTTGATGAAAACTTTCGCCACCCGGGATTACGGAGCCACCCGCTGAAATCAAAACCGGGCATTTTTGAGGCTTACGTGGATACCAAATACCGCATAACGTATGAACGCAGGGGAGACGTCTTATACATGCGGAATGTGGATAACCATGATGAATGCCTGAAGAACCCTTAGTTATACTTGGTCAATTCCCCGGCCAGCACCTTCTTGGGCAATGCTCCAACTTTGCGGTCGGCTAATTTGCCGTCTTTAAAGATGAGCAGGGTCGGTATGGCCTGCACCTGGTACTTCATGGCCATGTCCTGGTTCTCATCGGTGTTAAGCTTGCCAAAGGTTATCTTGCCTTTAAGGTCGGTGGCCAATTCGTCGATGACCGGGGACATCATGCGGCAGGGTCCGCACCACGGCGCCCAGCAATCTACCACCAGCGCGGGGTTGTTCTTGATGGCCTCTTCTAAATTCTTGCTGTTTAGCTCCAGCACGAGCCCATTTTCGTTTTCCATTTTAATCTCCTTTATTTACCACACATTTACTATGTTTAGACTGTATTTGTCCCTATTGTACAGGCAGCGGTGAGAATGGAAAATGATTTTAGTCACGTGATGTGCGAAAGATTGCCGCGGCTTGCGGCCTCGCAATAACAGTTTTATGCTTTGTGGCCGATCTCGGCGGCAATCAGGGAGGCAAGCTGTTTTTCACTTTGCGGGCTGCCGTCCAGGCTCTCCCCGGCGATGATGAGGTGGCGACTGGCCTGCGATGTGTACTCTTCCCTGTCAGCGCAGGCGCGCCGGCAGCCGCATAATATGACCAGCAAATCCAGTTGCGGTGTGTCGAAAGGAACAAACCGGATATCCTCCCTGGCGGATGTGAGCTTGCGTATCTGTCCGGCCAGTGAGGAGAGGCCTATCTCAGGATTACATGAACCGCAGAATTTGAGCGCTATTTTAATTGGCCGCCTGCCTTGAAGAGATGGTCTCAACAAACAAAGAAAGGCTGTTCGCCTATCCTGGCCAGCTTCTCCGCCAGTTTTTTCTTACGCTCGAGGCTGCCCCGCCTTTCGATCATGATCTTCTGTGCCTGGGGTGAGCCGGCGCCGTGCATTGACTCTGCCAGAGCTGTGCCGCAGGTCATGGCGTCGATCAGCCTGATGAGGCGGATACGTGTCTCAGCCGGCACGTCGGCCACACCCTTCATATACTTATCCACCCATTTGCCGGTGACCGGGTCGTGCAGGTCGAACTCGGATGGCATGGTGGCCAGCAGGCCGCCGGTTATGTCGTGCGCCAAACGGGCGACTTCATAAACGTTGCGGGTGACATTCAACTTGGTTATATTGGCTAAAAGGGGGTCGGCCTGGTAGCAGCCGGCAGGCTGCTGGAATCCCTGGCAGGAACAGGCGATGGAGCAGCAGTAAATAGTCTCGGCCAGGTGGATCATCTCGGCCAGCTTGTCCTTGACATGCGAGGCCTTGCTGGTGCCCTGCGCCTGGGTGAGGGCGTAGACGGCCCCGACCAACACGTCGGCCAGGCCGCCCTTGCAGCCCCCATAGTTTTGACGGTGGAAGGTGGCGAACCTCTCCACCAGCTCCCCTGCGAAATCATGCTCGCCGCACATGAATACATGCTCACTGGGTACAAATACCTTATCAAAGACAATCAGTGCCTCGCCACCCACGCAGCCGTACTCGGTGTTGCCCTGGTCCATGGAGCATTCACATTTGCGGGTGTCGTTGGATTGCCTTCCGAAGATGTGCAGCAGGCCGGGGGCATCAATGGGGACGTAAAAAGTGACGGCGTAGTCCTTGTCCTCGGCGCGCATGGCGCAGGTGGGCATGACCAGGTGGCCGTGGGAATTGACCGCGCCGGTGATGTGCGCCTTGGCCCCGGAAACGATAATGCCGTCCTTCTTTTTTTCAACGACGTGGACGTAGAGGTCGGGGTCCTTCTGCTGACTGGGAGACAGGCTGCGGTCGCCCTTGGGGTCGGTCATGGCGCCGGATGGCATAAGGTCTTTGGTCTGGATCATTTTCATAAACGTTTTGAAGCGTTCGTGGTAGTCCGTACCGTATTTTTTGTCGATATCGTAGCTTATGGAGTAGGTAGCGTTCATGCCGTCGAATCCCACGCAGCGCTGGAAGCAGCTTCCGGTCTGCTGGCCGATGGCGCGCAGCATCTTGACCTTCTTGATCAGGTCATCGTGGCCCTGGTGAATGTGGGTGAAGCGGTTGATCTTCTCACCTGTGAGGTGGGACCTGGCCGAGCAGAGATCCTCGAATTCGGGGGCCATGGCCATCTCATAAGTTAAAGCGGCGGCATTGACGTGAGGGATAAAAGCAGGGTGCGTGGTGACATCGTCTATTTTCTCCCCCATGTAGTAGACCAGGGGCTTAATTTTCTTGAGGCTCTCTTTGTACTGCTTGCCGGTCATCTGTGCCATGGTAGTCACCTCCACAAAGGGCTGGTTTTCAGGCGTTCAAACCAGTTTAGTGAGTAATTATACAACAAGCGGCGCATTGTTAAATGTTGTAGAGTACAATAGTTATATCTGGTTTTAGCCAGGAGGGTCCTGCCATGAAACGAAAACTGGTACTGATTAATCCAGTTGACCACACACGTGTTGGTTTAACAGTGAATAAGAGCTCCCGCTTCCCCCCGCTGGGATTGGGGATTGTAGCCGCGCTGACTCCCGATTCATGGGATGTCACACTGCTGGATGAAACCTGGGAACAATTCAGCTACACGGAAGCGGACCTGGTGGGTATTACAAGCTTCACGGCAACCGCTCCACGGGCTTATGAAATAGCCCGGCTGTACCGTTCTAAAGGTGTACCGGTGGCGCTGGGTGGAATCCATGCCTCGATGTGCCCTGAGGAGGCTTCACAATTCGCGGATTGTCTGGTTACAGGAGAGGCGGAAACAGCCTGGCCCAGGGTGATGGCGGACTTCGCGGCAGGCAGCCTGAAAACAAATTATTCGGGCGCCTGGGGAGAATTGGCCGGGCAGCCCTTTCCAAGGCGTGACCTGTTCAATTCCGGATATATGTTTGCCTCGGTTCAGACGTCGCGCGGATGCCCTATGGATTGCAACTTCTGCTCAGTGACTGCCTTCAACGGCCGGCGGTACCGGCGGCGTCCGGCCGGGGAAGTGCTGGATGAGCTGTGCAGGGTAGCGCAAAAAATGGTTTTCTTTATCGACGATAATATTATCGGCTACGGCGAGGAAGCCAGGAAGGGAGCATTGGAGCTATTTAAAGGCATGGTAGAGCGCAAATTGGACAAGCTGTGGTTCTGCCAGGCATCGCTAAATTTCGCCGATGACGAGGAAATCTTGTTCTGGGCGGGCCGCGCAGGATGCAAGATGGTCTTCCTGGGACTGGAGTCCGAAGACGAAGACTCACTGGCCGAGGTCAATAAGCAACTGAATCTGAAGAGAAAGGTTTCTGCCTATACTGATATCTTCCAGCGCATCCACCGGGCAGGCATCGCCGTACTGGGGGCTTTTATCTTTGGCATGGATAGCGATACCCCGGCCAGGCTCGAGGCCCGGGCCGGCTATATGATAAACAGTGATATCGATGTCATGCAGGTTACCCACCTGACACCGCTGCCGGGAACGCGCCTTTTCTCCAAACTGCAGGCGGAGCGGCGCCTGATTTATACGGATTTCCCGGCCGATTGGAGCCGCTACGATATGACCCAGGTGGTGCACCGCCCTGAGAATATGAGCGCAGCGCAACTTACTGAGGGCATTTTGCGTTGCAACCGGAGGCTATACTCCTGGCCGGTGCTATTCAAAAAGGCTTGCCGGACATTGACGGTAACCCGTGACCCGATGGCCACCATGTTCGCTTTCCAATCCAACAGGAATTACCGGAATGTGGGCGAAGGCCGGTTGAAGCAGTAATAGTATGCCACTACCGCTTGATGTTGCCGGGCAGAATATATATGTAGGGCTTGCGCAGGATGTATTTATGCAACCAGCGGTCGAAGCGCCGCAGGGCCAGGAAGACCACCCAGATAGTCTTGTCCTCGCTGTAATAGGCCTTGATCTCTTTCTCGGACAGTGGTGCGATGCCCAGCGCCTTCCCTTCCGAGGCGTAGAAACCGTTAGCCGCCTCCACCAGCGGGGGTACCAGTTCAGGCCGCTGCTCCTTGTAGAAATTGGCGATGAGGTCGGTGGTCACCAGGCGGGCATCGTAGTAGCGGGTCATTACACCCTCCAGGAATAGCCAGCGGATGAGCCAGCGCAGGAATGACGGGGCGCTGCGCAGGAACAACTCGGGGTCGAGCAGTTCCCTGCCATCTTTCTTCATCAGCGGCGTGCTGGTATCGAAATAGAGCAATCTGGTGCCCGCGTTTATGCGCGGGTTGGCCGGGTCGAATCCGGCCACGGACCAGTTGGAAATCTGCCCGTCGATGCCCAGCGCCCGCCCGGGGTTGGCCTTATTGAACGCCCATACCTTCATCAATTCACGCAGAACGCACAAAAATAGTGTACGTATATTATCCGTGTCCAATTTATGAATGGCGCGGTTGCCGATGGATACGCCGGGCAGTTTCTGCTGGAGGTCGAACGCTATGATGTTGCCTTTGTCCGTGTTAAACCAGGCAAAGCCATATTCGGGGACGCTGATGCCGGTTTCCTTCTGGAGGACGGTGTTGTAGTCGTTATAAATGCGCTCATAATGGCTTACCTCGTCCTGTGTGTTGAAGATAGCCATGCGCTTGCAGGCCAGGTTGCGGGTGGACGGGCTGTCTATCTCGAAGATGGTGCTTATTTCGCCGTAGCCCAGCACCCGCGCCGGTATCCTGCTTTTCTCCGGGTGCTCCGGGTCCAACCCGCTTTCAAATTCTTTAAGCAATTCTATATCTACCTGCATCGCGGACTCCTTTTTCAGCAAATCACAGACCCAGGAATGCCGCCGTGTCGGCGAGGGCCCCGTCCACTCCCTCCAGTATCTCATCAGCCGTCTTTTTATCGATAATCAGGGGCGGCAGGAGCTGGCAAACGCGCTTATTGTTGTTGGCGTAAATGGCCAGTATGCCGTGGTCGTAGCATGATTTGGTCAGGATAGGGCCGCAGTTATCATTGGCCATCTCGATGCCCATCATCAGGCCCAGTTGGCGCAGGCCGGTCAGTATGTTGGGGTGCTTCTTTTTCAGTTCAATGAAACCATGATTAAATATGGCAGCCAGTTCGTTGACGTGCCGCAGGAAATCCGGCTTTGTGGATTCATCCAGCACCGCCGCGGCTACCGGGCAGCCGACCTCGGCGCCACCGAAAGTTGAAACGTGGATAAAGGGGTTCTGCTGGAAAAAGCGCTCATACTCTTTCCTGTAGCAGGTAGCGCTCATAGGGTAGATGCCGCCCGAAAGACCCTTGCCGATGACGATGACGTCGGGCACTATGCCGAAATGCTCTATGCCCCACAACTTACCGGTGCGTCCCAGCCCGGTCTGTACCTCATCAATGATGAGCAGCGCTCCCTTATCACTGCAAATCTTACGCGCTTCCCGGAAGTAGTTGGCCTGCGGCACGGGCATGCCCAGCGTGGCCGGTATGGTCTCGAAGATGACGGCGGCAGTATTTTTATCCACAGCCTGATCCAGCGCTTGCACATCATCAAAGGGGACCTGCAGGAAACCGGGGAGGTTGGGGCCGAAGGGGCTGCGGTACTGCTCGTCGCCGGTGGCCAGCGCGAAACCGGTATGTCCGTGGTAACCTCCGATGGCGGAAACGACCTTGTGCCTGCCGGTATAGCCGCGCGCCAGTTTGATGGCGACGTCCACCGCCTCCCCTCCACCGACTCCGAAGACGGTGCAGGAGATGTCGCCCGGCATCAGCCCGGCCAGCTTTTCAGCCAGCAGGGCGCGCTGCTCGCTTATCAGGTGGTGGTTGCCGATGTCCAGTTCCTTAAGGCTCTCCTGTAGCGCCTTAATCACGATGGGGTTCCGGTGGCCGAGATTGAAAACGCCACCGTTGCAGTGGCAGTTGATCAGCCGTTTGCCGCTGACCGCATCCCACACAAATGGGCCTTCCCTCCTGCCGAAAACGAATTCCATGTCGTAGGCTTTGAAGGTCTCGGCCTTGCCCGGTGATACGTATCCGGCAAACCGCCGGATTATGCCCTGCTTATCATCTTTGCCAATAAATTTCATAGCTGCCTCTTTAGCCAACCGCCTCTGCGAGCGGCCCTGCGTATATTACGGTGTAAGCAGCAGCTTATGCGCAGCCGCGGCGTTCACCTGGTCCCTGGTCCAGAGCATGGGGTGGTAGGTGACGTTCAGCCAGGACTTTATCATATCGCCGTACCAGGGGCTGGACGGGTTTCCGCTCTGGCCGGTCAGGTTCATGCAGACGCTTTTTGAGATATCGCTCATGTCGATTATCATGCGCATGGAAGGGCAGGAATCCACAGCGAAATTGCCGTTATCAACTGTCCAGCGGTTGGCGTTGGGCGCATCGGTGGTGCCGCCTGCCGGGAAAGGCCCCCTGTTAACCAGTGACTCAATCGGGCCTATTCCGCTGGCGCCCAGCGGGTTGCTGACAAAAGTAGTGGTATGCAGCGTGCCCCACTTCCACAGGCTGCGGTCCGGTCCCATCGCCGCCACCGCGGCGGCGTAGCCTTCCTTGAAGGACCGGGTAAGAATTTCATCGCGGGTCTCAACTTTGTCCTTGCTGTTGATATCGTCCCACCATGCATCATTGGGATTCTGCAGCAGGAGGTTAATGGCCCACATGTCCCGGTCGTCACCCTCGGGCTTGATTACAGTCCCAAGCTGGTCAGCAAATGTGTTGTTGACCAGCTTCATCCAGAACTCGGCGTAGAGGGCTGCCTGCGGACTGCCGGCATTGAAAGTGTAGTCCCAGTTGACCAGCCAGTCCTTGGCGCTGATAAGTTCAGGGTCGCTGAACTTGATATTGGCCAGGTAAGGCAATATCTCGCCTACGCTCAGCAGCTTGTTATCACCCTGCATTTTCTCGAAAGTCTGTATGCTGTGAGGCGCAAGTTCTTTAATAAGCTGGTTGATGCGCTGGGCGCGGTAGCCGAAGTTCCACTCGTAACCGATGTTGTAGTTGAAGCCGGGATCGAGCTTTTTATTCAGGAAATCGTAATATTCAGGAGGGACCACGGCCTGGTTGGCGGTGACCACATAGCCGCGGCCCGGGTTATAGGAACGAGGCAGCAGGTCGTAGGGTATAAAGCCCTTCCACTCGTACTCATCGGTCCAGCCGGGAACGGGCAGCAGCCCATTGTGGTTTTTGGCGCGTATCGGGACATTGCTGGGCATCTGGTAGCCGATATTGCCATTGATGTCGGCGTAGATTACATTTTGCGATGGACAGTCCCAGTATTTAAGCGCGTTGCGGAAATCATCCCAATTCTTAGCCATGTTGAGGCCGTTGATGGCTACCATCATAGTGCCGGGTTCCAGCGCCGTCCAGCGCAGTGCCAGCGGGTCCTTGTTATTGAAGCCGAGGAACGTCCCTCCCCCGGCATCATATTTATTATCGTTAATGATGGGGCCGAGGTGGGTCTCCCTGACTTTGAAGGTAATCGGCGCAGCGCCGTCGCC
>Ga0247841_10013168_pt1 | contig 10628 bp, 11 predicted proteins | sample LaCruzMarch2015__2_FD_192410 | JGI IMG/M metagenome (GOLD analysis project Ga0247841, IMG submission 192410) | Freshwater microbial communities from meromictic Lake La Cruz, Castile-La Mancha, Spain - LaCruzMarch2015_18m | ecosystem: Environmental > Aquatic > Freshwater > Lake | place: Spain...
TATATTTTGGCAAAAAATTTCTGTTTGTTTTATTTATATATTTTTTAAAATCCCTATCTATTCCTGTTTTTGCATATTGATAAGTAGCGATTTTTATTTTTTTATTATTTTTTTCTAATTGCCCTAATATTGAATCTTTATTACTAGTATAGTCTTCATCTAGATATGCCCCGCCTAAAGCTGCTGGCATTCTTTCAGATCTAGATGAATCTACAAAAACGAATAAACTTCCTTTATATTCTTCTTGTATTTTATTTAATTTTTGTATGTGTGTTGGGTTGAAATAGTCTCTATTTGATGGATATTCTAATGGCACAATTTTGACTTGCTTATTTGGTTTTTTAATTATTGTTGGCATATCTTATTCCTTTATTTTTCTTAAACTTAATGCTGTTCCATTAGTTCCGTCCCAGCCATCTTTTACAATATCTTCAATTTTATATTTTTTAAGTATTGGATTAAATTTAATTTGTTCTTCAATCATCTTAATTATATTCTTTGGCATATAATTTAACCTAATTTCTCCGCCTAGATTTAATGCGGGATGTAAATTGTTTACAAGTACATTTAATGATTCTAATTTTAATTGACTTTGTTCTACTGTGTGTGCTTTACCAATATTTTTTATAATCTTGTTTATTATTTCTGGACTTCTAAGTGTAAATATTGCAGACGTAACAAAAATATAATCATATTTTTTGTTTAACTTATAATCATACATATTTCCTTGTATAAGATTTATTTTTCCTTTTTTTTGTAAATTCCAAATTAATGATTTTAAATATGGTAAATCCCCTTTTTTAAATTGAGAATCTAATAAATCTAAGTTTTTAGATTCTAATTTTGTTTTACGCAATAAATAATCTGCAAATCTTCCAGAACCAGCTCCTATTTCAAGTATCTTTGTTTTTTCTGTAATTTTTTTATTAAATGCCTTATTTATTCCAAATACATTTTTGTGATAATCAATATTGAAATAACTATATTGAAATTGCTTTTCTAATCTTTTTGGTTGTATTTTTGTTGATGTGTGTGAAAATTTAATTTCCTTTTTTAAATGTGGTTCTTTGTTTCTGGGTTTTTTAATTATTGGTGGCATATCTTATTCCTTTAAACCAATATATTGATTCTTTGGTGCTTTTCCACAAGAAACATCTAATATTAATTTTTCAATATCTTTTTGATAAATATCGCGTCCTCCAAGACCAAATATATAACTATATACTTCTGCATTTATTTTATTTCTTGCTAAGGTTATCATAATATCTTTATAGACTGGAGGAAATGATCCTGGGCCAGCACTTCTTTCTAGAACAATTATTTTTTTTGCGTTCTTTAATGAGGATGCATAATCATCATATAAGAAAGGTCTATAAAGAATTGGTCTAAGTAGGCCTACACTCTTTTTTTCTTTTCTTAATTTATCAATAACATCTTTTGAGCTTTCAGCTGTTGAACTTAAAACAATAAGTACAGTTTCTGAAGATGATGCAAAATAATCTTCATAAATATTTATTTTTTTATTAAATAATTTCTTAAATTCATTTGATAGTTTAATATAGTTTTCTCTAACATCTAAAAACGCATTAAACATATTAACTCTTATTTCAAAATAAGTATCTGGTAGAGCAAGAGAACCAATTGAAATTGGTTTTTTTGTGTTTAGTAAATTATAGTTTGGTTTGTATTCTCCAATAAACTTTTTTACTTTTTTATCTTCAAATACTTCCACACCAGTTACGTTGTGGCTTGTAATAAAACCATCAAGGCATACCATAATTGGCAAAGAAACAGATTCTGCTAGTCTTAAAGAAAAGAGAGTCATTTCATAACTCTCTTGAGCATTCTCGCAATAAACTTGCATCCATCCTTGGTCAAGGCATGACATTGAATCTGAATGATCACAATGAATGTTAATAGGAGCTGAAATTGCTCGATTGACTATTGGCATAAGTATAGGTAGCCTGAAACCAGAAGCAACACTTAATACTTCATACATATAAAGTAAGCCTTGAGAAGAGGTTGCAGTAACTGCTCTAACACCACTTGCTTGTGCACCAACAACAGCAGAAAGAGCTGAATGTTCAGATTCCACTCTAATGATTTCTGTATCTACTTCTCCATTTGCTTGATATCTTGCAAATGTTTCAATAATTGGAGTTTGTGGGGTTATTGGGTACATTGCCATAACTTCAGGTTCTATTTGTTTTAAGGCATAAGCAACAGCTTCGCCGCCAGATAATGCTAATTTCTTATTCATATTTTTTCACTTTTCAAATAAATTGTGTTTTAATATATCTACTCTTTTAAGAACATAATTTTTATATGGTTTACTTTGATATTCTTCTCTATCATCATGATATGCAGAATATCTGTTAGTTTGTTCTCCTTTTCCAACAGGGTTAAATAATATTATGTCTGATTCATTTAGTTTTGGGGTTATTTTTGGAAGATATTTCGTGTTATCATGCATTGACCAATCATAGCCCACTAGTTTTACTTTTTCATTTCTAAATAAATTATACATTGAATTCTCTTTAGATACGTATCCACTTCGCAAATTATATCCAGTAAATGAAGAGGGCATTCTATTATTACGGGATGCATCTACAAATAAAAATATTGGTTTTTCAAGTTTTTGGTTGTGAATTTTTTTTCTTATTTGGGTCACAAATTTAAATAGTTTTAGCTGTATAGCCGCCATACCCGCAGATCCTTGGTCAGTAGAAGGATAATTAAAATTTTCAATAAATATATTCTTTTTTGGATCATTTTTAATTGACCAAGTATAGGGTTTTCCGGTTCTTCCATTACCTATAACCACTATTGGTCTTTTTGTTTCTCTTGAAATTCTGTTAATGAACGCTTCTGTAATTAATATTTCTCTTGCAAGTATTTTTGAATATGTGCTTTTTCTGTGGATGTTTTTTTCAAGCAAACTCCAATTTTCATATTTTGTGGTTTCTTTTTTAATTTGTTTTTCTTTTCTTGATATTTCCATTTCTCTTATTTTTGTGTTTAGTTTTTTGAAAATCATAACATTCATTTTTTGTGTTTTATTCATCAACCATCTTTATGCATTTTACTGGGCAAACTTCTGCACACATTCCGCACCCTTTACAATAATCTAGATCTGTTTTTGTTCTCTTTATTTGGCCTTTCTTAACTTCTGCGAGAATACAGTTCTCAGGGCAAGCATTATAGCACATCATACATTGGATGCATTTTTTGCTATCCCATTCTGGTTTTTTATATCTCCAGTTACCTGTTTTATTGTTTAAGGATGTTCCCCCAGGGAGAACTCCACCAAGCATGTGCTTATCTTTAATTTCTTTTTTCATAAATAATCTTATTTTCTAGTTAATATTAAGTTTGGAAATGGATCCCCCGCAATCAAAGTAAACTTTATTGTAAACATTTTATTTAAATTAAATTTTTGTAGTGTTGTTCTAAATTGTATTAAACTATCTTTATGGTATTTTGATTTAATTTTTATTTGTGCAAATCCATTTGGTTTTAGCATTAATCCAATTTTCAATATATTTCTATATATGTTTTCTTCTTCAACATGGAATCCTGCACTAAATACAGCTGTTATCCCATCATATTTCCCAATCATTTCTTTATTATTATAATTTTCTAATCCTCCAACATTTACGTGAATTCCTTTTTTAGAGATGTATTTTTTATATTCTTTACTAATTTCTCGAACAATGTCAAATGTATCTATTGTTACGTCAGGAATATTTTCCGTAATGTATTTTGCTTCAAAACCATGTCCTGGGCCAATTATTAATACGTTCTTTTTTTCTTTAGTATTTAAATTTAATAAGTGGATAAATTTTTTGTGTGTTTTTTTTGCAAAATCCATTTTAATGCTTGATTCTGTACCTGTGTGCCCCCCAGCCCAAATTGAATCAATACCTTTTCTTATTGCTCTTTCTGATGTGTATGCTATTTTTTTCTTACTTGTTTGTTTTAGGTTTATTTCTCTTGATTTTTGTCCTGCAGGTCCAATTAATTGAAATTTTTCTTTTCCAATTAATAATCCTCTAGATTTAATTAATTTCATAAATAATCTTATTTCCTTTCAATTATTATATCTAAATTTCCTCGCCCAGGTTTACCAATTACTTCAAGGTTATATAATGCGTCTAATTTATATTTTTTAAATATTTGGGTAAGTTTATCTAGTGTAATTGTTGGATTCTGAACTAATATTACTCCAATACCTTTTGGTTTTAGCATTAATGCCATTTTTAATATATTTCTTTCAGGGTAATCTGTATGCCAGCCCGCACTAAAGACTGCTGTTATTCCATCATACTTTCCAATCATTTCTTTATTGTTATAATTTTCTAATCCTTTTTTGTATGTTATTAGGTTTGAGATATTTTTTTTGTGTATCCTATCGATTTCATTAATAATATCAAATGTATCTATTATTGCGTCTGGTATATTTGTTTTAATTAATTCTGTTTCATATCCTTTTGCGGGGCCAACAATTAATACTTGTTTATTCTTTTGTGGATTACGTTTTAAATATTCTATAAATTTAATGCGTGAGTTTTTTGCAGTAGATGATTTATTAAACATACATTCTTTTGTTCCTTTGTGTCTCCAATTAACGGGAGATAATCCTGATTCTATTGCGAATTTAGAGCCGTCTGTTAATTGTTTTTTACTTTGTTGTTTAATATTTATTTCTCTGGATTTCTCTCCATTTGGGCCAACTAATTGAAATGTTTTTTTATTTATTATTGTTCTTTCTGGTATTTGTGTTTTTCTTTTTAAAATGGAGGGTAATTTAAATTTCATTTAATTTCACTAAATGTATTTATATCCTGTAATTAAGCAGTCTATGTTTGGTTTTATTAGTTGTTCTTTTCCTTTCTTTTTAAATTCTTCTTCTATTGTCTTACTTACAATATCAAGCTTAATATCAAATAACTTACAAAGAAAGCCAAGCAGAACCATGTTTGGATTGTTCTCTTTTGTAATCTCTAAAGATATCTTGGTTGCAGGAATGAAATATGCTTTCTGGTTTTTAATTTCTTTTTTTATGTCTGGTTTATCTGTATTAATTATATAGGTTGAATCATAATCTTTAGTTCCTGCTAAAGTTGTTAATAGATTAGCATCAATAACAATTACACAATCAGGGTTAGTTATTGGTTCATGCATTCTAATTTTTTCTTTTGAAATTCTAACAAAAGCTTTTACAGGAGCTCCTCTTCGTTCAGGCCCGTACTCAGGAAAAGCAAGAACATTATACCCTGCAAAAAGAAGAGATTCAGCTAAGATTTGAGCAAGTGTTTTTGCTCCTAATCCACCGCGACCAAAAATAATAATATCTAGATTATCTTTCATAATTATTCACATTAAATACTATATAATATATTACAATATTAATGTAAAAGGAAGTTTTTTTAAAGTAATTCCTTATAAAAAGATGATTCCTAAACTTAATTAATCTAGGAATAAAAAAAGAAAGCTTCTGAAAAATTAAATTTTCAGAAGAGGGTTATATTTTTATTTAGAAGGATATCCATCTATATATTGCATTCCTGTTAATATTGGAAGTGATGTTTGTTCTTCTGTATCGAAGTTATATGTTTTTAATAAATAATCTGATATTGTGTATAATTCATTATCTATATATAAACTTCTAGTAATGTTTGTATAATAGTAATTGTTATTGAAAGGATTATTGTGCTCAATAGTTGTTACTTTATTTACTCCATTACTATCTGCTTTTAGAACTACAAAACCAAATTTCGGTGTTGTTGTATTATATGATTCAGAGATTGGAATAACAACTAAGTTATTCTTTTCAATGTAGAGGAATGCTTTATGATCATATGAAACAGTTGTGTTTGAATAACTTGCACTTGAAACCCATTTACCAATTTCTTTTGGGTCTTCAAATACACTAACATCAAATAAAGCAACTTTAACTCCAGTTCTTGTCTCTCCTCCCCATTCATTTATTTCTGTTTCTTGGCCAATTCCTAAAATTAATGTATCTGTGATTGGATGTAAGTAATCTGAATATCCACTAATCTTTAAGTAGCCTAAAACTTCTGGGTTTTGTGGTGAAGCTAGATCAATAACAAAGAAAGGATCTACTTGTTTATATGTTACTAAGTATAATTTAGTTCCCATAAATCTTGCACTATAAACAGTTTCTCCACTTGCAAGATTATCAAGTAAACCAACTTCTTGTAATGAACTATCAAGTATAGTTACTGCATTTTTTGTTATTGAGTTATATCCATTGTAATCTTGGTAGGTTGTTACAACTCTTAGGTAATTATCTGCTTCATCTAAAGAAAATTGATTTAATAAAGTTCCTTTAACTTCTCCTTGGGTTACATCTCCAAATGAACCATCACTTTTAAGCTCAATTCTATTTATGTATGTTTTATCGTAATCAGATCTTCTTTCTTGATAATATTTATCTAATTCTTCGCTTATTTTATTGTATAATTCTTCTTTTTTATCTTGATCTAATGTGTTATAATAGTTGTTTAAAATTTCAACTAATTGATTTTGATCATTTAAATTTTCTTTTATTTGACTTGATACATCACTTGGATAAATCTTATCATATATTGCTTCGAAAACAACATCTCTGGTTGTATTATAGTTACCCCATCCAAATCTATAAAATGGATAATACATGTTCTTTTGTGTTGCAATGTATATATTGTTATTGCTCATGTATAATGTATTTGAACTATCAAGAACAAGATTTAAACTATCTTTAATTGATGAGTTGTTTTCATTATACTCAAGTGTTGTTAAATTGTACATTACTTTTGATTCTTCAGTAACATCTCTTGGAACAACAATTTTTGGTTGGAAGTTACTTATTACATTATTCTTTGTTTCAGAAACTGGAATCATAACTGTATCGTAGTATGCTATTGGTCTAAAATTGTTTAGATAATCACTTGTTATTATATATACCATTTTATTTTTCATTCTTGATTCATAATAGTTTCCTTTGATTTCAACTGAATTTAGTTTATCAAGAGATGAATCATTGATTTTATATGTGTTAACTACAGTAAATGGAATGTAATCCATTTGAGGATAAAGTATAGAATATTCTGTGAACTTGCTTTCAATTAAGTTCTTTTCTAGAATTGCGTATAATAATTGGTTTTCTACATCAACAAACATTGCTTTGATGTATAATGGGTTTGTTGAGTTTATGTCATTTAGTACTAAAGTATATTTGTCTTCTTCAGAAATTGGAGGAGTTACTTTGTTTATTACAATTATTGATTGGTCTTTTGCAATAAAGATGTGTTCTCCATCAGTTTTTACAATGTCTCCTTCATCAATACCTGAAACCTGTACATTTGTGTTTGAGTAGTCAGTAACATCCCCATTTCCTCCACTTGCACTATCTTCCATTATTGCACTTGGTGCAGATATTGTGTTCATTGATTTTGATGACATTGCTTCTCTGCTTCCAAGCATTCCTGTTGAACTAGAATTACTATAGTTTGTATTTGTTAATAGAGATAATAGTTCTTCAGGAGTAATAGTCATAAAAGGACTGTCATCTGTAGTTTTGAAATCACTATGTGTTAGATTTGTATATTGTGGTTCTGTAATTGATGTATTTTGTGTTTGATTGTTTAATGTTATATTTGTGTTATTTTGTTTAATTTGATTTTCTAAGTTATTTTTAGTTATTACTAATCCTACAACAAAAATTGTAAGGATTAATATTATTGCAAATAATGCAAAAAATGTGATTTTTTTATTCATAAGTTCAACCTCTTCTAAAATTGTAATTTTAAGTATTTTCTTTAGATAGTTTATACCCCAAAACCAATATAAACCTATTTTGTTGTTTCGGTTTATACCTAAGTTTTGAGTATAACTATAAAACACTAGTTTTTTATATTTTTGTACCTATTATTATTTCTGAATATTTATGAATAGTACAATTAAACCTAATAATTATAAATCAGATATTAGTAATATATTTTATCCAAAATCAATTGCAATTATTGGAACCTCCGATAGACTGGGTTCAATTGGAAGAACTATTTCTGAGAACCTATCTTCTTATCAAGGAAGTATATATTTTATTAATCCTAGATTATCAGGTTGTAAATTATTTCGAAAGGATATATATAAATCCATTTTAAGTTTACCAGAATCTGTGGATCTTTGTTTTATTGCGGTTGCAACCAAAATAATTATTTCGGTTGTTGAAGAGGTTGCAAAAACAAAATGTAAGAACATAGTTATGGTGACATCCGGGTTTAGTGAAATTGGGAAGGATAAATTAACTTCTGATTTAAAATTAATTTTAGAGCAAAATAATATTAATTTAATTGGGCCTAATTGCTTAGGAGTATTAAATCTTGAAAATAATTTAAATGGCACTTTTCATTCAAAAGATAAACTTACATCTTTAATTTCAGGCAATGTTTCTATTATTTCTCAATCTGGAGCACTTGGAATTGCGATTTTAGATCTTGCAAGTTATCATGGACTAAGACTTAATAAGTTTGTTTCATATGGGAATGCATTGATTCTTGACGAATGTGATTTACTAAATTATCTAGGAACAGATAAAAAAACAGATGTTATTTTAGTTTATCTTGAAGGTTTAAAAAATGGCAGAAAATTTATTGATACTTTAACTAAAGTATCATTAACTAAGAAAGTAATTATATTAAAAGGTGGAATTAGTAAGTTTGGTGCAAATGCAGCAAAGAGTCATACTGCCTCAATTGCTGGAGATAATATTGTTTTTTCGTCAGTAATTAAGCAAGCTGGAGCTTATCAGGTTAATTCAATTAGTGAGATGTTTAATTTAGCAAAGGTATTTTCAAATTATAAAACTAAAGTAAATAATATTCAAATAATTACTAATGGGGGTGGACTAGGGGTATTAACTTCTGATCAACTTGATATTAATAATATTAATTTGGCAGATATGTCTAGCGAATCAATTAACAAAATAAAAAGAATAGTTCCTGAGTATGCAATTGTTAAAAATCCAATTGATTTAACTGGGGATGCAACAACAGAGAGATTTATTGAAACAATTAAGATTTGTTTGTGTGATAAAAAAATAGAGTCTATTGTTCTCTTGTTATTGTTTCAACTTCCGTCTTTAACAAAAGACATTGTTGAAAAACTTGAAGAACTAAAAAGAACAACAATAAAACCAATATTTGTTGTTTCAATTGGTGGAACGCAAACAAAAGAGTTTACAAACTCTTTAGAGAACTCTGGAATTGTTTGTTTTTCTGATCCAAAATATTTTGCAGATAGTTTTAAGAAATTAACTTTGTAATGTTATAAATATAATTGATCGTATTAGATTTATATTCATTTATAAACATTTTCTTTATATATTATATATAGTAATTTTACGATTTTTTTAAATATCAAAATTAAAACAAACCATAATTAATGGAGGAATTAAAAATGGCAAAATCAAATTCAAATGAAATGGCAAAGGTTGGAGGCTGGGCTTTTATTATTGGAGTAATTCTTGCAATTTTAGCAGGTTTATTCTTCGGTGCTAATACAGCTGTAGTTTCTATACTTATCATACTTGGTATTATTGTTGGTTTTTTAAATATTAAGGATAAAGAAACAAACGCATACCTAATTGCTGCAGTATCTTTAATTATTGTTACATCTTTTGGTGGAATAGTACTTGGTAATGTTGCAATAATTGGTAAATATATTGAAGGAATATTAAATGCTATTATGACATTTGTTATCCCTGCAGTAATAATTGTTGCTTTAAAGGCAATATATTCATTAGCACATGATTAAAGGGAAAAATACATCTTTTCCTTTAATTTCTTTTTTTTATTTTACTTTTCAAATTAATTATATTTATAAATCCTATATTCTAATATATTAATGGTACTTAGATATAAAAAAAATAGAAGAGACGTGATAAAATATGAATTCACCAATGTATAGAAATATACAAAAGAAGAGTTATAATGATTTAAATCCAAGACAAGCAGAATTTTCAATGTCAAGGGTTTATTTAAATGTTAAGACTTTACAAAGACTAGTTTCAACAAATTTATCTGTGTTAAGTAAAGATAGATTAAAGCAATTAAAGCAAGATATATTAGATCTTAGAGATTCAATTGATAAGGATTTATCGGATCATACAGCTCCTGATCATGTGATGGATGATTATGATGATGCACGATCGGAAATTTCTGAGAAATTAATACAAATAGATAAATGGATATTGAAGTAAAATATCCTATTTTTTCTTCTTTATTATTTTTGCTTTTTCTCTTGATTTTGCTTTTTCAAGAATTTTCTTTTTATGAGGTGCAACCTTTTTTGCAATTGGCTTATTTAAGTCTTTAATTATTGAATCTACATCGATTCCGTACCATGAACCAATTTGCTCAAGAGTTAGAGTATCCATTTCCATTTTTGCCATAGGACAAGTAACGCAAGGCACCTTGTATTTTGAGAGCACATCTTCTGAACCTTTTACTTTTAATACTTCTGAGTATTTTGATTTTTTTGTAATCATATTTTTTTCCATCTCCTTTTATTTATGGCAACACTTATAGCATGCTTCTTTTTTAATAGTTTTTGATTTTTTT
>Ga0247841_10013169_pt1 | contig 10627 bp, 12 predicted proteins | sample LaCruzMarch2015__2_FD_192410 | JGI IMG/M metagenome (GOLD analysis project Ga0247841, IMG submission 192410) | Freshwater microbial communities from meromictic Lake La Cruz, Castile-La Mancha, Spain - LaCruzMarch2015_18m | ecosystem: Environmental > Aquatic > Freshwater > Lake | place: Spain...
CTTCGAATTCATCATCTCGCTTCGAAAAATTTCATTGCCTCACTCAATTTAATAAAAAAGCCGCCTATCGGGGCGGTTTTTTATTTTATAAATGCCAGTTTTTGTCTTGAAACTTTTCTTTTTGTAAGATGTTATTTATTTCTTTTTTTATTTCGGCGATGTCTGCTTCGTTAAGCGGCTCAAAGCCTTCGTAAAATCCCGTACCTCTGTCTGGTAAATACATACTTTCAGGCCAAGGCTGTTTTATAGCATTGGTTGCTCTACCAAAAATATGCACATGAAGAAACGGGAGTTTATTTTCCTTGTAGGCCCAATTTCCCATATCTTGATAGTTGATTTTCACTACGGGAATGCCCAAGGTGTTCATTGCAGTTTGCAGGGCGTCGCCAACTACTATTGTTAGGCGCATCAATTCAATTGCTGTTTTTGGATCTATTTTTGTGCGATCTGTTATTGATTCATCTTTAACTTTTATGCGAACATGACCTCCGTCAGTGCGTGGCATAAATGGTTTTTCATGTGACTCAACAATAAAATTTTCTGTTTGATATATTTCTGCCATAAATTAAAGGAATCTTGTGATTGTGAAAATGAATAGGGTGCCGAGGATGGTTAGGGCCATTAGTTTGTAGGAGCTGTGTTTGGCGTGGGCTTCTGGTAGAATGTCTGAGGCTCCAATATAAAGTAAGAAGCCGGCGAAGAAGCCTAAGTATAGGGTTAAGAAATATGGCGGAACTGTGAAAAACAAAGTTGAGGCAGCACCCAAAACTGGGGCTACTGCAACCAATAGTAAAAAAAGTTTAGACTTTTTGTCGCTATTTTTGTGGTTCAGCATAAAGCTTACAGTGTTCATGCCGTCGGTAAAGTCGTGGGAAATAACAGCTATAGCCACCAATAGCCCCACAGTAGGGCTAACTTGGAACCCTAAGCCAATTCCAGCGCCATCTAAAAAGCTATGGCCAGCCAAGGCTACGGCCGAGGCAACGCCAATGTCTGGGTGTTTATGGTGAGTAAAACACTCTTCGTCGTGGCAGTGTTGTATTAAAATGCTTTTTTCTAATATATGGAAAACTAAAAACCCTGCAACTAGAGCAACCATAACCCACATAGAGTCGAAGTTGTTTACGTTAACCTCTTTTATTATTTCTGGAAAAATATCAAAGGCTACAACTCCAAGCAAAACGCCGGCGGCAAAAGCCATAATATAGTGAAGCTTATTTTTAAACTTAATAGCAAATAATCCGCCCAGTAGGGTAGAGACGAAAGTTGCTATTGCGAGCAATATAATAGTTATTGAGATCATAGTATTAATATATTTTACTCTTCTATAACTAGGGAATCAAGCATGCTTTTAAACATGGCAACTTCTTTGGCGCTGATGTCTTTAGGTACTATTATCACAGATTTCACATTATCTCTTAGAGACAACTCAATCTTATGCACAGGGGTGTTAATATGCTCAGACAGGGCTGTCTGAGTCTTATCTTGGCTCTTATCTGGCGTATCTACTACGTGGATAGGCAAGCTTTGTACATGGGCTTGCTTAGGCTCTGCTGGTTTATTTGCCTTTATATTCCAACCTTGAATTTTGCTTGGATTAGCGCCATATCTTTGATAATCCTTTATTACTTTTAACACGCGAGCTTTGTATGTGTTTAAAGAACCAATGCTTTTATCCTTGTTTTTGCCAACTACACTAACAAATATTTCATCAATGTTATCTTCCACTAAGTCTATTGAGGAAAGTTCATCTATGTTGAGTTCTTTCTCGAATATTTTTAGTGCGGATTTTAGTCCATTTGCTGTATTCTCTGGGTATTTTCTATTGCCCTTAGCAAAGTCTATAAAGTCGTATAAATCTAAATATTTATTCATCTTTTATTTATTATATTTATAATAATTGATTGTATCGCAAGAACCTGTCTTAGTCAAGATAGAATTTAAGATAGATAAATAAACACCAAAAGATAAGAGATAAAAGACAATAAAAAACTGCCCCTAGATAAACTTGGGGCAGTTTAGAATTATATTGTTTCTATTGTTACGCTATCTGTACTGTGAACACAAACTACTTTATCTCCCTCTTTTAGTGCGCCGTTTTCTTTTAATATTTTTATCGCTTCTTCGGTTGGTTTTTTAGTTTTTGTTAATAGCGGGTTAACTCCCCAAACTAGGGCGAGTAACTGTGCTACTTCGGGTTTGCTTGTTGCTGCAATTATATGGGCATGTGGCCTGAAATGAGAAATAGCTGTTGGCAAAGAGTCGTTTACTGCATTAACAATAATAGCTTTTATTTTTGGGTTAGCTGCCATTTCTGCAGCTGATTTTGCTACTATTAAATATTGTGGCGGATGCATTTTTTTGCTTAATTTTTCTGAAATATAATTTTGATTTCCATCTGTTGAAGCCAAAATTTTTGCCATCATTTCTACGGCTTCCAGGGGGTATTTCCCAGATGCGGTTTCACCAGAAAGCATTACTGTGTCTGTTGAATCAAAAACTGCATTGGCAACATCGGAAACCTCAGCTCTTGTTGGAATTGGGTTTCTTATCATTGAATCTAACATTTGAGTTGCTACAATAACTGGCTTCATTTTTCTTCTTACAGATTCAATAATTTCTTTTTGTCTAATTGGCAATTCCCACATTGGAGTTTCAATTCCCAAATCCCCCCTAGCTATCATAATTGCATCGGCCTCATCTATAATTTCTTCTAAATTTACAAGCGCTTCTGGCCTTTCAATTTTGGCAATTATTTTTATTTTTGATTTTCCCAAAAACTTTTTAATTCCTTTTAAATCTTTAGCTGTTCTTATAAAAGAAAGAGCAATATAGTCTGCCTTAGCTTTTACAGCAAATGCTATGTCAGCCCTATCTTTGGCGTTTAAAATTGATGAACTATTATCTAATTCAGGTACATTTACGCCTTTTTTTGAAAATAAAATACCTCCTTTTATTACAACTGCTTTAAAAATTCCTCCATATTTGCTAATAATTTTAATTTGTAGGTTTCCGTCATCTAAAAACACTAAATGACCTTCTTTTGTTCCATCGCGAAACATTAAAGATGGTAAAGGAATTCTATTTTCATAAAACTCTCTTGTTCCGGTGTCTATTGAGATCTCTTGGCCATTTTTTAACTCTATTCCTTGCTCTGGCAAGTTTCCAATTCTAATTTTTGGCCCCTGTATGTCAGCAATTATACCAATGTGTCGGTTAACCTTTTTCTCAAGCTTCCTAATCATTTTTATCCTATTGCCTTGTTCTTGGTGGCTTCCATGAGAAAAATTTAAACGAGCACAGTCAAGGCCAAGAGTTATTAATTTTTCTAAAACTTTTTCTTGTTCTGAAGATGGTCCAACTGTTGCAATAATCTTTGTTTTTTTATTTGAAATCATATTTTATGTTATATTATTACTAAAAAAATCTGATACAAACCAGATTGTTTTTAAAGTTCTTTAAATTATATTGGAGCAGGTAAGGGGAGTCGAACCCCTCTCATTAGCTTGGAAAGCTAAGGTAATACCGATATACGATACCTGCCTACGCTAGCGAGCTTCGGCAAGGCAAGCCTGCCAAAAGTTGCGTGTCGGGGTACTCGGATTCGAACCGAGACTAAATCGTCCCAAACGATTCGTGCTACCATTACACAATACCCCGATGTGTACTTAATGTATATTATAGATAATATCGCAAAAAGGGCATATTGTCAAAGGGGAAATTATATGATAAGATATTAAGTGTAAATCTAGAAGACATTTTGGATATGGGTTAGAATTAACTTATATAACCCTATCATGCCATATAAAAATAGAGAAGATTTATATAAGTCTCAGAAGAAGTATCGCATTAAGGTGCGAGAAAAACTTTTTGATTATCTCTCAAAAGAAAAATGTATTGATTGTGGCGAAAAAGATCCGATAGTTTTGGATTTTGATCATATTGATAAAGACAATAAATTCAAAACAATTTCACAAATGCTATGCGGACATTACTCATTTGAAACAATTTTGAAGGAAATAAAAAAGTGCGAGATAAGATGCGCTAATTGCCATAGGCGCAGAAGTTATTTGCAATTTAATTGCTTTGGCAAAAGTAAGCCCTCATAGTTCAACGGACAGAACAAGACCCTTCTAAGGTTTAGATGTTGGTTCGATTCCAACTGAGGGCACACTTCGACTCGCTCTGCTCAGTGCAGGCACATTGAGAAATGCTTAAGCGAACAAGAAGCCATGGCGGCTATGGTGTAGTGGTTAGCACAGGACTCTGTGGCAGTCCCAGCACGGGTTCGAATCCCGTTAGCCGCCCAAAAAGAAAAACCACCTTTTGATTGAGGCGGTTTTTTTGATTGACAAATTGTTGTGCAATAGTAAAATAGTATAAGAATATCAATTAAAAAAATAAAAAATGAGTTTTTCAACTAATGAATTACGAGAATCAGAGGCTGGGAATATTTTAGATTTAGAAAATGATTTTCCTGAAGAGTCAAAAAGTTTACGATTAAAATGTATAAATGAATCTAAGAGAGATGCTGAATTTGGTCCTATGGCTGCTGCTTATAAATTAGCTTTTCCAGAAAGGGCCAAAGATTTAGTAGTTAACCAGAAAGAGTTGCGCGAATCGCTAGATAAGGCGCGCAAATGGGGTGATCTGTCAAATGCAGTAGCATTAAAAATTCTTTTTCCTGATATAGACCCAGGAGTTACTGATGAAGAAGTTGAAAATCAAATACAAGAAGCTTTAAGTGCGAGAGAATCTAGTCCTGATTTTTTTGCACAACAACTTTCAGATGCGAAAATACTTTCTCCAAAAAAAGTTGAAGGAGTATTAAAAAAAGAAGATTTTCAATTAATGATTGGTGCTTTAGACCAGATGAGAAAAGAAGGTAATTGGGAAAAATTTGCAAGGCACGCATCTAAGGTTAGGATACTATTTCCAGAAAGGAACCAGGACATGGGGGTCACCTCTGAAGACGTAGATAAATTAAATTTGCTTATAACGGGCGTGATGGAGCGCCCAAAAACAACACAGTCAACAGACTTACTTGCAGCAACAAAGATATTAGCCTCAAGAGATGTCAATGTGCCAGATGAAGGAGGGTTGGAATTAGCAATTTAGACTAATAGCATTGTGTAATTAAAAAAGCGCTTTTAATTGAGGCGCTTTTTTGTTAAGATAATTTATATGGAATATAATAATGAGCCGTTATTTACTGACGTCGGAATTAGCGCGCCGCGCGCGGAGTTGCCTTTTATTGAGCGTAATGCAATCACTGCAATTGTGCGCGACCCAAAAAAAAATAAATATCTTGGTTTAAAATGGAAAAAAGTTGATTGGGAAACTTTTATTACCGGTGGGGTGGAGGAGGGGCAAACTCCTGAGCAAGCCGCCAGGGCAGAAATTTTGGAAGAAACTGGCTATAAAAGTTTGAAACTGCTTATGGAGTTGCCAAAATTTCACGCAAAGTTTTACCATGGCCCAAAAGGAGTTAACCGTTTTGCACATTTCCACGCATTTCTTTTTGAACTAGAAAATGACGAGCATGAACTTATTTCAGAAGAAGAGCAAAAAAATCATGACTGCGTTTGGTTGAGCGAAGAAGAGCTTAAAACATTTAGGCTTCCTGAAGGCCACCGTTTTTTGCTAAAGTTCGTCTTAAAGTGATATAATAAAGTATAAATATAATTAAACAATAACAATATGAAAGGATTCAATGCAAATATAGAAAAAGCAACTTTAGAAAATGAGAATTTTAGGAAAGTTATTTACACAAGTAAATATAGTCAATTGGTGTTGATGGCGCTTCAACCAAATGAAGAAATTGGAATGGAAACCCACACAGATAATGACCAATTTTTTAGATTTGAAAAAGGACAAGGAAAAGTTTTTATTGATGGAAATGAATATGACGTTACAGATGGCTCAGCAATTGTTGTGCCAGCAGGCGCTCAACATAATGTTGTAAACGTTTCTGCCACCGAACAATTAAAACTTTATACAATTTATTCTCCAGCCCATCATAAAGATGGAATTGTTATGCCAACAAAAGCAGAGGCAGAAGCAAGCACAGAAGAGTATGACGGCAGGGTCACGGAGCAGAATTAGAACAAGGTTTTAGAAACTAAAAAATGAGAGGATTTCAAGGCGCGACGAGAAAACATAGCCAAGGCGCTACGTTGACGAAGTCGTAACGCAGAAATCACTCATTTTTTTGTTTCCCTTCGGGCGACCGGTCGCGAGATTTATTCGCGAAGCGAAAAATCCCGACCTAGCGAATTAGGGTAATCTTCTTCGTTAATCGTCACTCGCAATGCGCAAGGCATTAGGCTCGCTCCTCGCGCCTCGAATATTGCCCTAATTCGCTTCCGCTAAAATTGTTCTAGTTCTGTTCCATGGCCCAGAATACAGAAGCATAAATAATTTAACAGTCTCTTAATTGGGACTGTTTTTTTATTGTGGTTAATATATACTTATTGAATATATAAATATATGGAATTTTCAAGGTGGAAGAATTTTTTGGTGGTGTTTATTGCTTTTGAATTATTGGCAACTGGTGCTTATTTTGTTACAGAAAATAATAATGATTTTTCTAGTCAAACTGCTGCTCTTTCAGAAAATATTGTAGCCGTAGAAAATAGCCAGCCAGTTGTGGTTATGCCACCCAAATTAAAGAACCCCCCAGAAATTATTAAAGCAATTTATGTTTCTGGATATTCTGCTGGCAGTAAAAAATATTTAGAATATTTAAGCGCACTCTTTGCAAACACAGAAATTAATGCAGTTGTTGTAGATATAAAGGGGAGCGACGGAAGTGTTTCTTATAAATCTTTAGCGCCAGATGTTAAAAAATATAGTTTGTATTATGGAGCAATAAAAGATATTGATGCTTTATTGAAATTTTTTCACGATAAAAATATTTATGTAATTGGCCGAATAGCAGTTTTTGAAGACCCATTATATTCTAAAGCTAGGCCTAATTTAGCAATTTATAATAAAACAGAAACTTTGGCGCAAAATAAATTGGTTTTGTGGCAGGACAGAAATAAATTGTCTTGGATGGATCCTGCTTCAAAAGATGTTTATGACTATAATATTTCCTTAGCAAAAGAGGCTTTTTCTCGCGGGTTTGATGAAATTAATTTTGATTATATAAGATTCCCAACCGATGGCAAGGTAGCAGACATGGGATTCCCGGTTTGGAACGGAGTAAAAACAAAAGCAGACGTTATTAATGAATTTTTCCATTATTTAAGAGATAGCTTGCCTGATGAAAAGTTGTCTGTTGATTTGTTTGGACAAGTAACAACAAATACCGATGATATGGGAATTGGTCAGTTATTGGAAAATTCTTTTGAAACTTTCGATTATGTTTCTCCAATGGTTTATCCATCGCATTATGTTAAAGGTTTTATGGGTTTTGATAAGCCAGCAGAACACCCGTATGAAATGATAAAATATGCCATGAGTACTGCTTTAAACAGAATGATTGCCTATGAGGCAAAACAAGCTGATTTGGCTATAAAAGCTGGTGAAACTAACCCTAAAACAGCTCCTTTGGCTAAATTTAGGCCATGGTTGCAAGATTTTGATATGGGGGCTAATTATACAGCTGAAATGGTGGGGGCTGAAATTAAGGCAACTAAAGATACCCTAGGAGATAAGTACAATGGATTTATGCTTTGGAATGCAGCAAATAGGTACACGCAAGAAGCAGTATTACAAAAATATATTCCCGGCCCACAAGATTAAATTTAACGAAAAAAGCCCCGGAATGGAGCCTTTTTTTGTTAAAGAATTCCTATTTTGTTTCCATATAAGACTTGATGAAGTTTTTGAAGTTATCAATATTGTATTCGCTAGTGGAACCGTTATATATGCAGTTGTTCATTTCTGGGGCTGTTGCATATGATTCACAATTTGCTACATCTTTTCCTGCAGAAAGATCTATTAGCTTGTCGCTTTGCCCTGTTCCGGCAACTCCATCTCCGTGAATTAAAACAAAACATTTTCTTAAGTCGCTACTATAATGACTTTTATGGTTATAAATTATTGCACTAGTAGCACCTTGTGTTTCGTCAGCAAGCTTCTTTGCTTGGCTCGCGCACTCCTTTTGTAAATTGTCATAGCTTACTTTAACTTGTTGTTGTAACTGAGCAACAAAAAAATTATATACAATAACAGCTATAATAATAACTATAATAATAGTAAGAACAATTTTTGGTGTTTTGCTGGCAAAAAAATTCTTTAAATAATTTTCTTTCATAAATTTAGTTTTTTTCTTCTAGTTTTACAACTAGGTTTAATGTTTTGCCGTCGCGCAAGACTGTCAATCTTGTCTCGCTTCCAATTTTACATTTTTGTAGGATTTCTGCAAGAGGATTTTTTATTGTAATTTTTTCGTCGTTGCAATCTAAAATAATATCCCATTCTTTTATCCCCGCTAAATCTGCAGCCGAGCCCTTAACAACGGGGGATTCGCCAAGTTGTTCTCGCACCACTAGGGCACCGTCGTTTACTGGTAATTTGTTTGCTTCTGCCATATCTTTAGAAATTAAAACATATTTTACCCCTAAAAATGGCATCATTAATTTTCCGTATTTTTTAACTTCTTCCAAATCTTTTATCGCATATGCTATTGGAATTGCAAAGCCAATGTTTTGAGCTCCAGCTATCATGGCTGTATTAATTCCTATAACTTTGCAATTCATGTTAATTAATGGGCCACCAGAATTTCCTGGATTAATTGCTGCATCAGTTTGAATTAGTCCGCGTAGGTTTTGCATTTGATGATCTATACCACCAAAAGCTGTAATGTATCGCGATAACCCAGAAACAATTCCAGTGGAAATTGTGTCTGTAAATTCTCCTAAAGCATTTCCAACTGCTACAACTTCTTCGCCAAGCTGAATTCTATTAGAATCTGCCATTTGTAAATATGGAAAACTTTCTTTACCTTCAATTTTTAAAACAGCAGTGTCATTGATTGGGTTACGTGACAAAACTTTTGCATGATATTTATGTTTTGGGTCAATTATTACTGTATAGTCGGCGGTTGTGTCGGAAACTACATGGTTTGAAGTTAAAACGTACCCATTTTTTGAAACAATGAAACCCGAACCTCCACCAATTTGGGTTTGCTCTAGTGAAAAACCCTTAGTCTTTTTTTGTCCCTTTTCAACAGCAGGAATTGAGTATAAACTTTCTGCCTTAGGTAAATTTTTGGAAACAATAACTGTAACTACGGCAGGGCACACTTTTTTAGCAATCGAAACAATTGGAGATTTCATGTTTTGTTTAAAATTAATTATTGAATAATTATAGCAGAAGCGCCATTGAAAACAAGTGAAATTTTTGCTAGTATGTATGCAATAGCCCTCGTCGTTCAACGGATAGGACGGAAGTTTCCTAAACTTTAAATGGAGGTTCGATTCCCCCCGAGGGCACAATATTACAAGTTCAAGATAAGTAAAAAATGGCTTTTTAGCTGACCATAAAAGGGACGGTTTAGTATGGACATAAGGGCTTGGAAATGATAAAATATTTTAATAGTCAATTTAACGTTATTAACAAAAATTAAGCAATTTCTAACAGGAAATTGGAATTATTTTATGGGAAACAGCGGTGAATTAAGAGACATAAACGATAAGTTAATAGATTTAGAGTTAGCAAAAAGTGATAACAAAAATTCAAGGGTTAAGAAATATTTGCCGGCCGTTGTAATGGTGGCTTCGGTTTATTATTCTTTTCTTATAGCAATTGGATTGGCTTTAGGATATTTAGGGTCAAAAATTTTCTCTAAATATTTACTTGAAAGTGGAAAAGTAGATTGCGTTTTTATAGATTGTGGAAAATATAAAATTCATTTACACCACTGGATTACAGGAACATTGTTATTGATACTTGTTGGAGTTCTTGATTATTTTTATCTGCCAAGACTTTTTGTAGGAGTATTATTGGGAATTATTGCGCATGATATTTATGATTTCAACGATTGGCATAAAATTCTAGTAAAGAAAGAGTCACATTAAAACAAAATTATAAAAATGCGGTCGCCAAGACCGCATTTTTAGTTAAAGTGTGTTAGAATTATTTTATGGAGGGGTACCAGATCCCGCGTAGCGGGACCCCGCTTTGCGGGGGCGGCTTCATTATATATGTTTACAGTTTATATTTTAAAAAGCTTGAAAAACGGCAAGCATTATATTGGACAAACTAATAATTTTGCGGACAGAATCAACAGGCATAATTCGGGGCGGTCTAAAGCCACGAAAAATTCTATTCCTTGGGAACTCATATATTCAGAGGAATATTCATCGAGGTCTTTAGCTTTTCGGCGAGAGCAAGAAATAAAATCATATAAGGGTGGTATAAAATTTAAAAAGTTGTTAGGCTTATGGAATGATAATTAGTTAGACAATAATGGAGGGGTGCCAGAGCGGTTCAATGGAACGGTTTCGAAAACCGTAGCTCGCAAGAGCCTCGTGAGTTCGAATCTCACCCCCTCCGCCAAGTTTCACTTTTTGTGAAATCGTAAGAAGTTGCCTCGGCGCAAAGCGCCTCGGCATGGTATTTTTCCGCAATTTTGAAGGCATTTTTGAAATCCAAAACCAAAGTGCGGTCGGCAATG
>Ga0247841_10013175_pt1 | contig 10625 bp, 7 predicted proteins | sample LaCruzMarch2015__2_FD_192410 | JGI IMG/M metagenome (GOLD analysis project Ga0247841, IMG submission 192410) | Freshwater microbial communities from meromictic Lake La Cruz, Castile-La Mancha, Spain - LaCruzMarch2015_18m | ecosystem: Environmental > Aquatic > Freshwater > Lake | place: Spain...
CGAAAGTGATGTACTGAGGCATCATCATCATAAATCCGAACTCATCGACCTCCGGGTTAAAGGAGTGCATCAGACCGAAAAGAACTGAGGTAAGCACCACCGGAACCCACCTGTTCCCGAAGAGCACTGCAAAACCCTGCATCAGATAACCCCTGAAGAGTATCTCCTCGAAGGCCGCCTGGAAGGGAATCAGGGCCAGACAGATAAATATCAGGGGAAGAAGGGTCCCTGAAGCGTTGTTCATCCTGAAATTAGAGGGATCAGCTTTCATGTAAACAAACAGATAAAGGGCCGAGAGTATCAGCCATACAAGGGCGGATATAAGGAACCTGTTCCACCTGAACCTGCGCGAACCATTGATAATCGCACCAAAGGTTCTTTGATTCAGAGGCTTGATAAGCAGAACAAAAGCCAGTATCCCGATGATGAAGGGAAAAAGATTCATGAGAAGACCAATATTCGGTTCGAACCCGAGAACCCCGAGATTGCCCGGATCATCGGCGATCTTTCCTATAAGTTCAGGATCGTCGGCAACTTTTGAACTATAGCCCAGAAGCAGGGGCAACGCCCCAATTGTATTTGTAGCCAGAAGTATGGCTGCAAACATAACTATATACCTCCATAAGGCATTTCTGCCAGTGAATGATGATTCAAGATGGTTCATTATATCAGTGTTTTACTTCGGGGTACTTGTTCTTTTCGGATAATCGATTGAATAATGTAGACCAATGCTCTCCTTCCTGTTCATTGCCATCTTGATTATCAGATATCCCACATTTATCAGATTCCGGAGTTCACATATCTGTTTTGATATCAGCGATCGCTTGTAAAGGCTTTCCGTCTCCCTGTAAAGTATCTCAAGCCTTACCATTGCCCTTTCCAGACGAAGGTCGGACCTGACGATTCCGACGTAGTTGCTCATTATCGACTGGAGCTCCTTAAGGCTCTGGGTTATAAGCACCATTTCCTCAAGGTGGGTGGTTCCCTTATAGTCCCAGTCAGGCAGCTTCTCTTCGAAACCAAGTTCTTTCAGCCGTAAGCCCGAGTGCACCACAGCCCTGTGCGAATAAACGACAGCTTCTACTAGGGAATTGGAGGCCAACCTGTTTGCTCCGTGCAGACCTGTCGAGGATACCTCTCCAAGGGCATAGAGCCTGTCGATGTTGCTCTGTCCGTTGGTATCCACCTTGATTCCGCCACAGGAATAATGAACGCATGGCACCACCGGTATTTTATCCTTTGTTATGTCTATCCCTCGTTTAAGACAATGTTCATAAACATTCGGGAAATGATCCCTCAGCCCTGCCGGTTCAAGATGGGTGCAATCGAGCCACACATGATCTTCTCCCCATATCTTAAGCTCATTGTCGATTGCCCTTGCAACTATGTCCCTGGGAGCAAGTGAACCACGGCTGTCGTACCTGTTCATGAACTGCTCCCCGGCCATATTTCTGAGAATGGCCCCGTATCCCCTGAGAGCCTCCGTAATCAGAAACGATGGCCGCTTTTCCGGATCATACAGTGAAGTCGGATGGAACTGAATGAACTCCATATTCTCAATTGTCCCTTTTGCCCTGTAAACCATAGCAACACCATCACCCGTGGCTACCTCGGGATTGGTGGTAGTCTGATAGGCATTCCCGAGCCCGCCGGTTGCCATAACGGTGATTTTGGCCAGAAAGGTGTACACTTTCTTCTCAGTGAGGTCGGCAACATAAGCACCAAAACATTTTATGTCAGGAAAATTCCTCTTTACCTCTATCCCCAGATGGTGCTGTGTAAGTATCTCAATTGCAAAATAATGTTCGAAGATCTCAATATTGGGATCATTCTTTACCCTGCTGATCAGGGTATTCTCGATAGCCTCGCCCGTCTTGTCCTTCGCATGAAGAATCCTGTATTCGGTGTGTCCTCCCTCCTTTGCCAGGTCGTATGTGCCATCCTTTTTCTTGTCGAACGGAACACCTATTTCTATCAGATCCTGTATTCTTGCAGGCGCCTCCTGCACAACCATTCTCACCACCTCCTCGTTACATATTCCGTCGCCCGCTATCAGAGTGTCCTTAATATGCTTCTCAAAATTGTCGGGCTCCCTGAATACAGCTGCAATACCCCCCTGTGCATACCTTGTATTGGAATCGTCGAGAATCGATTTTGTAATAATTGCTACTTTCCCGTAACGGGCCGCCTTTAATGCGAAGGTCAGTCCCGCTATGCCTGATCCGATTACCAGAAAATCCTTACGTTTTCTCATTGCACCTTCTGAAATTATTGACCGCTAAATATACAAATTAATGCTTTTCCTTATCCCGGTCACTTCCGTGGCAGCCTGCCTTTGGACTGTATCGGCGACTTCAGTATAAAACATGATTGCTAAACCGGACTTTTTAATTTACTTTTGCTCACCAAAAACCTAAACGACTTATGGCTCAGGATGATATTTTTAAGAAACTGGTAGCCCACAGCAAGGAGTACGGTTATGTATTCCCCTCAAGTGAGATTTATGACGGATTAAGCGCAGTATACGACTACGGTCAGTACGGCGTCGAACTGAAGAACAACATAAAGAAATACTGGTGGGACAGCATGGTGCTTCTTCATGACAACATTGTAGGCATCGATTCGGCAATTTTCATGCATCCCACCATATGGAAAGCATCCGGGCATGTCGACGCTTTTAACGATCCTCTTATTGATAACAAGGATTCCAAAAAAAGATACAGGGCTGATGTCCTTATAGAAGAACACCTGGCAAAGATTGAAGAGAAGATAGCGAAGGAGGTTGAAAAGGCCAGAGAGAGATTCGGGGAAACCTTCGACGAGATAAAATTCAGGGAGACCAACCAGCGGGTACTGGCAAACCAGACCAAAATTGACGAACTGAATGCCAGGTTCTCCAAAGCCTTGAACGACACCGACCTGTCCGAACTGAGGCAGATAATTATCGATAACGAAATAGTATGCCCGATATCCGGAAGCCGCAACTGGACAGAAGTCAGACAGTTCAACCTGATGTTTTCGACCGAGATGGGTTCCACTCTCGAAGGATCGAGCAAGATCTATCTGAGGCCCGAAACAGCCCAGGGTATCTTTGTCAACTTCCTTAACGTCCAGAAAACCGGAAGAATGAAGATACCTTTTGGGATAGCCCAGATCGGAAAGGCATTCCGCAATGAGATAGTTGCCAGACAGTTCATTTTCAGGATGAGGGAATTCGAGCAGATGGAAATGCAGTATTTCGTTCAGCCGGGCTCCGAACTGGAATGGTTTGCCATATGGAAGGATGCCAGGATGCTTTGGCACCAGGCCCTGGGATTCGGTGCGGAAAATTACCGTTTTCACGACCATGTCAAGCTCGCGCATTATGCCAATGCAGCTACTGATATAGAGTATAGGTTCCCCTTCGGATTCAAGGAAGTGGAAGGGATACATTCAAGAACTGATTATGACCTGAGCCAGCATCAGAAATACAGCGGAAAAAAAATGCAATATTTCGATCCGGAAAAAGGTGAATCATATGTCCCGTTTGTCATCGAAACATCCATAGGCGTCGACAGGATGTTCCTGCAGGTTATGGCCGCTTCATACTGGGAAGAGGAAATCAAAAAGGAAGATGGTTCTTCCGATACCCGCGTTGTTTTGAGGCTCCCTGCCTTCCTTGCTCCCGTCAAGCTCGCCGTGATGCCCCTTGTCAGGAAAGACGGCCTTCCGGAAATAGCCGAAAAGATAGTCCATAATCTTAAATTCGAATTCAACTGCCAGTACGACGACAAGGATTCTATAGGAAGAAGATACCGACGACAGGATGCGATCGGCACACCCTACTGCATCACTATCGATCATCAGACCATCGACGACGGATCAGTCACTATAAGATACCGCGACTCTATGAAGCAGGAGCGGGTAAAAATAAACTCCCTGAAAGATATTATCTTTGAAAAAGCAAGTATAGGCACTCTCCTGAAACAACTTTAGGATGCAGAAGGTACTTATTGTAACATACTACTGGCCTCCTGGTTCAGGTGCGGGGGTTCAGAGGTGGCTTAAGTTCTCGAAGTACCTCCCCCAATACGGATGGGAAGCATTTATCCTCACAGTTGATCCTCAATTTGCTGCTTATCCTTCAACCGATCGTACCCTCGAAAAGGAAATACCTGAAAGTGTAAAAGTATTCAGGACCAAAGCGACTGACTGGTTTAGGATTTATTCAAAGGATAAATCGAAAATTCCATCTGCCGGGTTTGCCAATAATTATGATAACTCCTTTAAAGGAATATTATTCAGATTCCTCAGAGGTAACTTTTTTATTCCGGATCCAAGAAAAGGATGGAACAGATTTGCATTGAACAAAGCACTTGAAATTATTGAAAAGGAAGGAATAACCCGTATCGTTACTACAAGTCCGCCTCATTCCACACAACTTATAGGATTGAAAATTAAAAAAAAGATTCCCGATGTGAAATGGGTAGCTGACTTTCGTGATCCATGGACTGATATTTATTATTATGAACAATTTTATCCGACATTTATATCCAGGAACGTTGATAAATGGTACGAAAAAAGAGTTTTGAAAAACTGCGACAAGCTGATCACAGTAAGCGAATCCCTGAAGGAATTATTGTCATTGAAAGTGAAAGGAACAAAACTTAAAACAGAGGTTATTACAAACGGTTTTGATGAATCGGATTTTAATGAAATTACCGCAGTCATCCCATCCCTTTTCACAATCACTTATGTGGGAACTCTTTCAGAGGCATATCCAATCGATGGATTAATAAATGTTTTGTCCAAAGTTCAAAAACTGAACATGCATTTTTTGCTCCGGTTTGTAGGACTGGTCCCTGAAAACTATCAAAAAAAGATTGGGGATAAGTTAAAGGCTGATTCATTTGAGATTATTCCATATACAATTCATACAGAAGCTATCTCCTATATGCTTAATACTTCAGTCCTTTTGCTGATAATTCCTGATCATAAAAGCAACAAAGCCATAATTACAGGAAAGTTCTTTGAATATCTTGCTTGCAAAAAACCCATCCTTTGTCTTGGACCGGAAGATGGAGATGCGGCAGAAATTATTGCTGATAATGGACAGGGAAAATGCTTCTCATATTATGATATTATTAAAATTGAAAAATTTATCCTTGATGAATTGGCAAAGCCTACATTGATTTCAAAAAATATGAAAAATTTTTCGCATAAGAACCTGGTAAAAAAACTAGTATCTTGCCTTCAATAATCACTTAAGCAGACTAATAATTCTGTAAATAAAAAGATTTGAGTTTCTTACCCGGGGCGGCACAATACTTCTGTGTTTAATAATGATTTATCGGAGTGAAAGTAGGTGTAATAGTTGATAATGAATTAAATAATGACAAACGGGTTCTTAGGGAAATCGCTATTCTTAAAGAACATGGTTATGAAATTTTTGTTTTATGCTTCGGATTTGGAAAAAAATATTTAAATCCGCCGGACGGGATCATTATTGACAGGATCAATATCAGCAAAAAAACAAAGGATATTTTATTTTTCTTCCTGAATACGATACCAATTTATGAATGGCTTTGGGCCGTCAGAATAAAAAAATTTATTAATTCAAATAAAATTGATCTGCTTCATGTACACGATTTATATATGTCAAGGGCTTCAGCATGGGGAATTAAAAAATACGGGAAGAAGATTCCAATGATACTTGACCTGCATGAAAACTATCCTTTTGCAGTAAGTACATACCGGTGGGCAACAGGTATTTTCAGGAGAATAATAGCACGACCTTCAAAATGGGGGAAAAAAGAGAAACAATATCTTGGTTTTCCTGATAAGATCATTGTTCTCAGCGAAAACTACAGAAATCATCTAATGAAAAAGTACCCTGATATTCAGAAATCCAGATTCGGCGTCTTCCCAAATTATCCCGATTTGACTACTACAAGTTCTCCTAAATTATCTGAAGTAAAATTTCCTTTCGTAAAGAACGCTCCTATAATTTTCTATTTCGGTGTTGTGGCAGAGAGGAGAGGAATCTTTAACGCTCTTAAGGCTTTTGAAACAGTAATTTCCAAAGGATATGATGTTAATTTCCTGATTATAGGACCAATTGATAAAGCTGACCGGAATAAATTCAATGCTGTTTTGGTTTCTCAGGTTTTGAAAAAAAGATTAATTTACATTCCATGGATTGATTTATCAGAACTGCCGGCTTATCTTGAACTTTCTGATATTTGTATTGCACCCTTTGTCAAAAATCCACAACATGAATCCGGAATAGCAAATAAGATCTTTGACTATATGCTTGGCAGCAAGCCATTGATTGTGTCAGATTGCCAGCCACAAAGGGACCTTACAGAGAAGACTAATTGCGGAATTGTATTCAGTAATAGCAATGAACTAGTCGAAGCAATGATCAAACTCCTGAATGACTGTAACTTAAGACAGAATTTGGGAAAGAACGGTTATAATGCCATTATAAAGGACTATCATCTCGGTAAAATAAAAGAGAATTTACTAACGGTTTACAGGGAATTAAAGGATTAGTTTAAAAATGCATATGAACGCATGCAATAAATGAATTTTTCACATTTTATTATCACCCAGTTCAACCTTAAAAATTTTCCGCTGTCGGATAACAATGATTCTTTAACCTGGCTTAAATGGACAAGAAGCAGAGTAGATTTATTCAGGGAATTTTGCCTGCCTTCAATTATAAATCAAACTTGTAAAGGATTTACATGGTTGTTGTATTTTGATGTTGATACTCCTCTAGAGTTTAATGAATTCCTAAATGAACTGAATTCTTTTACGTTTATAAAAATTTGTTACAGTAAAGGCTATGAGGATTTTAATTTAAAATATACGGAGGAGGTTATAAAAAGAGTGGGGAAATCAGTAAAATGGATCATAACCACAAGGATGGATAATGATGATTGCTTGCACAAGGATGCAATTAAGATAATTCAAAACAATTTTGTTGAAAAACACAAGTATCTGATATCATTGGCATCAGGGTATGTATTAAACATTTCTGACAGATTGTTGTCTCATTATTTTTATCCGATGTCGCCTTTTTTAAGCTTAATAGAAAACATTGATAATGATATAGGATGTGTTTTTGAAAAAGGCCATACAAAGTGGGATAGTTTGCAAATTAGTATTTCTAAAGAGATATGGTTAAATTGTTTTAATAGAAAGGCCCGAAAATCGCAAATAATTCTAAATGGCCCTTTATGGATACAAACAGTTCATGGGGGAAATGTCAGCAACAGCTTTTACAGGGGATTCCCTGTCCTTAAAGATAGAGATCTTTCAGTCTTCTCAATTAACTTCAGGAATAACAAACAGCAGATTACAATCATTAGAAAATACTCTAATTATGTGATGTGGAAAAGATATCTGAAATGCCTTATAGTTAAAACCATTTTTAATAAATAGGCATGCATGAAAAATCCAGGGTCTTATTTAAGGAAAAAGGTCCCAAAGATCTACTTCTTTCTTACAAGTTTGATAAATGTCTTCATAAGGATCAGCAGGCCTTATTCAATTTATATTACTGACAGTCTGGGCGGCAGTTTTAAAAGCTATATGCGCAATTCAGATATGAACATTAAGATTTGTGGATTAAAAAATGGCCTTGACAGTGAATCGGTTGATACTATTGATGTCATTTTGAAGCGTATCATGTATTATCCTGATGAGAGCAATAAAAAAAAGATTTCAAGAAGGGATGAGATTGCCGGCGGATTATTGCCTGCGGAAACAGACCGGGTCAGGAAGGAAATAGAAAGAACCCTGAAGTGTTGCAGAAGAAAATATAAATCCCTGTCAAATCATATTGAAGAATCAGTATTTTATTACTATCATGGACTCAGCTTACTGCCTGCCGGAATTGCAGAATATATCAAAGATAATGATTTCATTGATCTCGGCGCATTTATTGGTGATTCTGCCATAGCTTTGAGAGAATTTAAATACAAAAAGATCTTTTCAGTTGAGATGTCACTTAAATCTATTCTGAAATATAAAACCAACCTGCATAGGAGTAATATTTACGAAGACAAATTTGAAATTATAAACGCCTGTATCTCATCAAATGATGATGAAGAGCCGGTAAGGCTTCCCGATACCGGATCATCGGGATTTTCTGTGATGCGAAGGAAAGGCAAATATGATGAAATCTCAGTCGATCGAAAATCACTTGATTATTTAGTGGAGAAATATAAAATCTCCCCGCGCTTTATTAAGGTTGATATTGAAGGCAATTCACTTGAATTTGTAACGGGAGCAAAGAAAACCCTCGCCAGGTTCAGACCAGTTTTATCAATTGCTGTTTACCACAATCCCTGCGAGTTTTTTGAGGTCAAACCTCTTCTTGAGGAATTATTGAATGATTATGTATTTATGGTCCGGAAATTATCAGGCGGAATAAAAAATAATTTGTGCCACTCAGAGGTTGTTTTACTGGGTTACCCCAAAGAAATAGTTGACCAATGCTGAATTCCATTAAAACATCATTCAAAGACAGTATCATTTATGGTCTGGGAAATATAGCCGTAAAAATCATTGGTTTCCTCCTGATCCCTTTGTACACGGATCCGAAATATTTTTCCGTCGATGATTTTGGAATCATAGCGCTTCTTGATATTTCCGGCCTGGTTTTAATTTCACTGTTGGCATCAGGACTTCCTCAGAGCATGATGAGGTGGTATTGGGATAAAGACTATGCAGCTGATCAGAAAGGCATTTTCTTCATGACCCTTGTATTCCAGTTACTGATAGGCCTTTTGTTCTGTTTGTTCCTGTTTCCCCTTAGCAGCAAGGTTTCAAACCTGATTTTCGATACAATCAGCTGGACCAAAGCGATACAGTTATTGATACTATCATCGGCTCTGCAGGCCGTTAATAACCTGATTAACACATTGATGCGAATACAGGCAAAATCAGTTCTCTTCACTGTTGCAAATTTATTAAAACTTGCCATCGTACTTTTCATGACTATATATTTCATTGTTTACAGGCATATGGGCGTGACAGGAATTTATCTTGCTCAGGTGATTGGGAATCTGCTATTCATTTTATTTCTATCAGGTTATGCAATAAGGAATATGACACCGTTTTTCAGTCTTCCTCTTTTCCGGTCGATGAGCCAATACGGATTTCCCTTATTATTGGCAAACTTTGCCGCAGCCTCCCTGGCAGTTATCGACAGGTATGCATTAAATTCACTGGCTTTATTAAAATATGTCGCAATATATGCTCTGGCGTATAAAATAGCTACAGTCCTGAAACTTGTAATTGTCGACTCAATAAAAATGGCATTGACCCCGATGGTATTTAAAAAGATTAATTCACCGGACAATAAAAGATTTTACTCCAAAACCATGCTTTACTCTTCCTTTGTGCTGTTAATGGGAATAATTACAGTTTCTCTTTTTTCCTATGAATTAATAAAACTGATATCAAAGTCCACAGAATTCTGGGGTGCTTATACTCTGGTTCCGGTTCTGGCGCTTTCAGTATTTTTTATGAATTTGAGGGAAACCACAAGCTATGGGCTCATAATTAATAAAAAAACCAGAATCGTTGGGATTAATGTGTTGATTGCAAGTACATTAAACATTCTGCTGAACATACTCTTAATTCCAAAATGGAACATGATGGGAGCCGCTGTTGCTACGATAGTCACGCAGTTTATCTACTGGATGCTTAACTACCATTTTTCACAGAAGGAGTATTTTATTCCTTACGAAACAAGAAAGGTACTGATAATGTTCCTGACTGGCGGACTACTTTCATTTGCAGGATTATTCCTTAATGAAATGCACATCATTCCTCGCCTGATAATCAAAACGACCTGTGTATTTGTATTCCCGGTCCTGCTATACCTGTTTGGTTTTTATGAAACAGCTGAACTTCGGGCAATAAGAGGATTCTTTGTTAAATGGTCCGATCTGAGGAATCTGGGTAAAAACCTGAGATCGCTGAAAGGAATTCAGAATGAAATATAGGTGACTGCTAAAACGGTAAAAAGAATATTACAGGTAAATAAATAATTTTGTCGGAAATTCAGACAGAAAAATATACCGATCCATGGAAATCAAAGAGAGAATCAAACCTGCCCTGCCCCACATAATTGCGGTTGCAATATTCATTTTTATATCTTTTGCTTATTTCTATCCTGTTCTGGAGGGGAAAGTTCTTAAAGCAAACGATTCAACGGTTTCAAATATTAATTCAAAAGAGATAAGGGATTATCGTGAAAAGTTCCACAAGGAACCGCTTTGGACCAACTCGATATTCAGCGGAATGCCGGCTTACCTGATATCCGCTAAATATCCCGGAAACCTTTTAAAACATGCCGATACAGCGCTGAGGGTGTTCAAAATGCCGGTCTCGATACTTTTCCTTTCCATGGCAGGGTTTTATCTCCTGCTGCTTCTGTTCGGACTTAAGCAGTGGCTTGCCATTGCCGGGGCAATTGCCTACGGATTCTCTTCATTCTTCTTTCAGATACTGGCGGCAGGACACAATACCCAGGCTATTGCACTGGCATATATGGCTCCTGTTATCGGTGGAGTCTGGTATTCTTACCGGCGTGATGCCATTAAAGGCGCTTTTATTACTGCATTTTT
>Ga0247841_10013177_pt1 | contig 10623 bp, 7 predicted proteins | sample LaCruzMarch2015__2_FD_192410 | JGI IMG/M metagenome (GOLD analysis project Ga0247841, IMG submission 192410) | Freshwater microbial communities from meromictic Lake La Cruz, Castile-La Mancha, Spain - LaCruzMarch2015_18m | ecosystem: Environmental > Aquatic > Freshwater > Lake | place: Spain...
CCCTTGAACCCGGCCTGCACGCCTCGATCGCTGTGGTGGACCAGCCCCGCCGGCGCGCGGCGTGCATACAGCGCCTGTTCCAGCGCATCGAGCGCCAGCTCGGTCGACAACGACCGTGACACTCGCCACCCCACAATCCGCCGCGAGAAGGCGTCGATCACAAACGCCGTGTAGACGAACCCAGCATGCGTCGGGACGTACGTCAGATCGGCCACCCACAGCTGGTTCGGCCGCGTCGCAACGAAGTTGCGCTGTACGAGATCTTGTGGGCGGAAGGCCAAGTCGTCGGGAATCGTCGTGCGGCATCGCCTACCCCGGACGACGCCCGCAATGTCGAGCCGGCGCATCAACCGCTCGATCGTGCAGCGCGCAACGCTGAACCCCTCGCGCTCGAGCTGGTCCCAGACCTTGCGGGCGCCGTAGACGCGTCGGTTCTCCTGCCAGACACGCTGAATCTCGTCGCAGAGAACTTCGTCGCGCTGCACACGTGCGGGAAGACGCGCCGGATCAGCTTGGCGTGCCTTCTGTTCGTGGTACGTCGACGAGGCGATCGGCAGCATCTTGCAGATCGGCCCGACCCCGTAGACGCGGCGGTGTTCGTCGACGAACGTTGTCATCGCTTCGGTCGACGGTCGAGCTCCGCCTGGGCGAAAAAAGCAGACGCCTTCCTCAGAATCTCGTTCGCTCGCCGTAGCTCGAAGTTCTCCCGCTCGAGCTGCTTGATCCGGGCTCGCTCATCGCTCGTCACGCCGCCACGTCGTCCCGTGTCGACTTCGATCCGTCGAACCCACGTTCGCAGCGTCTCTGGCGTGCAGCCGATCTTGCTCGCAATCGAGAGAATCGCCGCCCACTGCGAGCCGTGGTCACGCTCGCACTCGAACACCATCCGCACCGCTCGTTCCCGTACCTCGGGAGAGTACCTGCTCGGTCGTGCCATGATCCCATCCTCTCAAGGAATTCGGTCTCCGGCAATCCCGGGGCGGTTCAATGCGCGGTGCCAATGTGCCCAAGGGATCGCGATACGCGACGACATCCACGCCGCCGTCCTTTCCGCGCGGCGCGACAAACGGAGTGAAGTACCCCATGCCACGCAGCAGCGCAGCGACGAGCTCCTGGAACTCGTAGGGGTTCCGCGAGGCGATGTGACGTTCTAGAGTGGCGTTCGCGAGCTCCTGGATCTGGTCCATGGTTATCTCAGGAGTGCCCGCCTCGGACGATCCCTCGCTGTCGCCGTCGTTTTCGCCGGGCCCCTTGCTTCTCTGTTCTGCTTCCCACTCGCGGTACTTGCGGTTCGCTTCTTCGAGAAGCGCTCGGGGACCCAGTGCAATGGCCTTCTCTCCTTCGGGTGTGAGGTACCAGGTCCCGGCCTTCTTCACCAGGAAGCCCGCCTTGGCGCAGTCGATCGTGAAGAAGCGAAGGAACGTCACCCAGCGAGAGGAGCCGGACTGGTATCTCCCTCGCGCCCACTCATCGAGCTCGACTCGTTTCTCTACCTCGGTGATGACATCGCGCGAGCGCATTTCCCCGCCGTGCTCGTGGAGGACCTCAAACGCCGCGTGTACGACCTTCGCGGCGAGGATCTTCGTGCGACTCTGGTCAGGCATTAGCTTTCTCCTTCTCCTCTCTCGCACCCGGCGTCTGAGCGAGGTCTTCCTGGATGGCCTGCAGTTCTTCGAGCGCGGCTTGGAGGTCTTCGATGATCTCGGCGGCGAGGACGTCGGGGTCGGGGAGGTTGGCGGAGTCTTCGAGGCTCTCGTCGCGCAGCCAGGTGATGTCGAGGCTGGCTTTGTCGCGCTGGATGATCTCGTCGTAGGTGTAGGGCCGCCAACGGCCTTCGGGGGTCTCGGGTGTCCAGGTCGTAGCGCGGTTGTGCCGTTCGCCCGGCTTGTAGCGGGCGACGAACTCGTCAAGGGCGCTTCGCTCAAGGCGGTTCTGCTTGAGGGTGAAGTGCATGTTGGTGCGCAGGTCATAGAACCACACGGTCTTCGTCCACGGGGTCTCGCTCGCCGGCTTGCGGTCGAAGAAGATGACGTTCGCCTTGACGCCTTGTGCGTAGAAGATGCCGGTTGGCAGGCGCAGGACGGTGTGCAGGTCGCACTCGTGCATGAGCTTGCGGCGCACGGTCTCGCCGGCGCCGCCCTCGAACAGGACGTTGTCGGGCACGACGACGGCGGCGCGGCCGTTCTGCTCGAGCAGGCTCTTGATGTGCTGCACGAAGTTGAGCTGCTTGTTGGTCGTCGTGGTCCAGAAGTCGGGGCGGCTGTAGCTGATCGTGTGCTTGTCGGCCTCGCCCTCTTCGTTCACGACCGTGATGCTCGACTTCTTACCGAACGGCGGATTGGTGACGACAACGGGGTAGTGCACGCTCGGCTCGTTGCGGAGGCTGTCGTCGGTGCGGATCGGCGGCTCGGCCTCGTCGCCGTCCGGGCCGACGCCGTGCAGGAGCAGGTTCATCGCGCAAAGGCGCGAGACGGCATCCACGAGCTCGACGCCGCGCAGGGCGTTGTACTTGAGGTGCTTCTTCTGATCGGGATCGAGGTCGCGGCTCTGGCGCGCCATGTAGTGGTAGGCCGAAAGGAGGAAGCCGCCCGTGCCGCAGGCGGGATCGCAGACCGTCTCGCCGATCCGCGGCTGGATGCAGTCGATGATCCCATCGATGAGCGGCCGCGGCGTGAAGTACTGGCCGGCGCCGGACTTCACGTCCTGGGCGTTCCGTTCGAGCAAGCCCTCGTACGCATCGCCCTTCACGTCGGCCGTGAGCGAGAGCCACTCCTCTTTGCCGATCAGCTCGACGATGAGCTGCCGCAGCTTGGCTGGGTCCTGAATCTTATTCTGCGCCTTGCGGAAGACGAGCCCGAGCATGCCGCCCTTCTTCCCGAGGTCTTCGAGCGTCTTGCGGTAGTGGTCTTCGAGCCGCGAGCCCTCCATCCGCGGCGCCGCGAGGTCGCGCCAACGGTAGCCCTCGGGCACCGGATTCGGTTTCCCTTGCGCCTCGCGCTCGTCGGCCATCTTGAGGAAGAGCAGGAACGTGAGCTGCTCCAGGTAGTCCTGGTAGCTCAAGCCGTCGTCGCGCAGGACGTGACAGTACGACCAGAGCTTGCCGACGAGTTGGTCCGTTCCGTTAGGCATTCTCGGCTCCTGGCATCTTGTCTCTCAGATTCGCGACGAGCTTGGTTGCCTTCCCGTGCCACTGTGCGAAAAGCTCATGGCAATCGGTCTCGCTAGCATCACGTATCGCCCTCCGTTCGGGTTTCGCGAGCACGTCCTCGAGAGTCTCCGGCGTGGTGCCATTCGCATCGGTCAGTCTCAGCTTCAGCTGGTCAATCATCGGGTCCCTCAGGAACACCGGATCACCTCTTTCTCGATCCACCAGGATCTTCCGAGGGATTGCCTTCTGGTGAGTGAAGACGTCTCGCATTCGCCGCGCGATGCTCATCCAAGACGACTCCATGCCTTCAAGTCTGGACAGCGCTCTGAGCGACCGAGACTGAACGTCCATCTCCGCGAGTCTCTTCAGCAGCTCTCCCTTGCGGACGGCCTCCGGCACGAGGCCACAACCATGAAAGAGGTTGATCTCCTGAAGCAAAGCATCACGAACGCCCAGCAGGTGGAACAGGAAGGACTCTTGGTGTGCTCGCTCCCAGTTGCCCACTTCCGAGCCGCAGACCAAGCGCCTCTGCCGCATCTCATCTAGGTGAATCAAGGCATAGCGAAGCTTCGCATCCGTTCTCTCTCGCGCTGCGTTGAGCTTGGTCATGTACTTGCCGCTCTCCCTGACCGAATGCGATCCAACAGCACCGATGCCGGCTCATCGTTCGGGTCCTGGTCGACCAACTTGCCCTCGAACGCCCACTTGAGGATCGACTGGCGAAGCCGAGCGCATCGCCCCGCCGCCAGGCCGGCCTCAGCGAGAGCTGCATCGCCGCTGACGATCGCCCTAGTGATCTCCCCGGCAATGCGCCTCTGCTCGGCTTCAGGGGCAAGAGGAATCGGAGCATCACGGCAGGTCTCAAGCGTGAGATTGAATTGCCCCGCAGTCGCCTTGGACCGCTGAGTTGCCCATCCCAAGAACGCCTGAGAGCCGAGGACAGCGGCAAGGTACGCCCCGCTCAGACCATTCACGGGACGGAACCGGGCGACTGCCTGGTTGATGTTCCATTCAGGGTACGCGTCTGGCACCACTGCCGTCTTGCCTAGCGGCGGACCCACGATGTTTGCGAGTACATCGCCGGGCAGAACGCGAGATCGTGCAAGAGGACCGCGGTGCGTGGCCATGGCGACATACGTGGGATCAATCCCGAAGTCCAGCGTGCCATCGAACGTCAGGTTGTAGACCTTAATGAAGGGCACCTCCCCGGTCTTTGACGTCATCAGGTCCGCTCTGGGAGTGGTCCCCTTCGTGATGAACTCGCATACCTCCTCGGCACGGGCCCAGCACCAACCCTCTGGGAGTCCGGGCAGGTCATCAGTCGTTTCGGGAGCTCTTGGCTCCTTGTACAGCTTGGCGGCCTTGGCATGCTCCTTCTCCAGGATCGCGGCGCCATCCTTGGGCGTCCATGGCTGGCCAGCCTTGCGCGCCTTCTCGGCGGCGTCTTCGATCCAGCGCGTCTTGCGTTCGGCGAGGATGCGCTTCAGCAATTCGCTCGCGGGCTCGTACTCGCGACCTTCCTGACGAGCGAGTCCGGCTTCAGTTGGCACGAGGCGGCCCTGGACCGCAGCCTTGAGGACCGCGGCGCGATAGCGCTTGAGGTTCTGCTCGACCCGCTCCAACAGCGCCACCGCGTTGTCCAGCCGCGTTAGGTGCGACTCAATTGCTGCGACGATGCGTTGCTGCTCCGCGAGTGGTGGTACCGGCAACTTGTGTGCGCGCACGTCGCGCGGCCGTATCGCCGGATAGACGACGCCCTGGAGGTTCTCGCAGACGTCGGACACGAACTCGCGGGAGCACACCCGATTGAAGATCCACTCTGGGAGCACACCGACAGCTCGCAGTACGTCGAAACCTGTCGACGCCACGGCTCCACCAAGGTTCACGGGAACAATCGCGACGGCGTTCAGGTTGGGCCGAGTCATGGAGACAAGAACATCGCCGGCCTTCACCCACTGTCGTGCCCGAGTCGGAGCGCTGTCAGCATCTACGTGGACGAGCTCCCCGATTCTCTTGGTCGCTCTGTCGATTGAGCTGATATCGACGTACGGAACGGGTTCGCCCGCAAGAGGGCGCTGCTCGACTCTGGGCTCAACGACATCGCTCAGAGTCGTCTCCATCCAGCCCCTTGGCAGAGGCACTGTGTGCCTCATGAGACGAGCGCTCCGTTCAACTCATCCATCAGCTTCTTCAGATCCGGACCAAACACCTGACGCGCCTTGCCCAGCCCACCCTCCTCGACGAACGGAGCGTAGCCGAAGTCGTCGGACGTGATCTCGAGACTCTGCGCGATGTGATCGCGAATCATCTCCAGCCACCGCCGCTGCTCCGCCGTGAACGAGCGCCCGCCCAACTCCTGCGTGGCGCTCCAGTGCTCGAAGCGCACCTGCACACCGTCCGCGTAGGGGACCAGCTCGTCGTCCTGGTGCAGCGCGAAGCGCACGAGCGAGACGACGTCGGCCAGCTTCCGCTGGCTGCTCGCGCCGCGCACCTTGTTCTGTTCGAGCAGCTTGTACGCTAGCCACAGCTTCTCCGGCGTCAAGAGGCGCGGCGGCGCCTTGATCGCCGCGTGCAGCGCCTTGATGTCGGCGAACGAGATGCGCTTCCTGTACGGCTGCGAGTAGAAGAACTCGAGCGCCTCGATCTCGCCCTTCTTCTCCGCAAGGAACTGCTCGAACGAGTGGACAAGAGCGCGCGCCTTGTCGCGCGCTTCTTCGGACGTGCCGGCCTCGAGAAGCTCGTCGAGGCTGACGTCGTCGATGATCTGCTCGAACGACCGCTTGGTTGCGATCAGGAGTTGGCGCAGCGCGGGCTTCGTCGCGAGCGGAGCCGCCGCTTCCTTGAGCAGCGTCTTCGCCGCGGCGTCCACGTCAGCAAGCTCCGGCTCGACGTCCTCGGGCAAGCTCTGCGCGGCGCGCGCCACGGCGATCTGCTCGTCGGGATCGAGGGCGCGGACGATGCCGTGGACGATGTCGGCCAGCTTCGTGCCGCCGGCCGCATCGGCGATGCGCTTCTTCTCTTCGTCGCCGCACTGGCGATCGAGACGCGCGAGGCGGGCGGCGAGCGACGAGAGATAGTCGGGATCCGCTCCGCCGAGGGCGACGTGCTCGAGCAACGCGTCGAACGAGATCGTCTTCTTGCGTTCGAGCGGTTGGGTGTCGGAGAGCGGCCCGTCGGTGACGCCGACGCAGTCGACGATGACGAAGTGGGTCTTCGCCTCGGCCTCGGGCGTGACGCCCTGGAGCGTTGTCGGGTCGACGACGCGCACGCCGCGACCCTTCATCTGCTCGAAGTGGACGCGGCTCTGGACGCTACGCATGAACATGACGATCTCGATCGGCTTGATGTCGGTACCGGTCGCGATCATGTCGACGGTTACGGCGATGCGCGGGTTGTAGCTCACGCGGAACTCCTGGATGAGGTCGGACGGCTTCACCCTCGTCACCTTGTACGTGATCTTGCGGCAGAACTCGTCACCCTTGCCGAACTCCTCGCGCACGATCCGGACGATGTCCTCGGCGTGCGAGTCGTCTTTCGCGAAGATGAGCGTCTTCGGCACTTCGCTGCGGCCGGGGAAGATCTCGGTCGGCAGCTTCTCCTTGAACGTTCGGATGATCGTCCGAATCTGGTCCTCGACGACGATGCTGCGATCGAGCTCGCCGGGGCTGAAGTCGCGAGCCTCGTCGGCGTTCCCCCAGCGAACGGCACGCGTCTGGCGGTCGCGCGCCTTGTACGCACCCGCTTGAACGGTCACACCCTGCGCCGTGATCTCCGTGCGAATCGGGTAGACCTCGAAGTCGACGTTGACGTGGTCGGCAACGGCCTCCTCGTGGCTGTACTCCATCACGAGGTTCTTGTGGAAGAAGCCGTAGGTGTGCGCGGCGGGCGTCGCGGTGAGGCCGATGAGGTGGGCGTCGAAGTAGTCGAGCACCTGGCGCCACAGGGAGTAGATGGAGCGGTGGCACTCGTCGACGAAGATGACGTCGAAGTGCTCTGGCGGGATCGCCGGGTTGTAGACGACGGGCAGCGGCTCTTGCGGCTGCGCGCTGTCCTGCTCGTAGAGCGACTCTTCCTCGACCGCGGGGTCAAGCTCGGGTTCGCCCTGGAGCATCGAGTAGAGGCGCTGGATGGTTGAGATGACGACCTTCGACGAGGCTCCGATCGTGTTCGACTGCAGGCGCTGGACGTTGTAGAGCTCGGTGAACTTGCGGTGGTCGTCGGGCGTGCGGAAGTTCCCGAACTCCTTCTCGGCCTGCTCGCCGAGGTTCTTGCGGTCGACGAGGAAGAGGATGCGCGAGGCGCCGGCGTACTTGATCAGGCGGTAGATCGAGGTGATCGCCATGATCGTCTTGCCGGAGCCGGTAGCCATCTGGATAAGCGAGCGCGGCCGGTCTTCCCTGAGCGACTTCTCGAGGTTCACGACGGCGCGGAACTGGTTATCGTAGAGCGTGCCGCGGAGGACGGGCGGCATGGCCTGGAGGCGCGAGCGCAGAGAAGACGGACGCTTTGGATCAGGCGCGTACGGCGCCCCGTCGGGATGCCAGTCGTGGGCCCACTGCGGGAGGGTCTCCGCCTCGAGCCAGGCGTGCAGGGTCTCGGGGCGATGGAACTGAAAGATGGTCCGGGTGCGAGGCTGCGGATCGAGGCCATTCGAGAACCGGGTCTCTGCCCCCGTACTGAGGTACACGAACGGCAGCGGAGAGACCGGCGCAGAAGCACTGATCGAGTACGGAAGACCCGCCGTGTACTTCGCGCCCTGAAGCTCCACGTTCGAGAGCGTGTACCCCTCCGGCTTCGCTTCGAGCGCTCCAGCGGCCTTGCCATCGACGAAGAGAAGGTAGTCAGCGTGGCCGTGGTCTTCGTCGAGAGGGAACTCGCGGATCGCGACGCCCGTCCCGGCCGAGAGATTGGTGTCCTGGCGGTCTTGCACGACCCAGCCGGACTCGGCGAGCTTCTTGTCGATCACTTCGCGGGCGCGTTGTTCGGGTGTCGTCATCGGTGATCTGCTCCGCTGCGGGACTCGGGTCCTCCGGTTGCGAGCGGCACGCTTCCGTGCCAACAGGGACGGGTTTGTCGGGTTCTTGTCAGGTTGGGGTTCATGGCGTGTTTGTCTGGTTTGTGACGGGTTTCCGCCCAAGCACGTAGTACGCCCCTCTTCCTGTGCCGCCCACTCTCTCCAGGATGCCCTTCGAGACGAGCTCGCCGAGGTCGCGAAGCGCTGTACGCTCGCCCACTCCCACAAGGTCCTGGTACTCCCGATTCGTGATCCTTCCTCTCACCTTCACATGCGCCAGCCCGGCGGACTGACGCGAGCTGACGTTCAGTCGCGCCAGCAGATCTGGGGTGACCCAGTCGCGCCACAGCGTAAGCACAAACTGGTCTCCTTGCTCGCGAAACACGGGCTCCGGCAGCCCTTGCGTCAGGCACTGATCGATCATCTCGAGGGTCCCCGTCCCCGCCTTCTCGATGTAGTGAGCGAGAAAGAGCGGGTCAGCAATCCTCGGGTACCGGGGGTGGGACGAGTGCGGTCGGCGTAGATCCTCCAGAGTGATTCCTGGCGGCAGCGCCCCGGGGTTCCACACTTCGATGCGGTCCACGAAAACGTAGATCTGTACAGACGCTGCCGATGTGTAGTCTCGATGTGCAACGGCGTTGACGATGGCCTCGCGGATGACTCGCGCGGGGATTTCGTAGGCAACCGGAGCCTCCGAACTTTCGTTGCGGGCTCCCACCCGCCTCTGGAGCTTGGTCAAGACGAAGTCCACCGCCTGGTCGACTTGGCCGAACAGGTCTCCATGAAACACCTGGTACGAAGGAATAGGCTTCTCAACGGTCATTCCGTGGAAGTGCAGGCACTTGGTCTCGGCACTCGGAAGCCACCTCTGGGGTTTCCGGCCAAACAGCAAGAGAGCGCCATTCGACGGATGCCCGTCTTCCAAGAGGTTCAGGTGAGCAAGGGCATCATGGACGGGAGTGCTCGGATCCACTGCTGAGTTCCGCTCGACACGAGCCCGCTCGAGGAACCAGTGCAGTCGCTCTGGCGAGATGTCGTGAAGCCGTGCCTCTCGCGGCGCCGTCTCATCCCAGGGACGAGTCGCGATCACACCCGTGCGTTCGAGATGGTCAACGAGACTGGCATAGACCAACCGAATGAGCGCGTCGGTGTCCGCGAAACGCCGGCGGACAAGTTCGCGTTCCGCTTTCGCGATCAGCGCCATCATCTTCCCTTGGAGAGCCGTGTCGCTCGCCCCGCGCACGAAGATCCGGCGATCGAGCCCCTTCAATGTAGCGCGGTCGAACTCGCGCTCCGTGGCGGACACGCCGTCGCTACCCTCCGAACCGTACTCCTCACCGTAGATGCCAAGGTACACGGTCGATCGATCTACGTGGTCGAGATACAAGTCGTCCGGCCTGCGGTCCGTCGCGGGAAGGTCCTCGAATAGGAAGACATCGAAGTGCTTGCGCAGCAGCGGATCGCCCCTGACGAAGTCTCGCACGGCGCGTCTCTCGTCAGCGAGTTCCTTCTGGACGCCGCTCACAAAGATGTACTTCATGCTCCGACGGCCTCCTAGCGACACCTGACCCAGCGCACGCGATGGCAACTCAGATCGACAAGGCGTCCAGGTCCAAGAATCTGCTGCCCATCTGACTCCTATCGCTTCTGCACGATTCTATCGTAGCCGTAGGTCGAGTCCAACTGTGGGGAAACTGCGACAAAGGCAGTATGTGGCGCGTAGCTTGTGGCATGTAGGACGGTTCGTTGAGTCCATTATGGTTCGTGATCGCGGGGTCGTGTCTTGCGTCCCAGCACTGGGATCTCGCGGGATCTAGCAGACCAGGGCGCTGGTCAGGTTCCGCAATCGCGCGCGGCGGCCTTTCGGCAGCGCAACGGGTGACGCCTGGCAGGTGAGGCCGGCGTATCTCGATGCCTCGTCTAGCGTTCCGGGCGACCGCAAGCGCGCCTCGCCGGCCCGCGCTATCGGTAGATTGCTTCGTCAGGGACGAGGATTGCGGCGATGTCGACTCGTCGCGTCGCAGTGTCGACGGAGTAGATGATGCGGTAGGGACCGACGCGCTTGCGAAGCGCCCGTCTGAGCTTGCCGCTCTTGATCGGGCGGACGTCGCCCTGCGTCGGATCCTCCTCCATCTCCTCGATGGCGCGTGCGATCTGCGCTTGTCGCTCTGTCGGAAGGGCTCGGAGTGTCTTCGCAGCGCTACGCGCCAGGTTACACGTCCAACTCATCTCTCAGCTCGCTCCAGGGAACGGAGTCGCCGCGCCGAAGCTGCCGAAAGCCCTGCTCGACGAGCTTCTCCTCCTCGGGGCTCAGCGTGTCGTCAAGATCGACAAGGCGCTTCGGTCGGATGACGATGTCGCTGCCCTGGCGATTGACCTCGACGAAGTCGCCTTCCTTGAGGCCGAGATCGTCGAAGATGACCTTTGGAACAGAGACTTGTCGATTGGTGCGGATCTTCAC
>Ga0247841_10013178_pt1 | contig 10622 bp, 10 predicted proteins | sample LaCruzMarch2015__2_FD_192410 | JGI IMG/M metagenome (GOLD analysis project Ga0247841, IMG submission 192410) | Freshwater microbial communities from meromictic Lake La Cruz, Castile-La Mancha, Spain - LaCruzMarch2015_18m | ecosystem: Environmental > Aquatic > Freshwater > Lake | place: Spain...
TAAATCCCCCTTTAAAAAGGGGGAAAACAGTGCCTGGATAGTGGAGACTGAAGGTAACAATAGATGAACTATTTCGGGGAATTGTTTTTTAGCGGGCTTACCCGCGGCAGCATTTACGCTCTTCTTGCCCTTGGCTACACAATGGTTTACGGCATACTATCGCTGATTAATTTCGCGCATGGTGAAATCTACATGATCGGCGCGTTCACTGCATTGATCGTGGCTTCAGTTCTAACAATGAAGGGATTTTCATCAATAGCAATTCTAATTCTCGCGGGTGCGGTGGCTGTTGCTTATTCCGCGGCTTATGGCTTCACCGTGGAAAAGATCGCCTACAAACCTCTGCGTCAGGCACCGCGCCTCTCACCGCTGATCAGCGCCATCGGCATGTCTATCTTCTTACAGAACTACGTTATGCTTGCCCAGACATCCGATTTTCTTCCCTACCCTAATTTGCTGCCACCCATCCCCTTTTTCGACCGTTTGAGTTCTGTTATCGGCCCTTCAGAACTGAGCATTGTACTGACCTCGGCAATATTGATGATCTGTTTAACCTTGTTTATTAAATTTACCAGAATGGGGAAAGCAATGCGCGCGACAGCTCAAGACAGAGAAATGGCCATGCTTGTCGGAGTCAACGTCAACCGCGTTATCTCCACAACCTTCGTCATCGGTTCGGCATTGGCCGCAATCGGCGGAATACTCATTGCATCCCATACCGGTAGAATAAATTTTTACATTGGCTTTACCGCCGGCATCAAAGCCTTTACTGCCGCGGTTCTGGGTGGAATAGGCAGCATCCCCGGCGCCATGCTTGGGGGGCTTGTACTGGGATTAGCAGAGAGCTTTGCCACCGGCTACATATCCAGTGATTACGAAGATGTTTTTGCTTTTGCCCTTCTCGTTTTGATATTAGTTTTTAAACCGTCAGGGCTTTTAGGCCGATCCACTAACCAAAAGGTGTAATCAGGAAGCGATCATGAAAATAGCGGATGAACTTAAAAAATCATTTTTCATTGCCCTGTGGTTTATTCTGCTCACCTTCCCTATTATGGTAATCCGCGTAAATACAATTGAACAGGTTGTTGTCTGGCGATGGGAAAACCTTCTCTATGTTGGCATTGGCAGTTTTGTCCTTTCTTTTTTATGCCAGTTATTTTTAAAAAAGAGAAGTCAGTCTATTCAAACTATCAGTGCCACGCCCTCGCCTTTGCGGCGATTGCTTGATGAACCGAAATTCAACCGCCCTGCCCTGATTCTAATTGCCATTTTCACGCTCATCTTTCCCTTAATATTTTCTCACTATCAAGTCAACATTATGACCACTGCTCTCATTTATGTGATGCTGGGCTTGGGTTTGAACATTGAAGTGGGACTTGCCGGACTTTTAGACCTCGGTTATGTCGCCTTTTACGCGGTAGGAGCATACAGTTACGCGCTCCTCAATTATCACTTTGGTCTTGGCTTCTGGACTTTGCTGCCTGTAGGGGCAATTCTGGCCGCTTTTTTCGGCATAATAGTCGGGTTCCCGGTTTTGCGTTTGCGCGGCGATTATCTGGCGATTGTCACTCTGGGATTTGCCGAAATTACCCGTCTTATTCTGGAAAACTGGAACGCCTTTTCTTTCGGCCCAAGCGGCATATCCAACATCCCCCGACCGGGATTTTTCGGAATCAACCTGAATTCGGAACAATCGGCGATTTATATGTACTACCTGTTAGTTGCTTTCTGCCTTTTGGCGATTTTTGTGATCCTTCGCCTGAAGAACTCGCGCATCGGACGAGCCTGGAATGCCCTGCGTGAAGACGAACTGGCTTGTCAGGCTATGGGCATAGATAAAACAAAAACAAAGCTCACAGCCTTTGCTTTAGGCGCTACATGGGCAGGTTTTGCCGGAGTTCTTTTTGCCGCCAAGACAACTTTCATTAATCCGGCCAGCTTCACTTTTATGGAATCAGCCATGATTTTATCTATTGTTGTTTTAGGCGGCATGGGATCAATCGTTGGAGTATTCATCGCGGCTCTAGCTATAATATTGTTGCCCGAATATCTGCGTGTTTTCAGCGACTACCGGATGATCTTATTTGGCGCGGCTCTGATTGCGATGATGATTTTCCGACCGCAGGGAATTGTAGCTGATATCCGTAAAAAGTATGAGTTTCATAAAAATAATTGTTCCAAAAGTACAGGCTGAGTTACTATGGATAACGTTCTGGAAATTAAAAATCTGACCATGAATTTTGGCGGCCTTCGCGCGCTGGAAAATGTTTCTCTGGAAATTAAAAAGGGGGAAATTGAGGCGCTGATCGGCCCTAACGGCGCTGGAAAGACCACTCTATTTAATTGCCTGACCGGAGTTTACAAGCCTGCTGCCGGCGATATTTTTATCTATCCGCCACAAGGAAAGCCTCGCCGTCTCCATAATTTGAAAATAAATCAGATTACTGCCCTGGGAATTGCGAGAACATTTCAAAACATCCGCTTATTTGGAGGAATGACTGTTCTGGAAAATGTAATGATTGGTCGTCATTGCCGAACAGTTGCGGGCATTGCCGGCGCCATTTTGCGTAATAAAAGCACGCGTGCTGAAGAAGAATCAATTGTCCATGAAAGTTACAGTATTCTGGAAAAAATCGGCCTTGATTGTTTTGTGAACGATCTGGCCAAAAATCTGCCTTATGGCGCGCAGCGTCGCCTGGAAATTGCCCGCGCTTTGGCTACCGGGCCTTTTCTGCTGCTTCTGGATGAACCGGCAGCGGGCATGAATCCGCAAGAAACAAAAGAACTAGAAGATCTGATTTACCGGTTGCGTGATGATTTCAATCTTTCCATATTGCTTATCGAGCATGACATGAAGCTGGTGATGAATCTTGCACAAAATATTTTTGTCCTCGATTACGGAGAAGAAATCGCCCGGGGCACACCGCAGGATATTCGCCACAATCCGGCGGTAATCAAAGCCTATCTGGGGGTAGAAGCCAGTGCTTAATTTAATAAATATAGAAACTTTTTACGGAAACATCCGCGCGCTAAAAGGTATATCCCTGTCTGTTAATCAGGGAGAAATAGTAGCTCTTATCGGCGCGAACGGCGCGGGAAAAACAACAACACTGATGTCCATTTCCGGTATTGTCCCCATCAGCAGCGGCCAGATTTTATTTGAGGGAAAGCCGATTGAAAGCATGAACCCTGAGGATATTGTCGCCGCCGGCATTTCTCAAGTCCCCGAAGGCAGACGCATCTTCCCGCAACTTAGCGTCATAGAAAATCTAGAAATGGGTTCTTTTTTGCGCAAAGATTATCAGGAAATAAAAAATGATCTGGAATACATCTTCGAGCTTTTTCCTATCCTCAGTAAGCGCAAACACCAGGCAGGAGGTACTTTGAGTGGCGGAGAGCAACAAATGCTGGCAATATCGCGGGCAATGATGGCCAAACCTCGCCTTCTGCTGCTGGATGAACCATCACTGGGCTTATCCCCGATAATGACCAGTCAGCTTTTCCAAATCATCAAAAAGATTAATGCCGAACATAACACCACCATCTTTCTTGTGGAACAAAACGCCTACATGGCGTTGCAACTTTCCCATCGCGGCTATGTTATGGAAAATGGCGCAATCACCATGACTGATGAGGCATCCAAACTGCTCACCGATGAAAATGTTAAAAAGGCTTATCTGGGTATCTAAAAAGGATTTATACCGCACACGCTGAATGGCGGCCGGGGAGTAATTCCATTTTATATTTACGAACCGGAATGTCTTGGAGCGCTAACTTGCTTTTAATCTCTCTTAAAGGCACTATAGAGTTACCCATTGATTGAGCATGTTTGAGAAGTTCCTTGAATTTTTCGTTGAAGATTCCCCCTTCAACTTCAGCATGAACGGGCAAGACATGTGTTTTGCTATCCTTAAGGAGATCGGTAATAATTGATACAGCATTTTGCGCGTCTATCTCCTCAAAGCATGGCAGGTCGGATGGTATCTCCGGGAGATTGACGATTTCGTGGATGAACGGCGTTTTAGCACGCGTGCAGCTTAGATATTCAAAATTGCATTCCTTAAGTATTGCCAGCACCCGATCATCAATAAGCCAGGAAGGTGCGCCGAAAACTGTAGGCTTATTTCCGGTCAATTTTTCAAAACCGGCAATGCCTTTGGCAAACCACTGCCGAATCCATTTCTCGGATTTATGCGGCAGTTCATCCTGCCAACGGCGGTGATCCCAGGCATGAAATTGAACTTCATGGCCTGCGGCAATTATCTCTTTCACAATTTCCGGAAAAGATAACGCGATCATGGGCGCGGGAAGCAACGTGCCGTATAGAGCTGTTTTCCACCCATAGAGGCCGACCGCATTTGTCCGCATCATCTTCCTTAAAAAAAGTGGATTCTTGATTAGCTGCAATGCCGCCCGCCCGGAATTATCCGGCCCGATGCTTAGAAAGAATGTGCCTTTAACGTTGAATTCCTTTAAGGTCTGCAATAGACAGGGCACGCCGTTTTTCATGCCCCAGTAAGTATCGACATCTATTTTTAATCCGAGCATTGGCATATGATTTTTTCTGTGTTGATTCCCCTCGTGCCACCTTTAGGCGGTTAACAAAGGGGGGAAACTGCAATATTAGATCTCGGCGTTTTTATTTTCTTCCAAGAATGAATTAAGCGTCAGCCGCATCGATTCTTCTAATCCTATTTTCGGTTCCCAGTTCAAAAGCTTTCGCGCTTTTTCAATGCTGGGCTTGCGCGTGTAAATATCCTGATAGCCTTTGCCGTAGTAGGTATCAGCGGAAATATCAATTATCTCTGAATAGCTTTGATCATTTTTGTGATCGGGATGTTCCTGAAAAAGTTTTTTTAATAAATGGGCCAGTTCCTTCACCGAGCATTCGTTTTCAGGATTGCCGATATTGATAATCTGTTCTTTGCAAATATCATTTTTATTTTCCAGTATTTTCATCAGCGCGGCAATTCCATCATCAACATAGGTAAAACAGCGTTTTTGTTTTCCGCCATCAACAAGATTTATCGGCCGCTTTAAAAACAGTTCAGCAATGAATTGCGTGACAACGCGTGAGCTGCCTTCCTTTGCCGTATATAGAGAATCGAGCCTGGGGCCTACCCAGTTAAACGGTCTAAACAAGGTAAATTCCAACTGCCCTCTTGTACCGTATCCGTAAATTACGCGATCAAGAAGTTGTTTGCAGCAGGAATATATCCAGCGTTCTTTATTTATAGGACCTACGACCAGAAAGCTTTCATCTTCTTTGAATTCAGGATCACTGCAGGCTCCATATACTTCCGATGTGGAGGGAAAGACAACCCGCTTATGATATTTGACACATTTCTTGATGATATCTACATTCATTTCAAAATCAAGATTGTACACCGCAATCGGATCTTCGACATAAAGCTTCGGCGTGGCAATAGCCACAAGCGGCATGATGACATCGCATTTTTTGATTTGCAGCTCAATCCATTCCCGATTGATCCCAATATCTCCTTCCATGAAATGAAAATTAGGATTATTCAGAACCTTGCCGAGGCGGTCTGTTCCCAAGTCCATGCCGTAAACTATCCAATCTTTTTTCTCGGCCAGAATCCTGTTGACCAGATGATGACCGATAAATCCATTTACTCCCAGTATTAATATCTTCATGTTAGTTTTTTCACCTTCCCTTGGCGGAAATATTCAACTATTTGCGAACCTGTAAAACACTTTCCCTGTACTTCAATTTCCAGAAGCTTTATAGCACTATTCCCAGTTTGCACAAGTACATCTTGAGAACTGATTTTCACACATCCTGCAGCCTCGCTATTATTGCATCCCTGAGGTTCAGCCCACCAGATAATTATCTTCTCACTATTTCCCGTTAAAGCATACGCACCCGGATATGGCCTTGTTACAGCGCGAATCAAGTTGTAAATTTCATCTGCTGGCTTTTCCCAATCAATTCGTCCATCTTCCGGACGTCTTCCGCCATAATAGCTGCCTGCTTTCAAATCCTGCTTATGCCGTGGTATTTGACCACTGTTTATCAATGGCAGTAATTCACTCAAAAGATCTTTAGCAGCCCTGCAGAGCTTATCATACAGAGTTTTTGCGGTATCCTCTAAATCTATTACCACAGCTTTTTGACCGACAATATCTCCGGCATCCGGTTTATCGATCATATAATGCAGGGTGACACCGGTTTTCTTTTCACCTTTAACTAATACCCAGTTTACCGGACATCTTCCTCGATAGTCAGGCAAGTAAGAACCGTGCAGATTGAATGCTCCAACCTTAGGCAGATCAAGGATTTCGCGGCAGATCATCTTGCGGTAATAAAAAGAAAAAATTATATCCGGATTAAATGCCGCTATTTTTTCAATCCACTTTGGCAGATTGACTTCTTCGGTTGTATATACCGTAATGTTTTTTTGCAGCGCCCAATATTTTACTGAGCCAAACCAGCAATTTTCGCCAGGATCATCCTCATGAGTAAATATTGCCTCAATATCAAATCCGGAATTGAAGAGCTCGTCCAAACCGGCAATACCCATATTATGATATGCAAATACAACTGCCTTCATTTTACAATCTCTTACTATTACTGCTGATTTCTTTTTGTTATTAGTCGCATATTAGAAAATTCTTTTATTTATAAAATCCCTCCTAACCTCCCTTTATAAAAGGGAGGAACTCCCCCTCTTTGATAAAGAGGGGGAGGGGGAGATTTCTTTTTTAGTGCTAATAATGCTTATTTAGTATGTACTTTTTCGATCACATACTCCGGCCTTTTGCGCACTTCCCGATAAATTCTACCAATATATTCGCCGATTACTCCTAGCGCAAAAAATTGCAGTCCGACAAAGACAAACAGAACCGCAAACAAGGTGAATATTCCCTCTGCCGCCCAACGCGCTCCGTAAGCCAACCGCGCTATCACCAAAAAAGTACCGAAACAAACACCCAGCAGAGACATCAAAACACCGCCGTACATAATCAGCTTCATTGGCAAATCAGAAAAAGACGCGACTAAATCAAATTGCAGGTTGATCAATTTTCTCAAAGGATAATTCGATTTTCCCCCATGCCGTTCTTCATGCGCAACTTCAATTTCCGTAACGCGCTTGGCAAAGACCATAGCCAGGGCCGGGATAAATGTAGCGTGTTCATGACATTGAATCATACGCTCAACCACATTACGCCTGTAAGCGCGCAACATACAGCCCCAATCGCGCATACTGACTCCGGTAATTTTTCGCGCTACCATATTAATTATTTTCGAAGGCAAAATGCGTAAAAGGGAGTCCTTTCTACCCTTGCGGATAGTACCGACAACATCAAAGTTGCCTTCTTCCATCACTTTTACCAAATTAGTGATTTCTTCGGGAGGGTTCTGCAAATCGGCATCCATCGTAATGACAATATCGGCCTGAGTAATGGAAAAACCGGCCATGATTGCCGCGTGCTGGCCGTAATTGCGGGTAAGCTCAACAACCCTTACCTGCTCGTTTTTAGTAAACCCCTGGAGAATTTTAAGTGAATTATCACGGCTGCCATCATCGATAAATATTATCTCAAAACTTTTCCCCAAGCCCTGCATTACCGGCATAAGCCGCTGCATTAATGAAGGCAGGTTTGCTTCCTCATTATAAACCGGAATGATCACCGCTAATTCTATATTACCCATTCTTCATAATCTCCTTTATTGCTGAACAGACATATTGCACATCTTCATCTAACATATCCGGGAATAAAGGCAAAGACAGTATCTTGTCCGCCGCGCGGTTGGTTTCTTTAAGAGAATCGGCGACCACGGGATATCTATCCTTTACGTAACTTAAGGTGTGAGTCGCAGGAAAATGCAAACCATAGCCGATGTTATATTCCGCAAGTTTGTTCATGAATTCATCTCGATCAAGCTTCAAATTCTTAATCACAAACAAATGCCAGGCGTGGGTATGATCATAGCGGGGAAGCTGCGGCAATTCAATACCTGATATTCCACTTAGCCCTTCTAAATACATATTGGCTAAGCGTGAACGGCGCGTGTTAAATTCCTGCAGACGCTGTAATTGCACAACTCCGAGTGCCGCCAGCATATCTGGCAGATTGTATTTATAGCCGGGATTGGCTATATCATAACTAGGATTGCCGCCCTTGCCATAACGCTTCCAGGCATCGCGCTCTATGCCGTGAAATCTCAACATGCGTAATTTCTTTTCCAGTTCGATATCGTTTAACGTTATCATTCCACCTTCACCGGTTGTAATATTTTTAATCGGGTGAAAGGAGAAAATTGCGGTATGACTGAACCCGCCGGCATGAATGCCTTTATAATAAGTACCGACAGCGTGAGCCGCGTCTTCGATTACTATCAGATTATGCTTTTGAGCAATCCGGTTAATTTTTTCCATATCAGCCGGAGCTCCGGCAAAGTGCACCGGAATTATTGCCTTTGTTTTTGCAGTAATACTTTTTTCGATCAGATCTGCATTGATATTTAGAGTGCCATAATCGATATCAGCAAAAACGGGCATAGCGTCAAGAAGAGCGATCATATTAATTGTGGAGGCAAATGTCATCGAAGGTGTGATAACTTCATCACCCTTGCCAATACCCAGTGCTGTCAAGGTTAAGTGCATGCCGGCTGTGGCAGAATTTAGCGCTATCGCTTGCGAGGCGCTGGTCAACTTGCAAAATTCATCCTCAAATTCTTTGCACAAAGCTCCTGTAGTTATCCAGCCGGACTTAAGACAGACTACGACTTTATTTATCTCGCCTTCCCCAATGGATGGCCTGCTGAAAGGCAGAAATTCTTTTCTTATCTTCATTTATGATCAACTTTCAAAATTATTAATTGCTAATATGCAACAGGTAGAACGCCTTGTTATCCCATAGGACATCTACATGGCGGACTTTTGTTTTTAGTTCTTTAAATCTATCCTCGTGTTGAGTTATACAATATACATTTTTTCTCTGCGCGCTCAACTGAATAAATTCATCAACTGTTAAAAAATATCTCTTTTTTTCGTCCGGTGGCAGTTTTTCTGTACCTTCGCGCATCTCACCGAAATCCTCCACAACAGGTGTTCGTATCTTGTTATAAAAATCAATCCCGTAAAAATTCACCCGGTATTGATACAAATCCTGATTTTTCGGCAGATAGCGTGAGATCGCTTCTTTGGCGACTAGTGAGCTGCGGTAAGGCGCTAAAAAATCATTCACAGGTAAAAGACTGCCCGCTAATAATATGACACAGAGAGTGTAAACGCTTATAAACCAACCTCGATGATATTTTCGTTCAATCATCTCCGGCAAAAATGGCATAAGAACTGCTGCCAGAAGTGGCAGTATAATATACAGCCACCAATTACCTGATGTCATCACGACCAAACCTATCGTCGGATCGGAATATTTATTCAATATTGGCGGAAGGAGCAGAGCGATAATTATTATCGAAGACTGCAAAATAACGGTGATGCGATAAAATATTTTTTTCTTTCCGCAAATATCAATCGTATTTTCCTCATATTTGCGAAAAATACTTCCCGCGAATAATGCGATCGGTAAAAAAACCGGAGCTATATAAGTGGCAAGCTTTGATGAGGATAAAGTGTAAAACATGAAAATAAATAATATCCAAATCAGCAGGAGTTTGTTTTCATCTTTGGTAAATAGCGTTTCCCTGATGGATTTACCAGGCCAGACTTTGATCAAATAAACAAACCAGGGAAGTATTCCGCCGATAATAACCGGCAAATAATAGTAAAAGGGTTCTGTCTTACCGTGCATGTTAGTGGTAAATCGCAGCAAATGCTCACGCACAAAGAAAAAATACAGAAAATCTGAATTTTCTTTCTGTGCCAGAATCAACCAAGGAGAGACAACAATCAAAAATATTATTATTCCAACAGGTGAAAACAACTTCCACAATTCACGCCAACGGCCTGCCCAGAGCAACCACACAAATAAAATAGCAAAAGGAAATACGACACCAATAACTCCTTTTGTTAAAAAAGCCAAAGCACAGGAAAAATAGAACAGATAGAAATAATATTGTTGCTTTTGCTTATTTAAGGCCAGATAGCCCAGCCAAATTGAAAGACAGATAAAAAATGCGAGAGGAGTATCTAAAATATTGATCCGCCCCAGCACAAAAGGAAATGCGGAGATAGTCAGGATTGACGCGGCATAAAGTCCTGTCTTTTCATCCCGAAAATTACTGCCGATGAAATACACAAGGAGAATACAGCCCCAGGCGCAAAGACCGACAAATAGTCGCGCTGAAAAATCATTTTCCCCTAATATTTTAAATGACAGCGCTGTTGCCCAATAAACCAGTGGCGGCTTTTCCAAGTAAATTATATGTTTGAGTTGCGGTGTAACATAATTACCGGATTGATTCATGGCACTGGGAATTAAACTATAGCGAGCTTCATCCGGCTCCATTTGCGGCAACACACCAAGCAAAACGATATAAAGAATTAAAGGTACTAAAAACAGTATATATCTTTTTTTCATAAATCTATTTCATCTCTTTTCCGTTTTGAACCAATTCTATATTATTTCGATCAAAATAATATTTCACGATTATTGTCGACAATATACCGATACCCGCTCCGGCGATTACA
>Ga0247841_10013180_pt1 | contig 10622 bp, 10 predicted proteins | sample LaCruzMarch2015__2_FD_192410 | JGI IMG/M metagenome (GOLD analysis project Ga0247841, IMG submission 192410) | Freshwater microbial communities from meromictic Lake La Cruz, Castile-La Mancha, Spain - LaCruzMarch2015_18m | ecosystem: Environmental > Aquatic > Freshwater > Lake | place: Spain...
ACTTTGATGAAAGACTCCGTCCTTGGTTTTGACCCGATAATTCTTTTTGTCCTGGACGATGTCGAAATCGGACAACGAGAAATTGAAAATCTGAAGATCAGGCTGGGGACCGACGTTTTTACATATCTTTTTAACATCGCCAATTCTGCATATCATGGCAGCCTGAAAATGGGTCCGGTCAAGCATTTTTTCGATGTTGTAAACCGCCTCGGCACGCAATACACGAAAGTGCTAATATTACAGTTTGGCTTGCATCGTCTGGCCCGGGGAGATCATGACACTGAAATTATCTTCGCCAGGAGCTTTAGCGCTTCCGTCCTGGGAAGAATTATGGCACGCAGTTTCGGTTTCCGTGATGATGGTGCGCGACAGGTAGAGCTTGCTTGCCTCCTTGCGAGCGTCGGCGCCCTGATGATGACGGTGTATCGAAATCATTATCAAACTGCAGATTTTGTATTAACCGATGATTTTATCGAACAAAATCATTTATATCTTACCGAACGGATCATACGCAGATTTCAACTTCCCGAATATCTACATGAAATGATAATGACCAATTGCTTCATACTCGACCGCATGCGAATCGGTCTGCCTACAGTTGTAAAGCTGGCTATCAGTTCCGTGGACTGGTCTTTCCGTATTTCGAATAACAAGCTTGTCTTTCGGGCCCCGGATGTTTCTGCGGAGGATAGTCTTTCCCCTTCCCTGGCAGCAATCATTGAAGAGCAGTTCGCCGCTGCCGGACTGAGGAAATACCTCGTCATTTTGCCTGAAAAAAGTCAAGTGCCGCAAGAAGTGCAATAAAAGCCGCTCAAACTGAAGCGATGATGATTGTTGAACCACCATCATGGAATTAAGGTTCTTATGAAACTGTCAATATTGTTCAAGATCGATTGATCTTGACTGTCGTTCAGTCCCAGTTTGAATTTAAGTCCCAGAATCAGTTTATCTTTATCTACCTTTATATTCCTGATCTCGCTTTGAATCACGATTGCTTCATCACGATTTGCAGAGAGAAATAGTGACAGGGTAAGTGATTGTCCAATATTGATCTCCGAGGAAGTTATACCGTCGGATACGGAACACTCAAAGTTGCAACCGTCGGAACTTATATCTGAAACATGGCCATCAGCAATTCTGCCTTTTAATTCCGAATAAATATTCCGTAATTTCGCCGGCGCCCAGCAGATAAACCTTTCCTTTTTTCTCAGATTGATGGTTTCTAAAGATTCGGGGTAGTCAATGATATATAACCTGAAAGGTTCTTTTACCAAGCCTATCAAAGTGGAACGAAAAGCATAAATCTTGCCGTCGTGGAAATAATGCACACTTATATGATTTTTCTTGAATAGCTTTTCGATAATATCCGGAATATTTGGCAATTTAACAATAAAATATCCACCATATTCCATTCCGATAAGGCTGCTTTTGAAGATCCCGATGCCATCGATACTGATCTGAAACAAAAGGCCGAAATTTAATCCGGGACAAACAGGTTCATATTGGCTTAAATTAGTTCTTTTTTTAGGAAGCATCGCTTGCCCTCTCTGGATTTGAGTAGACCGGTTTTTGTCGATGTTTAGTAATACACTACAAAAGCTCAGTTGCGGGAACAACATACACAAAAAAATCATATATGACAAAAAGTATTTAAGGGGTGCACAAAATTAAACACACAATAATATCTGCCCGAATATTAAACGTAAAATACATGTTGATTTGTGTTCACAGGTACGTTAATCAAATATAGAAGATGTTTATCGTGTATTATCTTGGTAAAGGATGATATTTAAATATGGCTATAATAACAAGTAGAAATCTCAGTAATAAATCAATGCCGACATTGGATTTGCGTGGGAAAAAGATCCTAATTGTCGATGACTTTTTTAATTTCAGGCTGAGTGTGAGAAACATGGTTTCATTCTTTCGGCCTAAGGACATTGACGAGGCTGCAAATGGGGAAGACGCCATCGATAAAATCTCCCGCAAGAAATATGATATTATTCTCTGTGATTACAATCTCGGTTTGGGCAAAGACGGGCAGCAGGTGCTTGAAGAAGCGAAATTCAATAATTACATAAATAACGCCACCATATTTATGATGGTCACTGCAGAAAATACGATAGAGATGCTCTTGGGAGCCCTGGAGTATGAACCTGATGATTATCTGATGAAGCCCTTCACCAGAGATACCTTGGAAAAAAAGATACGTGGTTTAATCACAAAGAAGGAAATCCGCAAAGACGTGGATCAGGCCATAACGGATGGTGAATATGAAAATGCCTTAAGATTATGTAACGAATTGATCGATAACAGCACAAAGCATTTAGCCGAGCTATTGAGGTTAAAGGGCGAGATAATTATAAAATTGGGCAATTATGAGCAGGCGGCAAGTTTTTATAAGGAAGTAATAAACATGGGGCGCTTCCCATGGGCAGTTTTGGGGCTCGGAAAGGCAAATTATCTGTCAGAGAATTATGATGAGGCCTTGTGTATATTCTCCGATTTAATCAAAAGCAACAACAAATTTATGCCTGCCTATGACTTGTTGGCAAAAACCCTTCAAAAAATCAACAAAAACCGTGAAGCTCAGCAGGTCCTGATTAATGCAATAAGCGTCTCCCCCAAGGCTATTTTGCGCCAAAAAGAGCTGGGTGATTTGGCATACCGGAATGAAGATCTTGTGACGGCCGAAAAAACCTTCAAAACCGTGGTGAAGCAGGGCAAAAATTCATGTTTCAAGACTCCGGGGGACTATACAAAATTGGCTAAAGTCCTTACGGAGCGGGATGCCGGGGACGAAGGGTTATTAGTGCTAAAAGATGCGAATAAAGAATTTGTCAATGACCCCAAAGCTGCGGTACAGGTTGCCCTTGCCGAAAGCCTGGTATGCAAGAAGATGAATCGGATAGAAGATGCAAAAAAAGCCACCGATAAGGTCATGTCCATTCTTAGCTCAGAATCTGATAAAACATCCGCCGATTTTGAACTGGATATGGCCAAAGCCCTTTTCATTCAAGGTCATGGCGATGAGGCGCGGGCAATTATCCGACGGGTTGTACAAAGCAACCATCAGGAAGAGGTCATACTTGAGAATATACAGATGTTCTTCAAGGATCTTGAGCTGGAGGATGAAGGGCAGAAGATAATCGATGAGGCGGTTGAAGAGGTCGTTATTCTAAATAATGAAGGCGTTCGCCTGGTGAGGGAAGGCGAGCTTGTCAAGGCTATTGATTATTTCAGGAACGCGGCTAAACGTCTTGATCAAAACAAGGTCATAAACGCCAATGCCGCCAATTCAATGATCGTATTTATGAATAAAAACGGGGTCAGAAAAGAGTATCTTGAAGACGTAAAGAAGTACCTCGATCGGGTAGCTGAGATAGATCATGAGTATCGTGATCTGCCTGCACTGTTATTGCTGTATAAGCAGTTGCTAAAGGGGACTTTACGATGAATGCCAATGTAGAAATAACCTTTGCGGATATTCTTGCATCAACGATTCATGATACGAAAAATTCCCTGGGACTGCTTTATAATACGATAGAGGAAATTATCATTCATTGTCAGGAGAAAGAATGTCAAGGTCATCATGATTTTTTCACGCTCCAGTATGAACTCAAACGCCTCAACGGCAGCCTGATCCGCTTATTAACAATTTATAAATCACAAAAAGGCCAACTTTGCATCAATATCGATTATCACTCCGTTTCGGATTTTCTTGAAGATACGATAATCCAGAATGCACCGCTTCTTGAATCAAAAGGAATAGAGATAAATCTGGATTGCCCGGAGAATCTGTTTTGGGTTTTCGATGGTGGTCTTGTAGCGGGGGCGATAGAAAACGTCCTTAATAACGCTTATCGTTATTCGAAGGATAAGATCAACGTCACCGCGGGGCGGGAAGGGGATTATTTAGCGATCCACGTTGAGGATAATGGCCGGGGCTATCCTGAAGGCATGCTTATCAATTATGACCCTGCTGCAGGTCAGAGCAAAAGCGTCAATTTTGATACCGGCAGCACCGGTCTTGGTCTCTATTTCGCGACGCTGATTGCAGGATATCATATTAATAACAATCATAAAGGGTATATTAGGATGACCAATGGCGGTAGATATGGGGGAGGTGTTTTTTCTCTCTACTTGCCATAATAGAAAATTAAGGTCTTGAACAAAGGGCCTGTCGCAATTATTTTGTAAAAGGACCTTAGAATTTTTCAGATGACGAGAGCATCAGCACGAATCGTTCAAAGAGATCACGCTGAAAGTGGTGGATCATTTCCTTTTGCATTATCCGGAGGGCTTCAAAAGGGGCAATTCTTGGCTTATAGGGGCGAATGGAAGTCAAGGCGTCGTAGACATCGGCTATGGAGCAGATACGCCCGTAAGGATGAATATCCTGGCCCTTGAGGCCTGCAGGATAACCGGAACCGTCGTTTCTTTCGTGGTGCTGAAGGACAATGATGCTGCTTTCTTTGCTAAGCTTTTCAGTCTCATTCAAGATCTGAAAGCCGAAATCCGGGTGGCGCCGCATATCTATCCATTCCTGATCAGTCAATTTTCCCGGTTTGGTGATAATCGACTGGTCAATCCGGACCTTGCCAAGATCGTGCAAAAAAAATCCCGCTCCCAGGGCATGCATATCGTGACCGTCGGAATGACAGTAGAGAACCTTGGCCAGGGAAACCGACAATATGCCGACGTTCACCGAATGGACATAGGTGTTATAATCATGGGTCGTAATGTTCAACAGGTGAAGGTTTGTTTTATTGTCTGTAACAATCAGATCGACAATCTCAGAGACCGTTGTTATGACTTTCCCGATGTTTTCAGCCGAGGGATTTTCCAAGAGGTTCCTCATTATCACCTTTGAGTAATGCTGAACGGCTTTGGCCTTCTTTTCCGGGGCAACATTAGGATCACTAATCATTTCAGTCAGAATTATTGAAAATTGATCTTGTGCGGTACTGGAGGCGGAGGAGATTGATCCGACATCATTTCCAAGGTTTGTATCGATGTCAACATCTTTTAATCCACTTTCGATGATTTTGTCGATCTGTTTCTGGGAGGTAATGAGAAACTTGTTCTTGATAAAGGAATGTGACATCCACGAAAGGGGCAGATTGATGTACATCCCCACTTCCAACTTATTTGCAGATATGGTCTTGATCGTCTTGTTCATGGGAATTCGTCAAGTAATTTTTATGGATGTGCCTTCCCTTGCAAAGAAGACATCCGTGGTTTCCGAAATATGGGGCGTGCATAAAATGTCCGAAAGATGATCAAGTTCATCGTCCGTGCGCAAGGGATCATGATGAAAAAGACAAAGCCGCTTCACACCTGCCCGCGCAGCGGCGGCAATGGCGTATTCGCAGGGTGAATGTCCCCATCCGATCTTGCCGGATTCGTATTCCTTGAGGGTGTATTGTCCATCATAAATCACGATATCGGCTCGGTCAATGAATTTCTCCAGGCGCCGATTTTCCTCGCTGGCAATGATCTCACCCTCGCGATTCATGTCTTCATTGTAATCCGGGTTTGCAGGATCAGTGATAAACAGGTTCCGGAAAGGCTCCGTATCGTAAAGGGTGCAGAAAACAAGACCTTTTCTTTCAAAACGATAACCAAGGCAAAGAACGGGATGGTTCAGAAACTTTGTCTGCAAGGTGAGACCGTTTCGGAGGTCACAGAACTCCTCTTTGAGCTCCACATAATCGATCCCCGCTGCCAATTCAGAATGGCGGATGGGAAAATAATGGTAACTGAACTGACTGCCGACAACATCCTGCAAGGAATTTCCCTCGTAGGAGGAGGGACCATAAATCCTCACCCTGGCACCGGGAACATACAGGGGGACAAAGAAAGGCAACCCGAGGATATGGTCCCAATGGGTGTGAGTCAGAAAGATTTCTATCTGTAATGGTCCCTTTGGAAAATCGCGTGACATAATATGGTTTCCGAGTTCCCTTATTCCCGAGCCGGCATCGATGATTATTGATCTGTCCATATCTTCAAATGACAGCTCGATACAGGGCGTATTGCCTCCATATCGGTAGGTGTTCCTGCCGGGGCAGGGAATGGAACCTCTGACTCCCCAGAAAGTAATATTCAAGTTATTTCATGCCTCCGAAACGGCAAGGAAAATCTTAGCTTTTTCGAGCTCTATGGCGACATCCGACTGGAACCGGTATAAATTGTGAGATCCATGTCCGGTCTTCTTCAGTACAAGCGGCATCTGGTCTTCGATGGAATCGTCTCCTGCCGAGCCCAGGGAAAAGCTTCTTGCACAGACATTTGCAGTGGCGATAAAATCGCTGAAGCCAACAAGATCATGGGTCTTTCCTTGATGATGGGATGCGAGTGCCGAGGAGAGGTTATCCGAAAGGCGCCACTTCTCAGCGATAATTTGTCCGACATGGCAGTGATCGAAACCGAGGGCATCTTTCTCTGCAATGTACAGCGGTTGACGACGCTGTTGCGATACCAGCAGTATATGGCGGTAGTCTTCAGGAAAGCAATGCATCATGGGAATCTTGCCGATGTCGTGAAGAAGGCCCCCGACAAAGTATTCTTCCCGCCCATCAGCAGGAATATTATTATTGGCGGCAAGTATCCTGGCCGTCACGCCGGCGGCCAGCGAATGCACCCAGAAATCATGCATGGAAAAACATCCTTCCTTACTGTCTTCGCTGAAGATACCGACAATAGACGTGCTCAAAGCCAAATTTTTGACAGTGTTGAGGCCCAGCATGATAATCGCCCTGGTCACGGAGGTAACCGGTTCGCTTATGGAAAAGAAGGCGGAGTTGATAAGCTTTAGCACCTTCCCCGTCAAGACCGGATCCAGAGAGATAACGCGGTTCAGGTCGTTGGGAGAGGTCCGAGGTTGGTTGCAGACCTCGATCACCTTGGCAACCGTGGTCGGCAGACTCGGCATCCGGCTGATAAAGGCCTCAATTCCATGGCGGCGCTGTGGTTGATCGGTCATGATGTCTGCTTGTGTATCGCTTTCCCCTCTATTTCGGTCTGCCGTCGATAATGATACCCTGGAGCATTTGCCATGCCTTGTCGACCTTCTCCTTTTCAGAGGCTTCCCAAGTTTGGTCGGATTTTCCGGTTGAGTAAATCATATAATGATTTCCATGCTTATCCACAATTTCTCTTGTTCCCATGGAATCGTAAGGGTTCTGTTTCGCCTCCTGTTCCTGCTCAATCATCAATTGAATGGTGCGGTCGCTGACCCCGGCTTTTTTCAGGGCCAGGACCTGATCGGGGGTAAGAGCAAGGACTGTGGTACAGGAAAGCATTACCAAAATGGTTCCAAGAAACATCGGTGCGGATGTTTGCCGCCATGCTGTCTTCATTTCTTCTTAATCTCCTTGGGTTCATAATGTTGATAATGGGCGACAATCTTCGGATTCTCCAATTCTTCTTTCGTCATTTTCTGCAGCATTTCAGCCGTGGCGATGTCGAGCTTGAGGCGTTTGATCCTCTCGTCAAGAAGGGGGATGTTCTTCTTGAATAATTTTCGCCGGGCCATTTCCATAAAGGGTTTTTCCGCCAACTCTGTCTGCATGGCGGTTCGGGCCTTGAGGACTTGGGAAAGATTATTTTTCAGGACTTCAATACGATCCAAAGGCCGATCCAATTGCCTATCCAATGACTTGCCTACTGGCCCATCAATCGGTTTTCCCGTAGGTTCCCGGCTTTCCTGCTTGGCAACCGGGGGGGCGGGAGGAGGATTATTCCCCCCGGCAATGGTGGGTTTGTTGACGACCCCGTAAGAGGACGATTTCTTTTCCGGCTCTTTTGCGGTACGGATGCAGACGTCCACGAAGAAAGGACCATTCGGTGAGGAAAAGGGAATGACGATACTCGGACTTTTTAAAATATGGTTGATCGTATGGTTTGCCCCGAAAACTACCGAAGGGATAGCGGCAAAGACAGTCATACCCTTCTTTTCCAAATGGGTGCGGGAGACTCCGGAGATCATGTTGGTAAGCTCACCGACGGCATCCAGAACTTCGTGATCTATGGCGGTAAAGATTTCACCGAGCATCCGCCCCACAATATTGCAAATGCAGCCTTCGCTGAAACTGATCGCCAGTGAACCGATGGCGTCGCCGGTGATGCCGATAATCCCTGAGACATCACCGTGGGCAAGATCATCTTTTTTTACATAGGGTTTTTCCGGAACTGGTTGAAAAGAAGCCATTGTTTTGAGGACTTCTAATGTTCCGCTCAAAAAAGGATTTATATATTCTACATCCATAATATTCGTCTATCCTGTCAGATCATTTTGTATTTCATTTGCCAGCGGTCACTTTTTTCGAAGGCCGCTTCTGCAGCCTTCAGGACCGCTTCAATTCTCAGCGGCTTTGCAAAATAATCATCGAATCCAGCTTCCCGGCATTCTTCGATATCGAATAATCCGGACCACCCCGTCATGGCATAGAGTATTGTGAGCGGTTTCATTTGACGCATTTGACGGCACAGTTCCATGCCATTTACTCCAAACAATCTCAAGTCGAGAAAGACGATGGATACCTCCTGATGAGAAAAAATTTCCATTGCCCTGTCCGAGCCATCGGCTAAATATACTTCATATCCGGCATCTTCGAGCACCGTCTCCATAAAATCAAGCATCGACGGCTCGTCGTCTACAACCAGAATCCTTTTTCCCATGCCTTCATCTCCAAATGAAGCAAATAGATTAAAAGTCCTGGAAATCCTTATCTTCCAGGGGAATGAGCTGATCGGGACGAACACCCTTGGCGCCGGTTACCACCCGCTTCCTTTCCGGTGCGATGCTTCTTTTCTGAGCAGGATTGTTTGGAAGCTGGTATTGCACCGCCCTGGTTGGGACGTCGACATTCCCGCTCCCGCCGCCAATAACAGCGATCAGATCTCCCACAAAGGCCTTCATCTGCTGGGCCTGGGCGTTCAATTCCTCGGCGGCGCTGGCCGATTCCTCTGCGCTGGCGGCCGTCCCCTGGGTGACTTTATCCATGCTGCCAACAGCCGACGCGATCTGTTGAATTCCCTGCATCTGTTCCTGGGAGGCCTGATGAATCTCCTTGATCATTTCGTTGGTCTTCTTGCCTTCATCTCCCATGGCATAAAAGGACGTAAGGGTATTTTTTACATGGGACATGCCGTCGCCAATGAGCATTGACATTTCACCGATAATGGTTTCGGTATTTTTTGCTGCTTCGGCGGATTTTTTCGCGAGATTTCTGACTTCTTCGGCTACGACTGCAAATCCTGCTCCCGACTCGCCTGCCCTTGCCGCTTCGACGGCGGCGTTAAGGGCGAGGAGATTTATCTGGAAGGCGATTTCGTCGCTCGCCTTGACGACCTTCGAGGCCTTTTCACTGGATTCGCCGATCCGTTTCATGGAGGCATCCGTTTCCTTCAAGGCCTTGTGACTGCTTTTCATGAGTCCGAACGTTATATCACCGGATTTAGTTAGGGCGTCGGCGTTATCCAGGGTTCTTTGGGTCATGGACGAGAGTTCTTCGAGGGATGCGGAGGTCTCTTCAAGGGCTGACGCCTGTTCGGATGCCCCTTCGGCCAGGCTCTGGCTGGCCGAGGCCACTTGGGTGGAAGCGGACGCCACCTGTTCCGCCCCTTCCGACATACCCGTAACGACATGATTGATCGGCAGCGTGATGGACCGGGTCAACAGAAAACCGAGTAAGATGAAAAAAGCAATGCCGCCGGCGGTTGACAATCCCATGAACCAGGAGGCCTGGGTCGTGAGCTTACCATTGTCCTCGGCTTTGGCCTGGGCGTTTTTCAGTTCTGTTTCATAGAGCTGATCGAACATCTGGAGGACCTTCGCCCCCTGAGGGGTTACGGCGCCGAGCATGTAGTCCATGGCCTCGGACTGTTTTCCGGCGATAACGAGTTCCTCCAATTTGCTCCGCGTTTCGATATATGTTGTCAGTTCAGTCCTGAACTTTCCATAGAAGGCCTTATTCTGTTCATCGACGCGCTTTTCGTATTCCCCGACCAGGGCCATCATCTTTTTATCCATATCCTTCATGGCCATGGCGCTTGTCTGGGCGCGGCTGTCGTCTTTCATGACAAACTTTTCCACCTGGAGATAAAGGGCCTTAACGCGCAACTGCATGAAATAGTTTAGTACTTTAGATATTTCATTTAGAGATTTAAGATTGTCTTCATACATGACCATGCCGGCGCGGGCGCTTTTGTCAAGGAAAAAGATTCCGACACCGCCGCCGATGGCCAAAACCATGGAAACCACGATAAAGGCTGCCAATATTTTTGTTCTTAATTTGATATTGTTCACTTTTCCTGCACCCCCCTGTTTAGACTATAAGTATTTTTCATCCCTTTTCCACATTATCAAAATAATTGACAAAAAATGATCACGCCATGCGATCCATAAGTCCCATCTCTTCCGAGTTAAGGACTTTGTCGATATCAAGGAGAATCTTTACCCCCCCTCCGGTCTTGGCCATGCCGAGGATATAGGCGGTGTCCATTTTGCTGCCGAAGGTCGGGGTGTCTTCAATGTCACCAGCCTTGATGTTGAGGACTTCCGATACCGAATCGACGACGATCCCCATGGGAATTTTCCCACTTGGTCCCGTTAT
>Ga0247841_10013181_pt1 | contig 10621 bp, 11 predicted proteins | sample LaCruzMarch2015__2_FD_192410 | JGI IMG/M metagenome (GOLD analysis project Ga0247841, IMG submission 192410) | Freshwater microbial communities from meromictic Lake La Cruz, Castile-La Mancha, Spain - LaCruzMarch2015_18m | ecosystem: Environmental > Aquatic > Freshwater > Lake | place: Spain...
GCAGTATCTCACCAGACGCGCCTTGTCGTGATCGCCTACGTACGCGTGTTCGTCGCAAAGCACGCGCCGTGGACTGCGGACCACGGACTGCGCACTAGGATGTCACGCTTGTCGGCGCTGGTTCTACGGAATACGCGCGACGAACTTGACGCTGTTGTCGCGCACTGCGGTCATAGAAATCGGAAGCGTCGCTTCCTTCCCGTGGTTCTTCCACACGAGCTCCGCCGCGCCGGGCTTGACCGCGGACAGAGCCTCCGCTTCGCCCGCCGTGAAACTTCCGCTGATGTCCGAAGGCCTAAAACCGGGTTGCGTCGATGCCGCAGCTACGCTCGTCGTTGCCCCGATTTCGACGTAGAGCGTGCCGCACATCAGGGCCTTCCCGGCGATCTTCTGTTCCCCAACGACCAGGGACGCGGGTCCGAGGAAGTTGACTCGCTGCCCCGAGAATGTCGATTTCATGGGTCTATTCTAGCGGGGTCGCGTGGCGCGGCCAACACGCACGGCGACTCATGCCGAGGCGCACTACGGCACGGCTCGCAGGCTTTGCGTCCGTCGAGAGTGCCGGTCCCTTGCGTGGGCCGTGTCATCTGCGACCTAGCTTGGCTGCGCCCCGACGCGCACAATGTTCGCATGCCGAAGACTGCAAGTGATCAGACGGCCGGCTCTGCTCTGGTGTCCTTCCGCCCCTTCTGTGACGAGTCTGACTACGAGCTCATGCGGACGATTGTGACCGCGAGCTCGCGCGCAGATCACGGTGACTGGGTGCCGTCGCTCGACGAGATCAGAGCGTGGTGCGCTCCGACGGCCAGGTTCGACCCCGCGACGCAACTCGTCTTCGCTTCAATGGCCGGCACAGCGGATGGGGCTGAGCCCCTGGGTGTCAGTCGTGTGAGCTGGTACACGGGGGCGAATGACGCGCGCATCTACGCCCAGACGAGCTTCCTTCTTCCCGAGTGGCGACAGCCCGGCGTCTGGCCGGCGCTCGTCCGAGAGGGCGATCGGCGCATTCGCGCGATGGCAGCCGGCCATCCCTCACTTCCTGAGCGCTACTTCCAGGGCTGGGCGACGGAGAGCCAGACGCAGTGGATCGCTGCGCTCAAGGTCGAGGGCTACAAGGCCGTGCGCCACTTCCACAACATGGTCCGCACTCTCGCCGCGGTCCCTGCTCTCGCGACCGCGCCCTTGCCCGACGGCCTCGATGTCCGGCCCGTGCAGGCCGACCACATGCGCCGGATTTGGGAGGCCCAGGCGGAAGTGAACCAAGAGCTGTTCGAGTACGTTGCCGAGCAGTGGACTGAGGAGAGGTATCCCGGCTGGCTGGCGGACACATCGCACACGCCGCGCCTCTGGCAGGTGGCGTGGGATGGCGATCAAGTCGCCGGGATGGTCCTGCCGCGCATTGACGACGTGGCGAATCGCGGACGAGAGCGAAAGCGCGGCTACACCGAGCACGTCTTCGTCCGCCGCCCATGGCGCGGGCGCGGACTGGCAAGGGCCTTGGTCACGCGCAGCCTGCAGCAGCTCAAGGACGAGGGCATGGAAGAAGCCGAGCTTGGAGTCGATTCCGAGAACGACAGCGGCGCGTTCGGCTTCTACTCGCGGTTGGGCTACGTGACCGAGCGGACCGATATCTGGCTCCGCAAGCCGCTCGACGCGGGGAAGTAGGATCGTTCGCTGGGCAAGAGCTGGTCACGAGGGAGGGAGATCGCGTTGGAGTTCACACTGCGGGAGTACGAGGCGGAGGACGCGGCCGCTGTGCTGCGACTGAACGCCGAGTCGGTGGCCGTCCTCAGCCCACTGAACAAGGACAGACTCCAGCTCCTTGCCGGGATGTGCAGCCTCCGTCTGGTGGCTGTCGGCCCGGCCGGGGTAATCGGCTTCATGCTCGGCTTTGCGGACGGAACTGCCTACGACAGCGTTAACTACCGCTGGTTTACCTCCCGCTTCAAGCGATTCCTGTACCTCGATCGGATGGTTGTCGCTGCGTCGCTGCGAGGATGCGGTGTGGGTCACGCGTTTCGTGTCGCGGCGGAGCAGCATGCCGTCGCAACCGGGCTGGCGTGGATCGTTGGCGAGATCGACCTCGACCCGCCGAACCCCGTGTCGTTGGCGTACCACGAACGACTCGGGTTCGTGGAGGTGGGGCGGCAGACGCTGCCTTCGGGCAAGACGGTGTCGATGCGAGCGCGCAGCATCGGCTAGCGGCGCAACACCTGGCTGCGGGCGCTCCCGAGCGCGGGCAGCTGGCAGGAGCACGGTGCAAGGAGGAGCGTATGGCTCAGGAGATCCGTAGCCTCACTTTTCGGTGGGTCAACGCCTACCTCGTACGGACCGGCGCAGGCTTCGTGTTGATCGATACCGGGTTCACGCGCAACCGCGCCCAACTGGAGAACGTCCTGAGCGAGGCCGGCTGCCGCCCTGGCGACCTCAAGCTGATCGTGGTCACGCACGGGGATCCTGATCACGCGGCAAGCGCCGCCTACCTGCGCGAGAAGTACGGCGCGAAGATCGCGATGCACAGAGCCGAGGCGGCGGCAGTCGAATGGGGAGACATGTTCCTCAGTCGGGGGCCGCTGTCTCCTCGCGCAAGGATGATCAGGCCGCTCACGGCCCTCTTCCGATTGCGGAGGAGCGACCGATTCACCCCCGACCTGTACCTGGAAGACGGCGGCAGCTTGAGGGAGTACGGATTCGACGCCGTTGTTCTGCACGTACCAGGCCATTCCGCCGGCTCGATCGCGGTCCTCACCGTCGACGGCGACCTCTTCAGCGGCGACTTCCTCGAGAATCGGAGCTGTCCCTCGGTGGCTAGCTGGTCGACGACCGGGCGGCGTTGGTGGCCAGCCTAGAGAGGGTGAGGAAGCTCAACATCCGGACCGTCTATCCCGGCCACGGCGCGGCGTTCACGATGGCCGAGATGGGCTAGGAGTGGCTGTAGCAGCGAGGAATGGAGACCGCGGCAGCGTGGGAGGACGAGATGCGCGAATACACGATTGAACTTGAGATCTACCGCGGCAAGGGCGGACGGCCTAGCGCCGACGGAACACATCCCGACTTGGCGAAGGAAGGGATCCGCGCCTGGATGTACGGGAGCTACGAGCAGGGGCACACGTTCCGCTATTCCAACGACCTTGGCCTCCTCTGTCCGTGGCTCGTCGACAGCCTGACAGGATTCCTCCGCGTGCTCGAGAACGGCGGAACGCTACCCTGGAAGTACTGCGGGACGCCGTACGAGAAGGCCATCGATCCTGACGGGGTGACGACGGAGTTCGTCCGCTGCCCCGACCCGACGGCGTCGGGAATCGTTATCAAGATCATCCGGACGAGGATGCCGGAGTAGCCGCGAGAGTCGAGACGCCGGGGCTGGCCGTGTGCTTCTGAGAGAGAAGACCCCCGCGGGCACACGTGGTCGGCAAGTGTGCTCGTTGACGACTTGCCCGGATGACCCTAGGATCAGTGGGAAGAAGAGGTGGACGACGATGAGACTCCGCAAGCGAAGCGGCGACGAATCCCCGAGTCTTCGTCGCTCCTTGTCGAGGACAAGGACGTCCCCATCCTCGTGGAGGTCCAGCTCTTGATGTCGGAGAAGCGGACGGCCCTATCGATCATGCGCACGGGGATTGCGATTCTCGCGCTGCCGTTGTCCGTCCTCTCCATCCTCATTGCGACGTCCAAGTACTACGACGTCGGCCACATCGTGCACTTGTTCGTCGCCGTCCTCGTCCTCTGCGGTCTTCTCGTCGGGATGTCCGTCTACCTCATCGTGCTTGCGTTCCTCCGAATTCGCGCTCTCGACCGCGTGATCCAGCGAGTCCGAGCCAAGTTCCCCAACTTGGCCGATCTGATTCGCTAGGCCTGGGCGGACCCACCGCACGTTTTCGTCGCGTGGCCACGTCTTTGCCTCAAAGCTGCGGCCTCGCCGGGAGCCACCGGGACTCGGTCCAGACCGGGTAGCCGCTCGTCTCGCTCGTCAGCCGCCGCACGTTTGTGCCGTCGGCGTCCATGACGTAGATCCGGAAGTCGCCATCCCGCGCGCTCTCGAAGGCGATCTGGGCCCCGTCGGGCGACCAAGAGGGGCCAGCGTCCCAGTCATCGTTGTTCGTCAGCTGGGTCTGTCCGCTGCCGTCCGCGTCCATCACGTAGATCTCGGCGTTCCCGTCGCGCAGGCTGACGAAGGCGATCTTCGTACCATCTGGCGACCACGCCGGCCCGCCGTCGGGCGCGGGATTCTGCGTGAGGTTATCCTGGCCAGACCCGTCGGCGTCCATGCAAAAGATCTCTCCTATGCCGTCGCGGTCGCTCTGGAAGGCGATCTTCGTCCCGTCGGGCGACCAGAGGGGGAACCAGTCAGTCCCCGAGATATGCGAGAGGTTCGTGATGTCTGTCCCCTCGGCGTCCATAACCATCACTTCATAGCTTTCTCCGTCAGGCAAGAGTGTTGGCGCCGCTTCGCCCTTTGCGTGGACGTGGACTCCAAGGGGCCACAGGGAGTAGAAGAGAATCTTCGTCCCGTCAGGGGAAAATGAGGGCCAGCCGTCGAAGTCGGGGTGCCGCGTCAGGTTGATCGGTCGGCCCCCGTCGGCATCCATGACGTAGATTTCGTAGTTCCCGTCTCGATTCGTCTGGAAGACGATCTCCGTTCCGTCGGGAGACCAGGCGGGGAACTGGTCGAGCGCGATGTCGTTCGTCAGACGGCTCTCGCCCGTTCCGTCGGCGTTCACGACGCAGACCTCCTGGTCGCCGGCAACGTCTCGTATGAAGGCGACCTTCGTTCCATCGGGAGACCACTGTGGCCATCCCGCCACCCCGAGGGAGGTGATGTCAAAGGAGTCCGAGCCATCCGGGCTCACGAGGCAGATCACGTGGATCATCCCGCGGTCGGCGACGTACAGGATGCCACGGACCACGGCGAACGAGCCGCCGGCGAGTTCACCGTCCACCGTGACCACGACGGCCACGACGTTCGGGTCGCCGCCGGGCGTCGGCAACAGGGGGACACGGGCGGTGATGCTCGTGTCGCTCCACGAGAGGACTGCGGCCTCGAGTCCTCCGAACGAAACCTCACTTCCGCCCTGGGACATCCCGAAGCCGGTCCCGACGATCGTGACCTGCGTGCCCACGACGCCGCTCGCCGGGACGATCGTGACCGTTGTCGCAGCAGGCGGCAAGAAGAGATCACACCCACCGACGGCGAGGACCAGCAGGGCAAGGCCGATGCCCACGCGAGGGATCCGTCTCTTCACGTTGGACCTCCTTCACTCCTTCCACTCAAGCGAGCCAAGTGTAGCGCGCGCCATGCGAACAGCGAAATCCACCTTCCTGTGTCGTCGTCAGGGGTGACGGGGTCCTGTTCCTTGCATGCATCGCTGAGACTCCTCATACAGAAGGTGAGACGCGCGCTGGCATCCACCGGCGAGTCGACCAGATGGCGCGGAGCGCACGGGAGTCCATTCGGTCAAGGTGGGCGCGCTTGTCACGGCCTCTCACTTTGCCATCACGGATGGGGGAGCCGATCACTTCCGCAAAGCGCGCATCCTCCGCATTGCAGCACGCCGTGCTGCTTGCCAGCGTGGTCCTCGTTGCCTCGACCGTTTTGGCTCCCGCTATCGAGCGAGGTGCGGTGCTGCGCGAGATGTCCCCGTGCTGCGTGCGGACGCGCGGCAGGTCGTCTACCTGTATGGCCGAGTCTTGCGCACGGCGAGTTCACTGCGCCGAGGGAAGAGTGGATCGAGCCCACGGTGCGCTGAGCGCTGGCGGAAGGCTGAGTTCCAGGGCAGCCGACGGCCGGGCGACTTGCATGTGGCTCCTCCAGCGTGAGAATCGAGTGCATGCGCGACATCCTGATCGATCAGGCGAGGCGATACCCGCGCTGGGCGCTCGAAGACCTCTACAAGCTTGTCCACCAGGCGGCAATGGGCAGCGAGCATGCCGTGACCGACGAGGCTCGCGCTCGTGACTGGCTCGTGCGTGAGTTCGCAGATCTTGGATCCGGCCCCGACGAGCCCCTTCTGGATCCGATCTCGGCCGACGGGTTGATCGTGCGTGTGCACCTTCGCCCGTTTGCCCGACTCGCACTCGATCCTGAGCTGCTGCTTGCGGTGTTCGTTCGCACGGCGAGGGAGTTCCGGGGGTCAACGGAGCGCATCGAGGAGAGCTTCTCGGAAGCCGCGAGGCTTGCGCGTGAGGAGCTGATCGCATTCGACGAGGCGGACGTCGATGGCTTCTTTGCTCGGATGAAGGCCGCCGGGTTCCCGACTGTCCGCCACTCTGCGGTCTTCCGGGCCGAGTACTACCCCGCGTATCGAGTCGTCGCTCGCGCGTTCCTCCCGCGGAAGCTTCTGGAGATCGCCTGAGGGCCTGCGAGCCACAGGCCGCGGAGACGGGTTCGGAACCTGACAGAGTCGCCCTGTTCGAAGAGGGTGCTTGGCGGCTGGGATGGAAGGTTCGCATGCGGCCGGCTAGGATCGGCTGGGTGAGACATGACGCCGCGCGACGAGATTCGTGACCTGTGCACTGCGTTCCTCGAGGGGCTCGAGAGCATCCTCGGCGCGAAGCTGCATGCGGTGTACCTCTACGGCGCGGTAACGTTTCCCGAGACGGACTACACGGGCGACGTTGACTTCCACGTGATCGTCACGGGGTTGCCGACGGAAGCGGAGCGCGCGGCTCTTCTTGGACTGCACGACCGGCTGGCGCGGGACTTCCCGCCGCTTGGAGCGGAACTCGACGGGTACTACATCCTGCTCGCTGATGCTCGTCGCTCAGAGCGGCCGCGGCACCGGCTGTTCCCCGACTTCGTCGACGACTCCTGGGCGCTGCACCGCGCTCACATCCTCGCCGGCCGGTGCATCGTTCTCCGCGGACCTGACCCGCGGACGATCTACGTCCCGCCGTCGTGGCTTGAGCTAGAGAAAGCGCTCGACGGCGAGCTGGACTATGTTGCGAACCATCTTGCCCAGTACCCGGCGTACTGCGTGCTGAATCTTTGCCGCCTGATGTACAGCCACGAGACGGGCGACGTGGTCACGTCGAAGGCGGCGGCGGCGGCGTGGGCGATCGAGCGCCTTCCCGCGTGGCGATCGCTGATCGAGGCGGCTCGGAGGTCCTATGCCCACGAAGACACTGCGGAGGATCGTGTCGCGCTGTCGCGTGACGTGCGATCGTTCTACGGCTTCGGGTGTGCGCACATCGCGGCCCTGAGTGGGAAGGGGCCATCGGCGCCGCGGAGAGTGGAGAGATGAAGACTCGGGTGGAAGACCTTCGTCCAGAGTTGTGGCCGCAGGTCGAGGGGCTGTTTGGCAAGAACGGCGCCTGCGGCGGCTGTTGGTGCCAGGCGTGGCGAATCGAGAAGGGCGAACGATGGGACGACGTCAAGGGGGCGGAGGCCAAAGAGCGGCTGCGCCGCGGAGTCGAGAGTGGGACGACCTTTGGCGTTCTGGCGTTCGATGGGGAGACGCCGATTGGCTGGTGCACCTACGGGCCGCGGACGTCGTTCCCGCGCCTTGAGCGTGCCCGCAGCCTGCGCTGCGAGGACGCCGCCGATGTGTGGTCTATTCCCTGCTTCTTCGTCCTGCGAACCCACCGTCGGCAGGGCGTCGCCGGAGTTCTCCTCGACTGTGCGCTACGGGGGATGAGGGAGCGCGGCGCGGCGGTCGCCGAGGGCTATCCCGCGGCTCCGAACAAGGATGGCTCCTACATCGCTGCGTTCTCGTGGACGGGCACCATGCCGTTGTTCGAGAAGGCCGGCTTCGACCTCGTGGGCAACCCCGAGGGCGGCAAGCGCCGCATGCGGAGAGCGCTCTAGCCCAAGGCTCGGCTCTCCGGGCTGCGGACTCCTACGGTGCGGCTTCCGGTGTCTCGTTCAGCCACACCACCGCAGGGCCGCCGACCATGCCGTAGATCGGAATGAACAGGTCAAGGTCGCCATCTCCGTCGAGATCCCCGACACCGTGGCCGGTGGTCATCAAGCTTCCGCCAAGACGCAGCCCGGAGTCAGCGAATCTGCCGCGGCCGTCGCCGATCCAGACGACATCGGGCTCTCCCATCCGCGTCACGGACGCATCGAGGTGTCCGTCGCCGTCGAGATCAGCGAGAACCGGGCACGCGGCAAGGACGCTGCCGACGTCCAAGGGCTGTCGCGAGAAGGCGCCGGTCCCATCATTGAACAAGACGTAGACAGGTCCGCGCGCGCCCCACGATCCGTTGGTGTCGATGATGTCCACGTCTTCATCCTCATCAAGATCCCCGAATGCGAACGAGAAGGGCTCGTACTGCACCCCGGAGTCAGCGAGCTGCCAGACCTCGGCGAACTCCCCCTGACCCTGATTGGCCAGCATTCGATAGCCGAAGCCTGGGATCTTGGCGAATGCATCGACATCGCCATCGCCGTCGAGATCGCGGAACAGCGTCCCAAACGGGAAACCGTAGTCACTCTCCGTGAACGCTCCGAATCCGTCGTTGAGGTAGACGCGGCTCACGAACGTGCGTCCGGGAATCGTCAGGAACGCGATGAAGACGTCGAGATCCTCGTCACCGTCCACGTCGGCGAGCTGCACGAGGTTGCCGCTGAGGGTCGCGTCTCCCAGTTGCTGATCTGTGTCCGTGAAGACGGCTTGTCCGTCGTTGAGGTAGACCCTGGAAGGCCGTCCGGCGCCGCCGAGGCTGGCGCAAGCGATGACGAGGTCTAGATCGCCGTCCCCGTCGAGATCTCCGAGCGCGGCTCCATGCCCTTGGGACGTCAGCTTCTGGTCGGTGTAGGTGAACGTGCCGGTTCCGTCGTTCAGCAGCACGCGGCACGGCGTCGCTCCCTGGTTGGCGAACACCGCGTCGAGGTCTCCGTCGCCATCCAGGTCACCGAGCGCAATCTGGAAGGTCACCGCGTTTCCGTGTCCCGGCGTCACGGGCTCGAAGGCAAGTCCGTCCGCAACGGCGGATCCCCTCCCCTCGAGCAGTGCTCCCAGCGTCACGAGGCATGCCAGGCAGACTCGCGCAATCGGCTTCATCAGAGCGCTCTCCTTGCTAGAGTTCGTCCTTGCTGGGAGGATACCGAGACCTGCGTCTCGTAATCGTCGCTGCGGCCGCGAGCGGGCGACTCACGCGCCGAGTAACCTCTGAGCAAGAAGCTTGGGCGGCAGCGAGCCGCAGGCGAGGATCGCGTCGTGCATCTCGCGCATCGACGCACCGGGGTGGCGAGCCTTGTAGGCGTCGATGAACTTGAGGATCTCGAGCTTGCCGATGAGGTAGCTCATCGGCTGGGTCGGGCTCTGCGTGTAGCGCCGCACCTCTGCGAGCGCGTCCGCTGGCTCGAGGCCGACGCGGTCGACGAGGAAGGCCACAGCCTCGTCGATCGTCATCCCCCGCGTGTGCAGCGAGACGTCGAGGACGATGCGCGCTGCGCGCCACAGCTGGTCCTTGCGCCGCGCCAGCGGCTGCACGGGGTCGTTCAGATACCCCAGCTGCTCCATCAGTTCCTCACAGTAGAAGGCCCACCCCTCAATGAACAGACTCGATAGCGCGGAGGCGAGCTTGCGCGGCAGCGTTGCGGTGCGGTTCGCACGGACGAGCTGCAGATGATGGCCGGGATACCCCTCGTGGAGTGTCGTGATCGGCAGCTTGGCGTAGTTGTGGCCGCGCAGCTTGGCCTCGCGGGCCTGGGTCGAGGCGCGTGGCGACACGGGCGTGACGAGGAAGATGCCCTCTTGTTTGACATCGAGGAGCCCGGGCGGCATGTAGGCGGCATACGGCAGGACGCCGCGCAGGTAGCCGGGCGTCGGTTCGACGCGCAGCGACTCCCCTTCGGGGATCGACGCGATGCCGCGTTCGACAACGAATGCGCGCGCCCGCGCCACCTCGTGTCGATAGGTCTCGAGAAGATCGCGCGGCTCAGGGTGTCGCGCCTTGGCCTCGTCGAGGATCTCACGGGGTGTCTTTCCGGGAGCGAGTTGCAGAGCGAGTTCGTCCATCGAGCGTTGTGTCTCGTCGAACAGGCGCTGTCCGGTCGCAAGGAGGTCGTCGGCCGAGACGTCGAGGAGGTGCTGGTCGTGCAGCATCTCCTCAAACAGCGCTTTGCCGATCGCGAAATCGCCGCGCGCGTGCGGGACAATGCTCGAACGCAGGAAGCGCGTGTAGTCGTCGACCGCGGCGGCTGCCCGGCGAGCGGCGACGGCGACCTGTGGGAAGAGCCACGGCGTGCGCAGCGCGAGGAGCGGCACGAGGATCGTGAACAGCTGGCGGCCTTGCGTCGCGCTTTCGATCGCTATCTCCGCCCAGGCGGGGGGAACGCTTTCCGGGACGAGGTTCCTCTTCGCTTCGGCGAGCACGCGCGGAACTTCGCGTAGCCGGCCCAGAACAGCCTTCATGCGCACGGGGAACGGCGCGAAGTCACGCACGAGGATGAGGAAGACCCCACCGAGGCACTCGTCGACGTACGTGCCCGGCGAACGCTCGTGAGTGCGAAGGGGCTCGATTTCACGTAGGAAGGAGCGCACGAGGCGCACGACCACGGTGTGGTCGACGGCGGCGTCCGGTCCGAAGGTCGATGTGTCCATCGCGTCGAGTTCCCGCAACGCCTGACGGAACTGAGTCTCCTGTCGGCGCAGCGCGTCGACGCTGTGCTCGCCAA
>Ga0247841_10013182_pt1 | contig 10621 bp, 10 predicted proteins | sample LaCruzMarch2015__2_FD_192410 | JGI IMG/M metagenome (GOLD analysis project Ga0247841, IMG submission 192410) | Freshwater microbial communities from meromictic Lake La Cruz, Castile-La Mancha, Spain - LaCruzMarch2015_18m | ecosystem: Environmental > Aquatic > Freshwater > Lake | place: Spain...
TAGCTATGATACCAGAGATAATTATTTTGATGCATCTAGAGGTTCAAGAAATTCATTATCTGTTCAGCTTGCAGGTGGTCCATTGGGTGGAAGTATTAACTTTATAAAACCTACAATTAAAAGTTCATGGTTTTTCCCTACTTTTTGGAAGTTTGTTTTATCATTTAACGGAACTGTGTCTCTTGTAGAAAACTTTAGCCCGTCGTTAGATGTGCCTATATATGAGCGTTTTTACATTGGTGGTGCCGATTCTGTGCGCGGGTATCAATATAGAACTGAAATTGGCCCGACCAATGGTGGCAAGTTACTATCGGCATTTAATATTGAATATAAGTTCCCGATTGTTGAAGAAAAAAAGAAAACAATGCTTCAGGGAGTATTTTTTGCGGATATGGGCGGCTGTTGGGACAACCCTGGCGACTTTACATTCAATATCGGAAGTGGAGATTATGATATGAAAACTGGTGTCGGTTTTGGAATTCGTTTTACAACACCGGTATTTCCACTGCGTCTTGACTGGGGTTACGGTTTAAACCACAAAACCGGTGAAGAGGTAAGCCAATTTTACTTTACAATTGGGAATATCTTTTAATGATTAAATTTAAGAAACATTTTATTGTTTTTGTTATTCTACTGTTTTGCGCAAGTATGTCTTTTGCGCTAACTATAAATGTTGATGGGCAGGCTCAGGTATCGGATAATTCAAAAGATACAGATAAAAGCTCCTCTATTTCATTGCCTAAAATTGCCTATGTTGATATGGAGAAGGCTTTTGCAGAACATCCGCTTAGCAGCCGCTCAAAAGAAGAATTTACTGTAGAGGTTGAAAAACGCAAAGATGAGTTGCTTGCTATGGAAAACGAGCTTTTAAAGTTACAGAGTAATTTGACAGCTAAGGAAGCCGAAATAAAAGACGCAGAAGACAAAATGAACTTATTAAGCACTGAATTGCCTGTAATAGAAAGCACATTTTCATTCGCATCTACAATAAAGAGCACATCTACTATTTCCTCATTGTCATCTATAAGAGCGAGTACATCAACAGCTTCTTCATTATCCTCGGATAAAATGACTGAACTTCTTAAATCAACAAATGATGAAATGAAAATAAAGCAAGGTGAGTACAATGCAATTTCAATAGATATAGAAAAGAAAAGAGCAGAAATTGCCGATAAAAACAAAAAAAATAAAGATGAACTTTGCACACTTGAAGAATGTAAAAGCGCAGAAGTTTTAAAAGATATTTTTCAAATAATAAATAAAGTTGCGCAAGATGAGGGAATTTCAATGATTATTGATAAAAATGATGTTCTTTTTGCTCAACCATATCAAGATATAACTGATAAAGTATTAGACCGTATGAGAGGCCGCTAAAATGCGTTTAAGTGCACTTGAAGTTGCGCAAATTCTGCATGGTGAACTTGTAGGTAATGCTAATGTTATTTTAACCGGTGCTGCAGGTTTAGAGCAAGCCACAGCAAGCGATATATCGTTTGTTTCAAATCCAAAATATTTAAAACTTCAGCAAGCAACTAAAGCAGGGCTTCTTTTAGTAAGCTTTAAACCTGACAGTATTAGCACCCCATATGTGTTAGTTAAAAATACTTACCTTGCATTTGCCAAAATACTTTCTATTATTGAAAAAGAAAATAAAGTAAATCCACCGATTGGAGTGCATAATAGCGCGGTTGTTTATGACAATGTTACTTTAGACCCTTCTGCAAGCATTGGTCCAAATTGTGTTATTGAAAGTGGTGTTTTCGTTGGTGCAAATACAATTATTAAAGCAAATGTTTATATAGGTCAAAATGTAAAAATTGGTTCTGATTGTTTAATATATCCAAATGTTACACTGCGTGAAAGAGTTACCTTAGGCAATAACGTTATAATTCATTGTGGCGCTGTGGTTGGTTCCGACGGCTTTGGTTTTGTGCCTGGTGCTAAGGGGCACTTTAAAATTCCTCAAATTGGCACAGTTGAAATTGGTGACAATGTTTCAATTGGCGCAAATGTTACCATTGACCGCGCCACAACCGATAAAACAATTATTGGCAGTGGAACAAAGATAGATAATTTGGTGCAAATAGCTCACAATGTACAAATTGGGCAAAATTGTTTTATTGTAGCTCAGTCGGGCATTGCTGGTTCTACTAAAATTGGCAATGGGGTAACTGTGGCTGCACAAGCTGGACTTGTGGGGCATATTAATATTGGCGATGGTGCTACAATAGCCGCACAAGCCGGGGTGATATCAGATGTTGCTTCAGGTGAAGTTGTTTCGGGTTTTCCGGCAAGACCACACAGGGAAACTTTAAAAACATATGCAATAATGCGGAAATTGCCTGATATTTATGAAAAATTAAAAAAACTAATTAAAAATACGTAAAAAGGGAATAATGTTAAGACAGCGAACAATTAAGAAAAAGGTATCATTAAAAGGTATTGGCCTTCACACAGGCAATATAAGCAAAATAACATTTGTGCCTGCGAAGGAAAACTCAGGTATTAAATTTGTCAGAACCGATCTGCCTGGCGCTCCAAGTATTCAGGCGGATTTTAAAAATGTAACGGTTGCTGTAAGGGGCACTACAATCGCCAGTGGCGAGGCAAAAGTGCACACAGTTGAACATGTACTTGCTGTTTGTAGCGCATTTGGAATAAACAATTTAGAAATTCATTTGACAAATAACGAACCACCTGTAATGGATGGGAGTGCAAAACCATTTTGCGACCTGATATTAGCCGCCGGCATAGAGGAGTTTGCCACAGAACAAAATTACATTAAATTAACCGCCCCAATAAACTATAAAAACGGTGAAACGCTAATTACAGCTGAGCCATGCGATAAATTTATAATTGATTGTACAATAGGTTACAAACACCCTTTTCTTACTCACCAGCAGGCATGTTTTGAAATAACCCAGGATACATTTATAAAAGAACTTTCCAGCGCGCGTACATTTTGTTTTGATTACGAAATAGAGGCATTGCGTGCCAATGGGCTTGCCAAAGGCGGAGATTTAATGAACGCCATTGTTATTGGCTTTAACGGCATTCGTAATACCGATAAAACACTTAGGTTTCAAGATGAATTTGTGCGTCATAAAATTCTTGACCTAATTGGTGACTTGTCTTTATTGGCAAGGCCGCTTAAGGCAAAAATAACAGCAGTTAAATGTGGACACAACCACAATATAAACTTTGCCGCTGAAATTGCAAAAACATTGCGGTAGAAATCTTCAGGGAAAAAGGGGAAAAATGGAAAACACACAAGAAAAACAAAATTTAACTGGTGGAACAGTTTTAGATATAATTGCAATACAAAAAACTATTCCGCATCGTTACCCATTTTTAATGATTGATAAAGTCGTTATAGTTGAAGAAGTAAAAAGGGCAATAGGTTATAAATGTGTAAGCGGCAATGAAAATTTTTTTCAAGGGCACTTTCCTGGCCAGCCAATAATGCCTGGTGTATTGATTATTGAAGCAATGGCTCAAACTTCTTGTGTTCTTTTTCTTTCAAGGCCAGATTTAAAAAATAAGCTGGCGTATTTTATGGCAATAGATGCAGTAAAGTTTAGACGGCCTGTAGTACCTGGTGATATGCTTGAGCTAAGGGTTGAAGTTGTGCGTGCCAGAGACCGTGGCGGCAAAATTCGCGGCGAGGCGTATGTAAATGGAAACTTAACTACAGAAGCAGAATTTATGTTTGTTATAGTTGATAAAGAGGGCAAATAATGATTCATAAAACTGCAATAATACACCCAAATGCAAAAATTGAAGACGGAGTTGAAATAGGTTCGTACGCATTTATTGGCGATAGAACTGAAATAAAAAGAGGCACTGTAATTGGCGCGCACGCGTTTGTTGAATCGGCAAAAATTGGCAGTAATTGTAAAATATTTAATTCTGCCTCGGTTGGTTCGGCCCCTCAAGATTTAAAGTACAAAAATGAAGAAACTATCATAGTTATTGGCGACAACACAACAGTGCGCGAATTTTGCACGCTTAACAGGGGTACAACAAGCAGTAATAAAACCGTTATCGGTTCCAATTGCCTTTTAATGGCATACACACATATAGCGCACGACTGCGTAGTTGGCAATGGGGCAATTTTTGCAAATTGTGCCACACTTGGCGGCCATGTTGAGGTTGGTGATAATGCAATTTTAGGTGGAATTGTTGCGGTGCATCAATTTTGTAAAATTGGAAAATATGCAATGATTGGCGGCGGCTCTATGGTTGCGCAAGACATTATGCCATTTGCTCAGGCCAATGGTAATAGAGTCCACCTTATGGGGCTTAATCTTGTAGGACTAAGAAGGCATGGTTTTTCAAAAGAAAGCATAGAAGAGATAAAATCGGTATATCGCACATTGTTTTCGTCTGGTTTAACACTAAACGAGGCGCTTGATCAAATTGAAGCTGGTCTTAGTGGAAACGAGGTAAAAGAAATTGTGTCATTTATAAAAAATTCAAAACGCGGCATTTGCCGTCCGTTGCATTCTGAGCAGACAGAAGAGTTATAAAATGAATAAAGTTGGCATAATTGCTGGAAATGGCAGATTCCCTGTTCTTCTTGCAAAAGAAATAACCAAAAAAGGTGATATACCTGTTATTGCTGCTCTTAAAGAAGAAGCCGACCCACAGCTTGAAACTCTTAGCCAGTCGTTTCAATGGTTGGCGCTTGGCAAACTTCAACAATTAATAAATTACTTTAAAGATGAAAATGTAACAAGCGTTATAATGGCCGGGCAGGTAAAGCATCGCCAGCTTTTTGCGGGACTGTCACTTGATTTACGCGCCATCAAACTTCTTGCAGGCCTCGTAAACAAAAAGGCCGATTCAATACTTTCCGCCGTTGCAAATGAACTTCAAAAAGACGGTATAACTCTTCTACCATCACACACATATCTTCATGAAATGCTTGCCACAAAAGGACAACTTAGCGGCGAAAAAATATCAAGGGAAGAAATAATAGATGCTGAATTTGGTTTTAATATTGCAAAACAGATTGGGGCCATTGACATTGGGCAGACTGTTGTTGTTAAAGATAAAACAGTTGTGGCTGTTGAGGCAATGGAAGGCACCGATGAGTGCATAAAAAGAGCCGCATCGTTGGCAGGTAAAGGGTTCGTAGTTGTAAAAGTTTCCAAACCCAATCAGGATATGCGTTTTGATATACCTGTAATAGGCATTAACACAATAAAAACTTTATATGAGGCAAGAGCAGGCATAATAGTCATAGAAGCAGGTGCAACACTTATAATAGACAAAGAAGAAGTTATTGCAATGGCTAATGAAAAAGGGATAAAAATTTACGCACTATGAAAATTAAAACAGCGGTAATAGGTGTGGGTTCGTTAGGTAAGCACCATGCCAGAATACTTTCAACGCACTCTATGTCTGAGCTAATAGGTGTTGTTGATGCAGATAAAAAACGCGCAGAAGCAATAGCAAAAGATTGCAACTGCGCACATTATCAAGATTATTCGTCTATACTTTCAACTGCTCAAGCGGTTATTATCGCAGTTCCAACGCCGTTTCACTATAAAATCGCGAAAGATTTAATATCCGCAGGAATTCATTGCCTTGTAGAAAAACCATTTACCGAAACTGTTGAAGAAGCTGAAGAGTTAATTGCTTTAGCAAGAGACAAAAATATAGTTGTGCAAGTTGGACTTGTGGAACGCTTTAACCCTGCAATTGCCGCGGCACTGCCATATATAACAAATCCTCGTTTTGTTGAAGTTAACCGCCTCGGGCCTTACGACCCAAGAACCTCGCACATAGGTGTTGTTTTAGATTTAATGATACACGACATAGATATTTTGTTGTATATGCTTAAAGACAAAGTTGTCGGCTTAGACGCTTATGGGGCGAAAGTTCTATCTGATAATGAAGACATTGTAAAAGTGCGCTTAAAATTTTCAAAGGGCTGTGTTGCGGATATATCGGCAAGCAGGGTATCGCTTGAAAAGTTCCGTAAAATAAGGGTTTTTCAAAATGACTCATATATCTCTGTTGATTATATTGGCAGAACTCTGAAAATTTATAAAAAGAAAAAAGAAAAAATAACTTCTTTGTTGGATATAGATGTAATAAAGCCGAAAATAGAGCAAGGTGAGCCACTTTACTTTGAACTTACCAACTTTTTGCAATCGGCAATTGAAGGCAAAAAACCATTGGTAACGGGCGAGCACGGCCGTGATGCTCTTGAAATTGCCTTGGAAATTAGAAAAAGCATAAAGTTTTAATTTTCTTTACTCACAAAATGAAAAAGACATTTTTAATAATAGCAGGTGATCGTTCTGGTGATATGCATGCGGCAAACCTTGTCACCGCAATAAAAGAAAGTTCATCTCAAATTGATATTTTGGCTTTAGGCGGGGATAATTTAAAAACCGTTGCCGATAAATTTCTTTACAATCTGTTTTCTATTGAAGGTTTTGGTTTCTCAAGTGCGTTGTTTAAATATTTTGCGCTTAGAAAAATATTTTTAAAGAATATAGTTGCAAATTTAGATAGTGGTAATGTTAGCGCGGTTATTTTGGTGGATTATTATGGCTTTAATATATTTGTAGCGCGCGCCGCAAAAAAAAGAAATATACCGGTTTATTACTATATATGCCCTCAGGTTTGGGCAAGCCGCAAGGGCCGCATAAATCAGCTTAAAAAAAATGTCACAAAAATGCTTCTTACATTGCCTTTTGAACGAGAACTTTATGCAAATGCAGGGATAAATTTTACTTTTGTAGGCCACCCCATTATAGATATATTGCCCAATGAAAACTATGCGAAGTTAAATCAAAATGAGTCAATTGTTATTGGGGTATTTCCGGGCAGCAGAAAAAACACTGTAATCAAGCACATTAAGCTTCTTGAAAATACGGCGCAAGAAATTTCAAAACATATAAACGCCAGGTTCAAACTTTTCTTACCCGATGAGCGTTGCTTATCTTTATTAAGTAAAAACTCACTTTTGGAGCCGGTAATAGGTTCAGATTATAGTGCACGAAAGGGTTTGTCTGCTGCCTTATCGGTTTCAGGTACCGTCTGCTTGGAAAATTCTTTACTTGGAATTCCGTCAGTTATATTTTATAAGTTGTCAAAGTTTAATTATCTGATAGCTAAAATGCTTGTAAAAACAAAATTTATTGCAATGCCAAACATACTTCTTGGCAGGCATTTGTTGCCAGAACTAATACAAGAAAATGCAACAGTACACAACCTTAGCAAGGCTACATTGGATATACTTGCAAATAAAGATAATTGGCAAAATACAAATAAAGCGTTACTCGGATTGCGAGGTATTCTTGGCAGCGGCGGTGTTGCAAAATATGCCGCGAAAGAAATTTTAAATGATGTGCTAAAGGGCAAATAAATGATTATAAAACACATAAAATCTATTATTAAAACAATGAAGCAATTTGTTTCGTCATTAGCACCGTTTAAGCGCTTAATAACCTATTTAAAACCTTATAAGTCACGCTTTTTGGCTGCCCTGCTTTGCATGACGGTTTTTTCTGCTTTAAATGGTGTCACTATGTGGCTTGTCAAATTGGTTGTAGATAAAATATTTGTCGGCCATAATTTACAAATGCTTTATATGATAGTTCTTGCAATACCCGCTATTTTCTTACTTAAAGGCATTGCAATGTACGGGCAGAATTATCTTATGTTTTATATAACCCAAAATGTAATGTTAAAAATAAGAAATAATTTATTTAGCCGGATAATTTATTTGTCGCACGAATTTTATTCAAGAAACTCGTCCGCAAAGTTAATGTCGCGCCTTACAAACGATGTTAGTGTGTTGCAAAATGCTCTTTTTCAGGTTCCGCCAAGCATAATTAGAGATGGGCTCACAGTTATTGTAATGATTGGAGTGCTTTTTTATTTAAACTGGCAGTTTGCAATTATTGCTGTAATTATATTCCCTATTGCCGCAATACCACTTTCACAATTTGCAAAAAAAATGCGCAGCGCTTCGCGTGATAGTCAAAAGCAAGTTGCAGAAATTTACGGTGTGCTTCAAGAAGCATTAACGGGCATAGGTGTTATTAAAGCTTTTACCAATGAAAAATATGAAAAAGAACGTTACGCTGCTGAGAATGAAAAATATTACCATATGCAGCAGCGTTTTATTCGTGTAGATGCGCGTTCAAGCCCAATTATGGAGTTTATCGGTGCCCTTGGTGTGGCGTTTATTATATGGTATGGCGCAAATGATGTAATAAAAGGTGTTTGGACTGCCGGTTCATTTTTTGCATTTATGACGGCGGCTTTTTCTGTTTACCAGCCGCTTAAAAACTTCGCTCAATCAAACTCATTAATTCAACAGGCAATTTCAGGTGCCGAAAGAATATTTGACCTGCTTGACCAAAAACCGACCATAGTAGACGCCGATAACGCCCTTAAACTTGACGGTTTTAAATCACAAATTAAGTATAGCGGGGTTTCTTTTTCTTACCCTGAAAAAGAAAGTACAATTGAAGATTTTAATTTAGAAATTAAATATGGAGAGGCAATCGCTCTTGTAGGCCCGTCGGGTTCTGGTAAAACTACAATTGCCAGCTTGTTGCTACGTTTTTACGACCCATCAAAAGGAGAAATATCCATTGACGGCAAAAACATAAAAAACATCACACTTAAGTCGCTTCGTGCTCAAATAGGGATAGTTACACAAGATGTGTTTTTATTTAACGACACCGTAAGGCACAACATTGCTTATGGCAAGCTTAGCGCAACTCAAGACGAGGTTGTTTCCGCCGCAAAAGCCGCCAATGCGCATACATTTATAGAAAACCTTCCTAATGGCTACGATACAATAATTGGCGAGCGAGGTATGCGCCTTTCTGGCGGTGAGCGTCAGAGGTTGTCAATTGCCAGGGCTGTATTAAAAAACCCGCCTATTTTAGTGTTAGATGAGGCAACCAGCGCATTAGACGCCGAGTCGGAAAAGCTTGTGCAGGATGCTCTTGAACGCTTAATGCAGAATAGAACGGTAATAATAATCGCTCATCGTTTATCAACCGTTATAAAATCAGACAGAATTATTGTGCTTGATAAGGGCAAAATAATTGAAAGCGGCGCCCACAATGAACTTTTGGCAAAAGACGGTATATATACAAAATTGCACAAATTACAACTCCTTTAATGTTTGAAAAACTTTTACCACTCTTAAAAACTTACCTGTCAGAAACTGACATAGCAAAAATTAAAAAAGCATATGAGTTTTCCCAAAAAGCGCACCAGCACCAGATTAGGGCTTCAGGTGATGCTTTTTTTACGCATTGTGTCGCGGTTGCACAACTACTTGCCGATATTAAATTAGATTCAGAAACAATAATTGCGGCGTTATTGCACGATGTGTTAGAGGACACTCAAACAAGCCACGATGTAATTGCAAATGAGTTTGGCCACGAGGTGCTTTTAATAGTGGAAGGGGTAACAAAAATTGACTCATACCAATTCCCAGACCCTGTAAAAGCACAGGCAGAAAATTGGCGTAAAATGTTGCTTGCAATTACCAAAGATATTCGTGTTATTTTGGTGAAGCTCGCTGATAGATTGCATAATATGCGAACCATAAAACACCTGAGCGAAGAAAAACAAATTATAATTGCCGATGAATCAATAAATTTATATGCCCCGTTTGCGCATCGCCTTGGTATACATAAGTGGAAAAATGAGTTAGAAGATTTGTCATTTGAAGTGCTTCAGCCGCTTAAGTATGCGCAAATAAAAGAGCTTATGGCTCAGAGCAAAGAAGCCGATATAAAAAATTTAGAGCTTTGGAAAAACGAAATAATGCAAAAAATATCTCCAAGCCAAATTCCGTTCACGCTTACAGCCAGGCCAAAAAATATATATGGAATTTATGAAAAAATGAACCGGCAAAGCAAAAACTTTGATGAAATAAAAGATTTAATTGGTTTAAGGTTAATAACTGATACCATAGCCAACTGTTATGGATTGCTTGGGCTTGTTCAAACTCATTTTAAGCCGGTTGCCGGCTCTTTTAATGATTACATAGCTAACCCAAAGGGGAATATGTATCAATCACTTCATATATCAGTTGAAGGCCCCAATGCGTCTGAGGCAGAGTTGCAAATACGCACCGAAGAGATGCACAACAGAGACGAATATGGTATTGCGGCGCATTGGCGCTACAAAGAGAAGTCAAAAGATGTTGCCTTAAGGGGTTCTTTGTATATTGAAGAAAAACTTGATTGGTTAAAGCAGATTATGGAGTGGCAATTAGAGCTAAAAGACCCTCACGAGTTCATGAGTACCTTAAAGCTTGAGTGCACATTTGAGCAGGTATTTGTATTTTCTCCAAAGGGTATGGTTGTAAAACTTCCCGCGGGAGCAACACCGTTAGATTTTGCATATGGCGTGCACAGCGAAATTGGAGACCATTGTTACGGGGCAAAAGTTGGACTAAAGCTTGTACCGCTTTCTTACAAGCTTAAAAGCGGGGATATTTGCGAAATATTGACCAGAAAAAATAACTCGCCAAGCCCAGGATGGCTGGACTTGGCGGTTACTGCCAGAGCTAAAGCAAAAATAAGAAAGTATTTAAGGGAAAATAAAAAGGTATGAGTTATTTAAGCAG
>Ga0247841_10013184_pt1 | contig 10617 bp, 12 predicted proteins | sample LaCruzMarch2015__2_FD_192410 | JGI IMG/M metagenome (GOLD analysis project Ga0247841, IMG submission 192410) | Freshwater microbial communities from meromictic Lake La Cruz, Castile-La Mancha, Spain - LaCruzMarch2015_18m | ecosystem: Environmental > Aquatic > Freshwater > Lake | place: Spain...
AGGATTTTCGGGAATCCTCGCAACCCGAATATCCCGGCAGTACCATGCTGACCTGGTCGGATGTCTTTGCGGAATTCAAAACCAAATCTCTTGGCATTGCCGGCTGGCATATGTTGCCCCACGCCATCTACACCGGTATCAGCGATGCCCTGCCGCAACAAGGGAAAGCCGTAGAAGCTGACGGCGTTGTCCGGGATGTTACCCTGCGCAAGTCACCCGCTGAGCTTTGTTGCCTGCGTGAGGCGGCCCGCATATCCGAATTGGGTTTCAAGGCGGTATTGGAAAACATCAAACCCGGCCTGACGGAGTGCCAACTGGTCGGTTTTGCAACTGGCGCCATGCTGGCGAACGGGGCGGAGGCCACCGGGTATCCCGTATGGTGTTGTTCCGGACCGAACTCCACCCAGGCGATCAGCCGCCCAACTCACCGCAAAGTCCGGGAAGGCGAAATCATTCATTTCAGCGTCGGGGCCAAGGTGGCGGGCTACAGCGCGAGCATCGGCCGTCCTGTTGTCCTTGGAAAGTGCCCGGATGAAACCAGTAAATTTCTCCAGGTCGGGCTTGATGCCGAAAACATGACCATTGACCTGATGTGTGCCGGGACCGTTGCCGGCGAGGTTGCGCGTAAAGTTCATGGTTGGATCAAATCGCGCGGATATGGGCATACCATCCTTTACGGTCCGGCCCACGGTTGCGGCCAGATGGAATGCGAATTTCCGTTTGTGGAAACATCGTCTGCTTTCACCCTCGAGGAAAACATGACGTTCATGGTTGACGTATTTATGGCCGAAAAAAATCAGGGGGCACGCTGGGAGGACGGGATTATCGTCCGCAAAGGCGCGCCCGAACAGCTGTCGTCGTTCAAGCGTCAATTGAATATACTGAAAGTATGACGATTATTTCTTCGCCATGTTCATCCGGGCAGTGTCGATCTGGCGCCCTTCTGGCCGATTACTGTCACGGCGTTGCTGTGAGCCGGGCGCGGAAAAGGACATGGACATGAATAAAAAACTTTGCGGCAACGCGCATAAACTAATGAGGATTTGAGCATGGCAAAAGGCGACGGAAATTTCACCTGGGTGGTTCCCGATGGCTGGCTCCCGCCAAAAGGAGGGCAGGGGGATTTGGTGAACCACGAGTCCCTCATGATCCTGAACACCGGAAAAAAGAAAGCCCATGTGAAAATCGACATTTATTTTGACGACCGCCCCCCTGTCCTCGGACTGCCGGTTGAAATCGGTGCGGAAAGAATAAAGGCGATCCGGCTTGATGATCCCGGACAGATGGGCTTTGATCTGCCCAGGGCGACTCAATACGCGCTGAGGATCAGGAGCGACGTGAGGATCATTGTCCAATATGGCCGAATGGACACGCGTCAGCCAAATCTGGCGTATTACGGAACGATGGCTTTTCCGACAAAATGAAGATCCCGAATGGGTGGTTCGGACCCCATGGCTAAATTGATTTCAAGTTTTGGATTTTTTGGGGCAGAAACCCGGCGGGCATCACGCGGTCTTGAATAACGTGTGGAATCTGCCGGTAAAAAACATTATAACCTCGCGCGAGGGGGTCCGTTATCTTGGTGTTCGAAACTGTCAATAGCCCGGAGTGGACTCAAGGAAAAGAAAGGATTCAATCAATGGCGCGCAAAATGGACGGACGGATTTGGGTATGGGGTGGGCCAACGAAAAGTTGGGGTGGCAGCATGGAAAAAGATGCTCTCGCAAAGGGGGCCGATTACTTCCAAGTAGCGAGTGTGTTGTACGTGTATGGCCCGCACACCGACGAAATGCTCGCAACCCTCTCCGCCTTCGACAAGGTTGTATGCCAGATAGGTTCAAACTGCAGGAATCCAGGCGCACAAAGCGGCGATTCGGTGCATGAGGCCGAACAGCTAAGCTTGCTGTCGCTCCGCCATCCCAATATCGTCGGCGCGGTCATTGACGATTTTGACACCGGCGGTGAGGTATTCACGCCGGAGAAGCTCGCGACAATCCGCAAGGCGCTCAGATTGCACAATCCCAAGCTGCTGCTGCATGTTGTCACTTACACCCAGATTGACCATTCCCGGTTTAAACCGTTAGTTCCTTTCCTCGATGTCGTGACTGTCTGGGTATGGTTTCTGGATTGTCACGAGAGGATCGAGGCCGATTTTAAAAGGGCCAAAAGCGATTTCCCGGGGAAGCCAGTTTACATGGGGGTCTTCCTTCATGACTACGGCACCAAAGATGATGCCATGCCATTAGATATCCTGTCCCGCCAATTGGACAAAGGCCGGCAATGGCTTGCGGACGACTTCATTCAAGGCCTGATCATTCTTGGCGACCGGGAAATCAATAAGCACCCGGAGCAAGCCGCCCTGACCCGGAAATTCCTAGCCGATCATTTCATGATCAAATAATAACTTGAGGGAAAGAGGCTGAGCGTGCCGGGTGCATCCTGAAGTTTTCACAACGCGGTGGTTTTGATGCAACCGGCGCTTGTACCGTCCATTGTCCTTCAGGACGGTAATCAACGTTGGAAGTGAACGGGAGCGCCTCATAGGGGGGGGGTGGATTGAAGGGGTTGCGACAAGCCGCACCGGCATTAAGTTCAGAAGATTGTCGAAATTGGTGGAGACCCTGCGGTGGGTTTCACCGTAGAAATGCAAAAAACGAGAACAATAAACGAGGGATAAATATAAACCATGAAAGTCAGAGATCGTTTTTGGATTTGGGGGCAGACGCCCGGCGGGCATCACGCGGTCTTGAACAACGTGTGGAATCTGCCGGGAAAAAGCATCATGACCCCGCTTGAGGGGGCCTGTTATCTTGGTGTGCGCAACTGCTGCCGCGTTGTCATCAACAACGAGCCGTCGCCGCCGTTTGACCAGCATTCCATGGCTTTGGTCTCCATGCGCGAAGTCGTTTGGTCCATCCTCGGGGCCGCCGGCTCCAACGGCGGGGGGCTGGACTTGGACGAGGTGCTGAGGCAGGCGGGAATGTTCCCCAACATAACGGGGGCCGTGCTGGACGATTTTTTCACGGAAAAAGACAGCACGCCCCGAATGTCCATTGATGAATTAAGGACGGCCCATGGGCGGCTTCACGGTAACACGCGAGCGCTGGATTTGTGGATTGTTGTCTACGATTACCAGTTGAAAAACCCCGTGGGGGAATATCTCAATGCGTGCGACGTGGTCACTTTCTGGACATGGAAAGGGCGCGAGCTGGCAAACCTGGACGGGAATTTTGAGCGGCTCAAGAAAATGACCCCCGGCAAACGTCGCCTCGCGGGCTGTTACATGTGGGACTACGGCGACTCAAAGCCGCTCACGGTTGACGCCATGAAATTTCAATGCGAGAAATATTTGAAATGGATGCGGGCGGGCGACATTGAGGGCGTCATATTCTGCTCGAACTGCATTGCCGACTTGGGCTTGGACACGGTGGAATGGACCAGAAAATGGATCAAAGAGGTCGGGGCTGCGAAGATCTGAGCATGGGCGTTGTACGGGCGACTCCGCCTATGGGTGCCGCGCGCGTCGGCGAAAATCCAGGTGGGCTGTTTACACGAGCTGGCCACAGTGCCTTTTTTGACCGTGCCCGGCAACCTCTTGATCCGAAACACGCCCAACTATTTTTTTCTGTTTTGCCGCGCCAGGCTAATAACAGTGTTCTGCCCCGGGAAAGGTTCCCTTTTCGACATCGGCCTTGTAGGCTTCAAAGGCCTTTTTCATTTCGGCGCCGAGATTGGCATAGCGTTTGACAAATTTCGGAGTGAAATCGCCGAAAAGTCCTAAAAGATCGTGTGTGACGAGAATCTGGCCATCGCAATCCGGCCCCGCTCCGATGCCGATGGTCGGAACCGAAACCGCTTTGGTGATCTCCTCGCCGAGGGCCGGCGGCATACATTCGAGGACCATGGCAAATACGCCAGCCTCGGCCAGTGCCTGGGCATCGTGCAGAAGCGTTTGAGCTTCTGCCGGTTTTTTCCCTTGGACCTTATAGCCGCCCATGGCATGAATACTTTGCGGCGTCAAGCCGATGTGGCCTAACACCGGGATGCCGTTTTCAATGAGCGCTTTTACCGTGGGCGTGCGGAAAGCGCCGCCTTCGATCTTCACAGCGTCGGCGCCGGCTTGTTTGACGAAGCGGCCGGCATTTTCCATGGCCTGTGAAATGGACGCCTGGTAGGACATGAAGGGCATGTCGGCCACGACCATGGCGGTCTTAACGCCCCGCGTTACGGCAGCTGTATGGTGAAGCATCGCCTCCATTGTCACCGGCAGGGTGTTTGGGTAGCCAAGCATCGTCATGGCCAGGGAGTCGCCCACCAATAGTAGCGGCATTCCCGCTTCATCGAGTAGGCGCGCGGTGGTATAATCATAGGCCGTCAGGCACGCGAACTTGTCCCGGCCTTTTAAGGCCTTGATTTTGCCGGCCGTCCATTTGGATTCGGTGGTCATAGTTTCGATCGTCCTCATTTACCGCGGATAACGCGGATGGGCACGGATAACAACAAATCATATCTGCGCTATTAGTGTAATCCGCGGTAAGAAATACTTTGTGCCTTTTTGCGGCTAAATCAGGTCACCATTTCTTTGCAAACAAAATCACCTTGTGTGGATCGCTCAGGCCGGCAAGCACGTCGGCGACCGTGCCGGTCTGGCCCGGGAGTTTCAGGTCCGGCCGGACATCGCACAAGGGCTGGACCACAAACCGACGCTCTTGCCAATGCGGGTGGGGGATCACGATGTGCTGTTCTTCGACCTGCAGGCCGTCCGCATAAATAATGTCAATATCCATGGGACGGGGGGCGTTAACCACCGTGTTCGGCACACGGCCGATTTTTTGCTCCAGGAACTGGAACGTCCGCATCAGCTGGGGCAGGGGAATCAATGTCTTGACGATCAGGATGGCGTTCAAAAAATTAATCGCCAGAAACTCCGGGGGCACATCCACCGGTTCCGTCTCATAAACCGGCGATTGATCTGCCGCCACAATGCCGGGACTGTTCAGAATAATGGCCTTGGCGTTTTTCAAATGCGCCAGCCGATCCCCCATGTTTGATCCAAGACTTAGTCCGACTTCCATAAGTTATTTTCCTGATCTATGTGAATGCAGTGGAATTTCAATCCATAGCGGTTCTACCGAACCGCGGCTACACCAATTCGGTGTAGAGGCCGTTCGATAGAACGGCAAAGTTGCCAACCTGATTTATTCCTTGATGTCCAAAACGTCCAGCATGCTGTAAAGTCCCGGCTTGCGCGCGACCACCCATTCGGCCGCTCGCAGGGCGCCCATGGCTAAACAGTCGCGACTGCTCGCGCGGTGGGTCAACTCCAATCGCTCGCCCTCGCCGGCAAAGAGAACGGTATGATCGCCCACCACGTCGCCCGCCCGCACGGCGTGAATGCCGATTTGCGCCGCCGGTCTTTCCCCAACCAGGCCCTGCCGGCCATGGGTCGCTATGTCGTCCAGTTTCAGGCCGCGCGCGGCAGCGGCCGTTTCCGCCAGCCGCAGGGCGGTCCCGCTCGGCGAATCTTTCTTGTGGCGGTGATGGGTCTCGATGATCTCGATATTGTAATCGCCCAGGGTGCCGGCGGCTTTTTTGACCATGGCAAACATAAGATTCACTCCAAGGCTCATGTTGGGCGCCCAGACAATAGGAATATGGGCGGCGGCTTTACGGATGGTCTCCGTTTCTGTCGGATTCAAACCGGTGGTGCCGATAACCATGGGTTTTTTCAGTTCCAAGGCCAGCGTCGCATGCCGGGCGGTGGCCGAGGGGAAGCTGAAATCCACGAGCACATCGGCCTTTTGAAAAGCCTTATGGCGGTCGGCCGTCAGTAGCAAGCCGATATCCGCGATGCCCGCGACGATCCCGACGTCTTTTCCCAGGAGCGGACATTGCTCCGCCTCCACCGCCCCGACCAGATGCAAGTTCGGCGAACGGGATGCGCACCGGATCAGGGCCTGGCCCATGCGTCCGGCTGCGCCCAGGATGGCTATCTTCAGTTTGGCTGGAGGGTGGCTGGTGGTAGGCATGATGGCGTTCCTTTGTCTCAGATCAACTTCACCTTCCGCAGTGTCTCGGCCAGCTGCTTTTTCAGGACTGGGCTCATGGTACACAGGGGCAAGCGATACGTTTCTTCGATTTGGCCCATCATTGCCAGGGCCGCTTTAACCGGGATGGGGTTAGTGTCAAGGAACATGTCGCTGAACAACTGGAAATAGGTCTGATGCAGGCGCCGTGCTTCTTCCCAGCGGCCGCTCAACGCGGCGTGAACCAGATCGGCCACGGGTTTGGGCGCAATGTTGCCGGCCACGCTGATAACGCCCTTGGCGCCCACCGCCATCATGGGTAACGTCAGCGGATCGTCGCCGCAGAGCACACACAGGTCACAAAGCGCCAGGATCTGGCTCACGCGCGGCACACTTCCGGCGGCCTCCTTGACGGCTTTGATATTCGGATGCCGCGCCAACCGGGAAAGAGTGTCCACGGCGATTTCAACGCCACAGCGGCCGGGAATGTTATAAAGAATTACCGGCAGACCAAGATCGGCGATGGCGCTGAAATGGCGGTAAAGCCCCTCCTGGTTCGGTTTGTTGTAATAGGGCGATACCTGGAGCGTACCGTCCGCGCCCACGCGCAGGGCAAACCCGGTGAGTTCCAAGGCCTCGCTGGTGGAATTGGCGCCGGTGCCGGCAATAACTTTGATTCGGCCACGGCAGGTTTCCACGGCGGTCTCGATTACTTTTTTGTGTTCTTCGTTGTCCAGGGTGGGGGATTCACCCGTCGTGCCGACGGGCACAATGCCGTCCATGCCAGCCTGGATTTGCCGTTCAATCAGTTCTTTAAGTTTGCCGTAGTCCACCCGGTTGTCTTTGGTAAACGGGGTGACCATGGCCGTATATGCGCCTTCAAACATGATACCCTTCCTCCATTTTGTTCAAAATGTGGCCGTGAAGCCCACCGGCGGTAAATATAGTTGGTGTTTATAGATGGATAAAGTATGGCAAAGCGCCCTCAAGTCAAGCGAAAAAACCGGTGTGAGCGATAACGAGGTGACCAGGGGGGGGCTTAACTGCGGGGATGAGGCGAGATAATTTTTAACGTTTTTTCTTGCTTTATCCAAGGACGTGGCTATGGTAATAAGTAAAACATTGTAATATGGAGTGAAGATTTAGACGGCAATGATTACGCAATGGAAGGAATTTTGGCATGCAAACACAGGATGCGAAAGAAATCTCCAACGTGGCGGTCTGGTCTCTGGTGCTGGGAATTGCGTCGCTGGTCTTCTGCTGTCTGCCGGCGGCTATCCCGGCGATCATCTGTGGGCACTTGGCGCGCTCACGGATCAAGCAGTTGCCCGAGGCGGTGTCCGGCAGCGGCATGGCAATGGCTGGGCTCATAACGGGCTATGTGAGTGTTGTCGCGTTTATTTTGGCCTGTATCCTGGGCATTATCACGGCCCTGACTATACCGGCGGTCATTAAGCTGTGGGACGACAAGCCACACAACGAGTGTCGTGGGAATCCGGCTCAATGATAGTGGCGGCAAACTAACAAGGAGGTGGGTCATGACGGAAGGAAAAGTGGACGTAAAATTCGGCGAGTGGATTCAGCAAGGCTGGGAACTGTACAAGGCCAACATTGGCGTCTGGATTGTCGCATCGCTGCTGGCGATCGTCATTAGTGTCGCCACGGTCGGCATACTTAGTGGGCCGATGATGGCCGGCTTGGTCTGGATGGCCTTGGCGCTTGTGGATCGAAAAGAACCCAAGCCGCAGATGGGCGACGTGTTCAAGGGGTTTGATTATTTTCTCCAGTCCTTTCTCTTTTTCCTGGTTTGGGGAGTAATCATGCTGGCGATTTCGGTCGTGAGTTTAATCCCCTGCATTGGCGCGCTGGTGGTTATTGCTGTTTCCATCGCGCTCGAAACGGCCCTGATGTTCGGCCTGTTCCTGATCGTGGATAAGAAGATGGAGTTCTGGCCGGCCTCCATGCTGAGCCTGAACGTAGTGAAGCCGAATTTCTTCCCATTCCTCGGTCTGCTGGTCGTGGCCATGCTGATCGGCCATGTCGGCACGATTGCCTGCGGAATTGGCGTCATTGTCACCTGGCCCATCGCAGTCTGCATCATGGCGGTGGCCTATCGGAATGTGTTTGGCGTTCAAGCCACGGCCTGAGCAGGGAACTTTTTTATAAGGAACAGCCGGGATGGGACTCTTGTGGAACGTGGAGCGTCCCGGCGGTGGCTATCGCAGTGTGCTGGCGCACCACTTGCCGTCGGCGCTCATTGCGGGCGGGGTCTTGCTGGCGGTGGCCATTCTGCCGTTGGATCGAATTCCCTACACGATTTGTACGTTTCTTCGAATCACCGGCTATCCTTGTCCCAGTTGCGGATTGACCCGTGGCTTTGTGACCATGGCCCACGGCCAATGGCTGGCCGTCCTGCATGCCTGTCCCTTGGCTGCTTTGCTATATGCCGTCACGGCGCTGGTATTTGCCGTTAACACGGCGGCCCTGCTGTGCGGCGTGTGCCTGACTCCCGGCCTTTGGCTCAAGTGGCGCGCGCGCACCTGGGTGGTTTTACTTTGTTTTTTCGGTTTACTGATCCTGCTCAATTGGTTATACAGGCTGTTTTACGGAATGAAGTGAAGCGGAATACCGAACGTTAAAATCAGTTTCTGGTTCTTCGTTCTTTGTTTTTTGGGAAGAATATGTCCAAGGATGCATTCAAACTCGACTTCCTATTTGCCAACGAAGAACTAAGAACGAAGAACCAAGAACGCATTCAAGTTCGACTTCCTGTTTGCCAACGAAGAACTAAGAACTAAGAACGTATTTATGGATTCCATTGATCAAATCCTAACCGCCTGGCTCCGGGACGTGTTTTGCCGGACGTTTCCCGGCGTGGGCGATTTTGCCGATGTGGCCGTCGTGGTCGCCACGGATGCGGCCTTTGGCGATTACCAATGCAATGCGGCCATGGCCCTGGCCAAAACCATGAAGAAGCCGCCGCGCGCGCTTGCCCAGGCGGTGGTGAACCACAAGCCCTGGCATGAAGCCGTTGCCGCCCTGGATTTGGCTGGGCCGGGGTTCATCAATATCCGGCTGCGCGATGATTGGCTGGCCAGCCGCCTGGAGGCGATGGCGCGTAACGAGCGCCTGGGCGTGGCTTCCCCCGGCGCGGGCCGCACGGTTGTCCTGGATTACTCCAGCCCGAACGTGGCCAAGCCGATGCATATCGGCCATATCCGTTCCACCGTGATCGGCAACGCCTTGGACCGGCTCTTCCGGTTCCTGGGTTATCGCGTCATTGCCGATAACCACCTGGGCGACTGGGGCACGCAGTTCGGCATCCTGATCATGGGGTACCGTCATTTTGTTGACCGGCAAAGGCTGAGTGAGGCGCCTGTCGAGGAACTGGAGCGCATCTATGTCTTGAGTTATGAGAAATCCGAAGCCAGCGCGGAATGGAAAACCCAGTGCCGACAGGAGTTGGTCAAACTGCAGGCGGGCGATCCTGAAAATCTTGCGCTGTGGAAACAGTTCGTGGATCTTTCGATTGCCGAGTTTGAGCGCATGTACCGGCGGTTGGGGGTGAAGTTCGACCTGACGCGCGGCGAAAGTTATTACCATGACCGCCTGCCGGCCACAATTGCCCGGCTCGAACAGCAGGGCTTGGCCCGCGAAAGCGAAGGTGCCCTGGTGGTGTTTCTTGAGGAGGAAAAACTGCCCGTCTGCATTGTCCGCAAGAGTGACGGCGCCTTCAATTACGCCGCAACTGATATCGCCACGGTGCTGAGCCGGGTCGAGGAGTTCCAGCCGGAGCTTATTATCTATGTGACCGACGAGCGTCAGCAACTCCACTTTGCGCAAATTTTCGCCATCTGTAAACGGTTGGGTATCCCCACGCGTCTGGAGCACGTCTGGTTCGGGCTGATGCGCCTGCCGGAGGGCACGTTTTCTACGCGCCAGGGCAACGTCATCAAACTGGAAAAACTGCTGGACGAGGCTGAGAGTCGGGCGCTGGCGGTGGTCCGGGAAACCAGCCCGGAGATGCCGCCGGAGCAGCAAAAGGAAGTGGCCCGGGCGGTGGGGATTGGCGCGGTGAAATATGCCGACCTCAGCCAGAACCCGCAGAGCCTGGTGACTTTCAGTTGGGATAAAGCCTTGGCGCTGAACGGCAATTCTGCGCCTTACCTCCAGTATGCCTATGCCCGCATTCGGAGCGTCGAAGACAAATACCGCGACCAGTTTCCCGGCAAGGATCCGGCGTCTTTTCCGCTGGCCTTGAAGGAGAGCGTTCCACGTCGCCCCGTAGCGGGGCAAGTGGCCACTTGGTTGCCGACGTGGGAGCGTCAACTGGCGGTGCACCTGGCGCGGTTCGCGGAAATCGTGCCGTTGGCGGCACGCATGGCCCGGCCCAGCGCGCTGGCCGATTATCTCTACGAACTGGCGGGCCTCTACAACAGTTTTTATCAGAATGTGCCGTTTCTCAAGGCGCCCGAGGGTGTCCGTGAAAGCCGTGTGCGGCTGTGCGGCCTCGTGGCGCGCGTGCTGGGGCAGGGGCTTCATCTCCTGGGCATCGAGACGCCGGAGCGGATCTGAAGAAATGCAGAATCAG
>Ga0247841_10013186_pt1 | contig 10616 bp, 9 predicted proteins | sample LaCruzMarch2015__2_FD_192410 | JGI IMG/M metagenome (GOLD analysis project Ga0247841, IMG submission 192410) | Freshwater microbial communities from meromictic Lake La Cruz, Castile-La Mancha, Spain - LaCruzMarch2015_18m | ecosystem: Environmental > Aquatic > Freshwater > Lake | place: Spain...
AAACATCTTAATAATTGATAAAAATAAATCTTTTAATTTAATATCAGGCATTATTTGGTTCATATTAACTTCACTATTTCCCCCAACCAAATTATTGTTAGAAGGTGATATTTTTAATACCGATGGCACACCATCTTTTGATGGTAATAATAAGGCTTGTGCTCTGATATCAGCATCAACACCGGCCCAATTTGTTCCAAACATAGTAAATCCAAATTCAATATATACTAAATCACCAACTTCTAAATAAACATTTGATGCTGATGTATCTAATGTTAGTGGATTATTATTATCATAGGCTGGAGTAAAGGCAAATGATGTTGATGGTTGAAATGATAATGTGCCTGTTGATGCTAATTCTATTTCACTATTACCCCTTTTTCTTAAAAGTTTTACATAATATTTTAAGTCACCACTATTTAATTGTATATTTGGGCTACCACCACCTAAATCCCAATATTTAACAATCATATAAGCAGTTAAATCAATATTATAATAACCTGAATTTTGGCATTGGTATCTTGAATAAGTATAAGGGTATACAGCATTGGTTGTTGTATATGGTGTTGTTTGTGCTGAATATGTCCATTCATTATTTAAATCTTGTAATGTAACATCTATAATTGTTCCTGTTTCTTTTTGAAGTGGGAACCAAAACCCTTTATTTGATGCCCAATATTTATTTTGATACCAAGCAGGGACATTATCTTGCATCACAGCACTCATTGCCCTATATCCTGTAACACCTGTGTACTCAACACCTGGTTCATAAATTAGGGGGTCGGTTGTTTCACCTTGTGTTCCATCAACCCCAACGGCAAATGTTCTTGTATTTATTTCAGTATCTGGCATTTGTAGTTTATCATCCACAAATGGTAATATTAATTTTTTGTAATAATCACTATTAAAAAATCTTGATGTATAAGTATATCCAACCAAATCAAACATTTTATCTACAGCGGTTTTAAGATATACTGCGGGGAATAAATCACTAGCATATAAATTATTTGAAATATTTTGGTTATTCCCGTAAACAATATATGGATATACATAACCTTCACCACCTGACGAGTTATTAATCAACGAACCATTCCTGTATATATCATATACCCAACTACTTTGAATTGTTTCTTTTGAACGAATGTGGTTATATTCACTAATATCAATATTACGTAGGGTTAATTCCCCAAATTCATTTAGGATATTCTTTAATTGTCCCATTATAACCACTTCATAATCTACCGCATCTTGATTAACAATAATATTCAAAAGTTGTAATACACCAGTCATTATGGTTTGTTCTCCAATATTAATATTGGCAGGTATTGATTTTTTTACATTAAAACTAATGGTATCAATATTAACATCAAAAATCTGTTTGAAGAATTTATTATTAAATGGGGTGCCAGGAAGTGTGATAGTTTTAGAATAATTGGTTGTTCTTTTTGTTATATCCAAGATATTTTCTATCTGATAGTTAAAACTTACCGCTATATTGTCGTATGTATCAAGTTGTTTTCCATCTGCTAATACTGAAAATTTATTCATAATCCTTTTTTTAATTAAATATATTTTTTATTGATGTGTTTTTAATGAAAAAACCCCACGTTTTTAGGATGGGGTTTAGATTTTATATTATGACTACTACATCAAAATCTATATTCATTATTAGCAAACACGAAGTTAAACGAATAACTAAACAAGTCATCATTAATTTGTTTATAAATCTCTATTTTCTTTTCTTCCAAAGAACCCCCAAATAAACGATTGTCAGGGGTTTGTAGATATACAGAAGGTGATTGTATCAAATCTTCCATTAAGTCCCTCTCAAACTCATATAACCACCCAGAATTAACTATAATTGACTTTCTACTTCTTAAATAGAAGTCAACTTGTCCCCTATTATACTCATCATAACCAAATGTATTATTCTCCCAAGTTCCGTTTTGTTTGTAATAACCCTTTCTATCAACCTCCATATTATCTCTTGACACATATATAAATGGGTATGATATAAAAGAACCTAACTTATCTTTCCACATAATGTGGTATATTTCATACTTTGAACAATCTTTATTTAATTCAAAACATATTAAATTTGAATATTGTAAAATAGTACCCAAGTTATTTATAACCACTGATGAGTTAATACCCGCTCCACCAGCAACGGGTGATGGGATTGGAGAACTCCAACTTGTGCTAGCAGGACAATTTGTGATATTGACTTTATCCTCTAACCAAGTAATTCCAATACCCGAATATTGACTAGCCCCAATTGTTGATTGTAAATACCACCCATCATTTAATGGATTAGATGTATCAACAATATATGATAGTTGAGATGGATAGGTTGTTCCTGTAAATACCACATCTATTAAATATGCGGGATAACCATTAATTAATCCATCCTCTTTAACCACACATTGTGTATTTGTAGTTCCTGACCCTGACTTATAAACCAAGTTAACACATATTGCGTTACATCCACCAGGAGCTGCTGCGAATATACAATAAGAATTAATATCATTTACATATCCAGAAAAAGGAACACCAAAATTTATTGTTCCTGTAACTCCACTTATTTGATTTAAACCTATTGGGGAATAATAATCTTCTTCAGTCATACCTGTTATTAAAACTTGTCCTAATGTATTACCATTTGAATTATAAAACTCATATCCCATACCAGCAACTAAAGCAGTATCTTCCAAGTGGGTTAATACAAATCCTATTGTTGATGGCTCAACTCTATATGTATTACCGACTTCAAATACCGTTGATAAATTGTTCTCATCAAAGTTTCTATTTTGAATAACATACGGGTCAAATGCCGTAATTGTATAATCAGGTAAATTGATGTGTGAATTATAAACACACAACCCACTTATTGTTATTTCATTTGGGGTTATAGTTAATCTATTATCAGCAAATGTAATAAAACCAGGTAAAGGTGGGGATGATACCGTAAATGGTTTATCTGTTAAAATAACTAAACCATATGTTGGGTCAATAAAGATATTAACTATGGTGCAAGTTCCATTATATTCTGGACGAGGAACACCAAATATACTACCCGGCTCCACAGGTGTGGACCCCAACCATAATTTATCAATAACCAAACTATTAGCTGATGAACCCGTTGAATACATTATTGTTTGTCCATTATAAGATGGATGTGTAATTTGTCCTGTTACAGTTACTGAACTACCCGTATAATATGGGGGTTGTGTTGTTCCTGTAAATCCTACAAAATAACCATCAAAAAAATTATCTAAATATGACCATTCATATAAATCTTGTTGAACAAATATTTGGTCTCCTACTTGAAATTCTGTATCATTCAAAGATGTAATACCTGAATTTACAAAACATAATGAACCCCCACTAAATAAGTTATCTAAAAAGGCTTGTCTAAATTGTTTTTCTGAACCACATACTAACTCATAACAAAATCTTGTATCTGTTCCCTCATAAGATAATGAATAATCTACTGTCTGTCCTGTTAAATTCTCTGATACAAAATCTTTTAATACATTTGATAAATCCATTTTGGCATATCCATTCAAATCGGGGTTAAATTTATATTTAATAAACCTTGATGTTGTAAAATCATTTACTCCAAACGGTTGTTCGGGTATTAAATCAATCACAAATTCTGTTGAGGATACTATTTTTCTTATGATATAATACCCCGTATATAAGTCATTATTGTTTTCATCATTCAAAAATACATAATCCCCCAACGAAAAATTGTGTGGGGTGGTTGATGTTAATTTTGTAAATACATCGTTGTATATTATATAAGCGGTATGTCCTGTAATGGTTACTTTATCCCAAGTGATATTAGTTATATACTTGTAGTTTTCACTTATATTGTAGTCAGTATCATATAATTTAAGTGGGACGGCTGAATATGCCGCCATATAATCGTGTGGTTGTGTTATTGCTGTAAATGCCATTATTCTTTAATTTTTTGTTTATAATTTAAATGTATTTTATTTATAAAACTTCTAACTTTTTTTCCTAAATCAAAATCATTTGGGTTTTCTTTAACCCATTCTTTAATTGTTTCTATTGATATTTTCGCCATAATTAAATTTCTTTATAATTTTTATTTATCATATCTATAAGTTGATTAACAACCTCATCTTCATATTTCTTTTGTAATGTTGGGGATGTTTCAAATTCTTTAATCACCCTCTGTATTACATTTGTAGGTTTAATCCCAAATTTATAAATACTCCTTGCAATTGGGAATATTGCCTCTTTTGAAATACCTTTAACTTGAACCCATTTAGCAATAGCTTTGATTGGGGGATACTTACCAGGTTTTCTACCCTTATCTACATATTTTAAATAATCATTCGCTAAAAGGATTATTTGTATTTGTTTTGCCTCCTCCCTTATTTGAAAAGCTAAACTATTTATTAACGCACCAGTTGCATCTTTCCCCTCTCTACGAAGTTCCCTATATAAAATCTTTACATAGTCACCGCCAAACTCTTTCATTTTTTGGGTTGATATGGGTTGAAATTCTGCCATCGTTAATAAGGTTGTTCATCATACCATCTCCACCCATCAACGGGGTAATCGTATGTATCTTTTAATTCTTTTAATAATGTATATGTCGGAGCATATACTGCATTGGGAGCCCAAAACCATTGCTCCTCATCGTATCTATAAAATCCACTTGTATCTTCCATTATTTATAATGTTACTATCCAGTTTTTAGATGTGGCGATTAAGATGTCTGCGGCAGTTAAATCAGCCGAGCCAGGGTTTCTCGTCACGGTTATTGTTCTTGTTGTTCCAGGTGTCCCCAAGTCATTAAACACTTGAACTAATTCTGCTCTTTCCATAGCACAATCAAGAAAATTTACTGATACAACTAATCCAGGAACTCTTATTTTTTGTAATGAAAAACACCTAAAAAAGGCATTAGTCACAGTTACTACATTCGCTAATGAAGTAAATGTTACTTCCCTTAAACTACCACATTGGGAAAAAGCACTTGTTAAATTCGTAACCGCAGTTGATGTTATTGTTCCAATTTTTATTAAAGATGAGTTATTAAGAAATAATGAACCAAAACTTACTGAAGATGCAAGATTAACATTTCCAATAAATCTTAAATTAGTGCAATTAGCAAATATACTTGTAGTGGCTGTAGCTGCTGATGATGTAAAATTTCCAAACTTTGTTATTTTTGTATCAGTAAATAAAGAGGTAATAGCAACTGTGGTATTTATAATCATATCCCCAACTTCACAAGCACCTAAATATGTAAATATTTGTGTTGCTGATGATGGTAAACCAAGATTTAATGGGACTTGAAATACTCTACAATTTGGTAAAAGAGTAATACTACTTGCTAATGCACCAGCATAATTTCCCGTATATTGAATAAATCTTTGAAGATAGGGGTGTGATTTATAAAAAAAGGGTCTGGCGGTGCTCCAAGACATAACAATATCCAACCAATTTTGAGTTCCTATTGCTGTTGGAAGTCCAAAATTAAAAAGAGTTACTGAACCAGTATTTGGTGTTATTGTAACTAATACTGTTTTATAATTTTCACCATAGTCATCTACTAATATTGGGGATGTTAATGCTGAATATGTATAAGTTTTTGATATTAATGTTGTTGATGCGGTTGTTAATGTTGTTGTATCTCCCCAATCTATCGTAATATTAAATGTTCCTGCAAATTGTATATTAAGAATATTCTTTCTTGTTTCATATACCGCATAAACACCATAGAATTTTGTATCTGCTGATGTAATTGATGGGATACTAACCCATCCACCAGGTCGTGTCCATTCTGTGGGACTACCAGCTTGTATGTATAAATCACTCATATTATATTTTACTTAATGTTAAGTTTGTAACACCAATAACTGATGCCACAACTGTTATTTTACTTCCTACCGCAATTGTTCCACCCAATGCATATAATACACCATCATCATAGATAGTTATGGTTGGGGCATTTAAGATATTTGTTACTGTATCTATTGATAAGTTATATGGGGCATAAACATCCACTGACAGAGCGTTTATCAACTCAATGGTCCAAACTATAGGACTATCAACCCAAACACTCGTAGATGTATTATATTCAAGTAATGAACCCCCTTTGGTTGTTCCTGTGATTTGAACATCGTGTAATTCACCTAATTCATCAACACCATTATCTGACGATACAAATATTTTACCATTTACTGCGTGTGAATACAATACATAACCAATTCTTACTGGGTGGGTTGTTGGTTCTATATTGGTTAAACCACCAGCAACTGTATCTGATAACCATAAGTCATCACCATCTAACCAAGTTTCACCTTGAAGTGAACCTGTTGCATTTATGTTATTAACATTACCAAATGATGTAATAAAACCTTCTTGATTGTTGTTAATATTTTCAGTAACAACACCCAATATACCAGAATGGTTGTGTTTAGTATCTGCTTGTGCTAATAAAACTGCTAACCTTTGTCCTTGTGCCCCACCTTCTGCTTGTGTTCTTATTCTAACAACCTTATATTGACTTTCAAGTAAATTTGAACCAGTTTTATTAACTACTCTTACAACTTCTTCTTGTCCTATTTGTAATGTCACATTACCACCTTTTAAACCTAAATTTAATGTTCCATCTGTATCATTCCATATCAATCTACCAATATCCCCTGCTTGTGCCGCAGATGTATTAAAATCAATATAATCAACATCATCTATTGTGGTTACATCCAAGTTCCCGTTGATGGTTAAACCAGTCATCGTGTTGATGGTGGCGTTGAATGTGTTACCACTATTATCAGCAATAGTGAATGTATTATTTAAATAGGTATATCCCGTTACGAATTGGTTATTATCAGTTGAACCAGTATAAAAACCACTTACGTTAAATGTCCCCCCACTATTATTGGTGAATGTTGCTGTTCCAGTTGAGTTATCATATGTCCCCCCTGTTACGAAGATATCATTAAATACAATACCTGTAAGATTTGAACCATCCCCATAAAAAGTTGTTCCTGATATATCACCATTTACAGTAAGTCCAGTCATAGTATTAATAGTGGCACTAAATACCCCACCATTATCATCAGTAATTGTGAAGGTATTATCTTGATATGTGAAACCTGTAATACTTGTTCCTGTGTTTCCTGTAAAATTTGATATTTGTTGAGTTATGTATTGTTGTAATGTGGTGCAAGCGGTTACTGTATCACAAGTCAAATACCTCGTCATAGGGTTAATTGGGGATAAGTTTGTCTGTGTAATATCGCCGGTTGGTAAAATACAATTTGAATGTTTTAATTTAAAACTAAATTGTCCCACCCATCCATTAACTTTATCTTGTGTTTCATCTGTTGCAGGGAAACAATTAATTACATCTTGAAATATAATACCATAATTCCCCCAATCTACCTGAACCTCTGTTATAAAATCTTGTAGGACTTGTAACATATCACTCAATATCTCCTGGATGTTGTCGCTATTATCTCCATTTATTTCCAAATAATTTGACTGAATATTTGTCTTATCCATAAATAAAACAGAAAAAGACAACTCTGGTATTGCCGTTCTATTTTGGGGGTTGATTAAACTATTTTCATTTAATGATACCCACATATAGGGGAAGTCCATTTGTCTTGAGGTCCCTATTTCACTTGTTGGTCCAAAACCAAAATCATTTAAAAAAAAATGTCTGTCAGCGAACCCACTGAACAAATCCACCATTTGATTTAATGAAATTATATTTACACTCATATATTGCCGTTTTTACTTTGTTCTACTTTATTTTTTTGATAGAAATAAGACAACCAATTCAAACATCCAATATAGTTCTTCTTGTATATCATTTCATCAGTTGTATTTAATTTGGTTAATAATAAATAAACCATCTCCAACCATTTAAATCTATCATCAACATCCGTCTTTTTATTTAAAGTATCAAATTTACTTTTTTTCTCTTTTTTTATTTTGGCAGGCTTTCCAAATAGTCCTTCGTATTGTCCTCTAATGTAGTCCCGCCAGTTAAAAAAAAACTGAATATGTTATATACTTTTGAAATTGGGGCATTTCTAAATAAATTAACCCTATCCATAAATTCACCTTTAAAGGCTTCTAACTTTCCGTTTTCTTTTTTCTTTCTCAAAAATATACATAGTAACTTATCCATCACTTTAAATAAATTACCATCTGCTGATTGTAAAATCGTCTCAATACTAATAACCTCCCCCATTGTTAGTTTAGAAAAATCATTTTTTAAATAATATGTTTCACCTTCCAACTCAACACTCTCAACATTGGTGGGTTTTAATTCTTTACTTGTAAACGCAAATACTTCAGCCAATTTTTCAAAATCCTTTACATCCATCATCATAATTAAATTTTCATCAATATCTGTCAATACATTTATTATTTTTACAGATAACTCTACTGAATTTAACCCCTCTCTTTCAAAAGAGAATAATTTAACAAAATCACCAATAGTAACTTCATCCCACGATTGGGGTAAATTAAATTCCTTTACCTCATCATCAATTTCTAATTTTAAATTTATCATATTATCCTTTTTTTGTTTTTAATAAATATATTTTTTATTGTTGTGTTTTGTACATTAAATACGGAAAGTTTTAACTGGTGCTTTCTTAATCTCAAAAATCATTCTATAAGCCATTGCATCTGAAAAATCGGGAGAACGCCCTAACATCCTTTTAACCTCACCTTTATCTACCATCTGTATTTTACTTACTTTATCTGTTGGTTTATGTTTTACTTCTTGTAATTCCTCAATAATTTTATCATCATATTTTGTTTTCACCACTTTTAAATCACCTTTGTTAATCACTTCACTTAATTTGAAGTATAATTGTGTTTTAAGATTTTGGTAATTTTCCCCTCCGAGTGCTCTTGCATTATTTACTATTGGTTTTCCACCCCTTAAATATCCTTCTAAATATTTACCAACCCCATCACTATCCCAAGTAATATTATATGGGGGTATTTTATATTCTTTTGCTTTATCCCTAATTACGTCTTCAATCTTTTCTTCTGGATTAACTATTATTTCTACTATAGTTAAATCTTCCCACACCATAATCACGGCATTATCACTTGTGAACGCAACATCGGAGCTGATATATTTTTTACTTTTTTCAACTTGAGGTTTTTTGTTAATGAAGATATTTAATATGGTTTCATAATCCATCAATGCATCAGGTGAGGTTTCGTAATTCCAATTCCCATTTATCAATCTTTCCTTATCTGTATTTGATAATGCCTTTTGTAGGTTCTCAACATATACGTCTGTAATGAACGGGTTGTCTAAAACAAGAGCTGTAATAAACTTTTTATGTTCGGGTAATGTATTATCTTGACTTGGTATATAATAATCCCTATACAAGAAGTTTTTAGATGGATTACAAGTCATTAGTAAGAAGGGTTTGATTGATAATTCACCATTTAACCATCTACCAAGTCGTGATTGTAATATCTGTTTTCCTTTTTCATCTACCTCACCAGCCTCATCAATACAACCCATCGTTAATAATTGTCCCCCCAACCTTGTATAATTGGGGTCTGATGGTAAATATCTTAATTCCAATAAAACTATCTTTGAACCATTTGTAAATGTAATTTCACCTGTGGTTGAATTATACTTGTAATGTTCTTCTGTCTTTAACCCCCAGTTATTTATTACCTCAAATAAAGAAACTACAGTTGTTTTTTTTAAGGTGGTTAGCTCATTTCTGGCTAAACCAATTCTTATCTTGGGGTATTCTAGACATTTAAGTACGATAAAAGCACACATACCATATGATTTACCACCAGCAGCGGCACCTCCATATAATACCTCTGTTGTTATTTCATCATTAAAATAGTCAAAAATTAAATCTTGTTTTAACGATGGGGAAAAATTAATCTCCATTATTATTTTTATTTGGTTTAATAACATTAATAACAATATTCTCCCCCTTGTGGTTGATGTCTTGTTCTTGTTTGTCTCTATATCCGTGATGATTTTTTAATAAAAATATGGACATCGTTGGGTTTAGGTTGTGTTTTAAAGCACCATTTACTATTTTACCCTCCTGTATTTTTTTTACCTTTTTTATTAATTCGGTAAACTTGGGATATTTAATACACATTTCACTAATAAACTGTGGGTATATATCACCATTTTCATATAAAAATGTTTCCATCCATATATTGTCTTGACTTTCTAACATCCAGTTAAATAAATCATTCCCCAATTTCATAACTTTTTCTTCAGTCCATATTAGGGGTCTTCCACCTTTGTTTTTTGCCATCATTTCTTTGTTCTTTGTGTATTTATCACAACACCTTTTTTACTTTGTGTTGTTTTCTGTTTACAGGATTGACACCCCACTTTTTGTGGTGGTTCTGATATTGTTATTTTTTCTTCTGTTGTTTCTTGTCTATTATACCAATTTAATAATTGTTTTTGTGCAAATCTTATCTGTGCAGCACAGTGGGAACAAATAGACATTTTTTTATCTATATGTTCTCTAATAATATTACTCATACTCTGAACATCATATTTATTTGTTTTTTTTAGATTAATTAATCTAATTATTTCGTTTTTTAAT
>Ga0247841_10013188_pt1 | contig 10615 bp, 10 predicted proteins | sample LaCruzMarch2015__2_FD_192410 | JGI IMG/M metagenome (GOLD analysis project Ga0247841, IMG submission 192410) | Freshwater microbial communities from meromictic Lake La Cruz, Castile-La Mancha, Spain - LaCruzMarch2015_18m | ecosystem: Environmental > Aquatic > Freshwater > Lake | place: Spain...
GGGCTCTTTTTTTAATTCAAATTTTATTAATATTGCTTTCAAAAATTGCGACCATCATGAACTTTGCGGTGAACATCTCTTAATTGCTTATTGGTTACGTGAGTATATATTTGCGTGGTAGCAATATTACTGTGTCCTAAAAATTCTTGAACGGTTCTTAGGTCAACCCCTTGATTGAGCAAGTCGGTCGCAAATGAATGACGCAGAGTGTGCGGCGTCGCCATCACCGGTAGACCAGCAATAAGCACATATTTTTTAACAATATCTTCAATACTTTTTACGGTCAATCTTCGACTTATTGTGCTCATGGCACCTCCACGCTTATAATTCACAAACAGAGCCTCGTCTAAATCCTTTCGCTCTTTTAGATAATCGCGCAGTGCCTTAATCGCTCGCTGCGAAAAATAAACAGCTCTAATTTTACTGCCTTTACCAACTACCGCAATCTCTAAGTCATTTGTTTCGTCCTTAATTCTCAATTGATCCCGACTAAGCGCCGCTAATTCGGCCACACGAAGACCAGTGGAAAATAAAGTTTCAAGTAGAGCACGATCGCGCAAACCAATAATTGTTTCTTTATTTGGAGCACTCAAAAGTTTAGATAACTGCTCTAATTTTAAAAATTTTATTTCCTTGTCGGCTTTATCTTTGGCGAGCTTTACTTTTGAAGGTGGCAGGGAATTAATGTCCTTTTCCACAAAAAACTCTAAAAGGGAGCGCAGGGCAATTAAGTAATAGTTTTGGCTCGTCTTTTTAAGGGTTTTGTGGGTCTTAGGATGGCTATGGCGCGATAAATATACCTTATACTGCCAAATATGCTCTGGGGTCAATTCGGAAGGCTGTAGGGCCTCATTTTTAGTTTCTTTCAACCAAAGAAAGAATTTACTTAAAAAACGGGTATAGTTTTCTTGAGTTTTGGAAGACAAGCCCTTTTCAATTTCAGAGTAATCTAAGTAGTCGATTAAATAATTTATTATTGGTTTATTTTTTTCCATATCTAACTCAATTATAGCATACTTTTTATCCATATTAATCGACTTGACAACTACTACAATTTATTATAAATTAAAAAAAGTTCTTTTTACAAACATAACTATGAGTCATGGAAACAAACTTTATTAAAGAGTTGATTGCCAGGGCTCATTTAGAGTCGTGGGTAATCATGGAAAATGGCGGGGCGAATTTGTGTCTTAAATTTAAGCAAAGTTCAGGCACGAGTGATGAGCAAAATACGAAATTATTTATGGCGGAATTATTTGATGAAATATTTCATCGCCACTTAAAAATAAAAACCTTCTCTTTCAAACTAAAAAATAAGGAGGGAAGCGAATTTATTTTTGACATAAATAATTTAGATACCAGCTCATCTTGCGCTACCAAAATCGGCACCTTGTCCCTATATTTATCGAGAGGCGATGTTATTCGCCTAAAAAAGGAGTCCGGCCAAATTAATAACAGCGCCCATAAGGTTGCCACTTTCGCCTTTAATCCGGATGATCTTCAAGATCAAAACTACACAATTTTTTACACGCGCGATTTACTCAGTTGCACAATTTATAGCCCGAATTAAAACGGGCTTTTTTATTTGTAATTTTGCGGGAATGTTCTATACTAAGTACAGAACATTAAAAAAACATAAGAATCATGAAAAAATTAAAGAAAGTCAAGTCAGTCCTTTTACTCTGGCTGGTGGCCTATCCGCTTTGGTTAGTTTCAGTTTTTTGTTTTTTAATATTTCTGCTTTTCGGTTTTGTCAGAATTCATAATTGGAAGTTAATGCAATTTTGGCCCAAGCGCCTGATCATAATCTCGAACCATCCCTCGATGTGGGAACCGGTTCTCCTAAATTACTTGTTTTTACTGCGCTCGTTTGTTTTGCCATTTAAGTTCATTCCTTACAGCACGCCCGATCTTAGCAATTATAATAAATGGTATTGGGAACTTGTAAAGGAAAGATTTATTTTTGTGCCCCGTCATAAACCAGAAGTCATTCGTTCAGCTTTTCGCAGAATGGCTCAATTACTCAAGAAAGGGAAAATACTCATCATATTTCCCGAAGGAGGACGCACGGCAACTAATAAAGAAAATAATTGGCATTACTCTAAACTAGGTCATCGTTTAAGACCACTCAAGGAAGGGGCAGCTAAACTTGCCCTAGAGACTGATTCAGAAATTTTAATCGTTTGGGTTAATGGCGCTGATAAAGCCTTACCCGTTGGTCATTTCTGGCCAAAGTTTTGGAAAAGAACCGACATCTATATCGGCCCAACCATCAAATTAACGGGTAATTTCCACGATAACAACGATTTAAAAAAGGGAACTGATGAAATCACTAAATCTTTGCTTGAGTTGGCTGACACGACCGGTCTACAGCAAAAAACCGAAAATTTGCAAAATTAAAAAACAAAAGAAACGGAGATTTAAAAATCTCCTTTTTTATTTCTAAAATTAGCAGAGAATAATAATGGTCTATATTTTTATAAATAATCATAATCAGGAATTTATAAATAAATAGCAGGGGACAGGCAAAAAAGCTCAATAAACACGGGGATTTACACCCCTTGATACTTCGTATAATGTATATTAATACACGTATTAACCATAAAACAAAGGTGGCTCCTCGGCCACCTATATATCAAACTGCTATTTATTTATACATTGTACGCGAACTTTATCTCTGCATCAGTCTTTATATCTTAACTTATATGCAAACCCATTAATAATATCTCCGGACGAAATAATAAAATTACTTTTAAAATAATTAAAAATATTCCGATTACCACCGCACAAAAAATTAAGACCGCGAATGTAAAAAATGTTTTGAAGGCACCCTCCATATTATTAACTCTTAATTAATAAATATTCGATCGTCATAGCGCAGATCGATATAGTTAGTCTTACTAAAATTATCCTTTATTTTCTCCTTTTTGACAAGGACGAGACGCTCAACCTGTGTCCCACCGTCGAGTTTAATACTAAAGTAGACCAGTGGGCCGTCTCGAAATTTTACTTTAATAGTATTAAATTCCTGGTCGATAATAAATCTTTCAACGGATAGTTCCGGTTTAGTCGCAATATTATTAGCTAAACCTAAAATAAAATTAAGATAGGTGTCAGAAATATTTATTTTATTTATTTCACTTATTAGGTCATTAGCGTTCTTATTTTCTAAAATCAAATACTTCGCCTTATCCTCCTCACTCACCAAAGCCTCGCGTAGGATGTAACCGTCGTTTGAGGTGTAAAAATAATTATTTCCCTGCTGAAAAATAAATGAATAAGGTCTCTCGCCTATTTTCACAACTAGCGTGCTCGGTAAATTGATATTAATTTTCAACGAAGCCAGATTATAGGCGGCGAGAATACTTTCTTGCGCTTCTTGTTTATCAAACAGCCAAATATTATTTTGTTTAAAGATGCCATAGCGCGATTTAATACTTTGTTCCCAGATCTTACTAGTAATTTCCGAATTACCCAGGCGAGTCAATCCTTCAATCTTAATATCTTTAATGCGCCAAAAAGGGGCAAAAAATATAAACCAAAATAGAAAGAAAATAAATATGATTATAAATATAGTTAAACAAACAAAAAAAGTTTTCTTTGGCTTCTTTTTAGGTTTGTGAAAAAAGGGATTACGAAAATTCTTGCCTTGGTAATCCTTCTTGATATTTTTGAAATATTTCCCCGCTCTTGACATAATTTACTTATTATGATTCTACCATACTATTTCTCTTCTAATGTTAGGCTGTAATCTTACTAAAAACTCATAAGGTACGGTATTCATTAAATGAGAAATCTTCAAAACGGAATTTCTGTCTTCTTTATTACTTGAGACAATAACAACCAAATCGCCTTTTTGGACATTTTGAGAATTCACATCCAAACAAGTTAAATTCATACAAACGCGACCAGCTACCGGTGCCCAGAATGAATTATTGCCACCAACCACATTAAACTCTGCTTTATTTGATAAGCGTCGATCTAAACCTTCAAAGTAGCCAAAAGGGATAATAGCGATATTTGTTTCTCTGCTTGCTCGGTAACTCTCATTATAGGAAACTGACTCCCCAGGAAGTAAATTCTGCACAGAAACAACCCGCGAGGTAACTTTCAAGGCTGGCTGTAGTGCCGAATTTGCCTCAAAATCGCTGTCATCAAAATCAGAAAAAGGACTATAACCGTAAAGAGCCAGGCCTGGTCGATAAGCAGTAAGCAATTTATTATTTAAAGTTAGTAGCCCAGCTGAATTACCGAGATGAACCCACTTTGGAAAATATCCGGCGGCGCGTAAACATTCCAAAGAATTAATAAATTCTTTTTCTTGAGTTTGGTTAAGAATTGACTGCTCATCGGCGGAGGCTAAATGAGAGCAAAGGCCGGTCACTTCAACACGATCCAAATATTTATTATTAACTTTGATAAATTCATTTATATCTTTAATTCCCTCCCGATTCATGCCCGAATTAACAAATAAATGAATACGGGCCTTCTTGCGATAACGGGCCAACAACTTAAGTGTTTCGCCATCATAGACAGCAAATTCAGTTCTTTTAAAGTCACAATAGCTGTAAGCATCAAGTGGCATTTCACCAAGAATTAAAACGTTTCGTTTAAAGTAGCGCCAGGCAATTTGCGCCTCAGGGAAGGAGTCAACAATCACCAAAGGAGCACTTGATTGATTTAATATTAAGCACATTTCCTTTAGACCATGGCCATAAGCATTAGACTTTAAAACAGGGAATATTTCCGCACTTCCCTGCTGATTTTTTAAATACTCATAGTTAGCCAATATTTTTTTGGCGTCGATTTCAATTTTATTCAGTGTTTCATATTTAGGTTTAAAAAGCTGTCGAAAAAAATTAATCATATAATTAAAAATTATGGTAATTTAATCTCCCCTTGACCCTTATTTAGTCGATCGAAGTCTAAATTTGAACTTAAATATGGTAAATCAGAATATTGCTCTTCCCCGCTTAGAGCGTCAGTCGCAAAGTATTTAAGATTAGTAATTAAAGAGCCTGTCTTAGATAATAAACTCGCCTCAGGAATAAACTGGATTTCAAAACCGAGACGATAATTATCATTTTGATTTTCCAAATCACTTAGTTTCCAAATAATTTGTCGGGCAGCGGCATTATATTGAAAATCACCGGCCAAAAGTGACCGTCGGTCCGTTAATTCAACTCCTTTGGGCAATTTAGCGCTAAAAACAAAATTTTTGAAATCACCAATACTATTAACTTCAAAAAATACCCAGTAGTTAGTCGGCAGGCCAACGACGGGTGGCAAAGGGCCACTCCCTAATTGATCGCCCTGTGGGCTATTATAATATACGGCTGCTTGAGCACTTAATTCCGAAGCTAATTTTAAATCAGGCAAACTGTTCGCTTCTTTAATAACCTGAGTTTGCACTGAATATTGATTTTGCGCCTGCCATTTTATGATGCGTACGGTTTCATTATTCGTCTTAAAAAAAACTTTAAGCGTCACCTCCCTTTCTTCTTTAGGATTTAAAAATCCCAAATTAATTCGATTATTATTAATGGTAATTCCCTCAGTAGCTGAGGACTTATCAATTTTACTGATACTAAAATTTTTGTCGATTATTAATAAATCAGAAAAAATATCCTGGAGTAAAAAATCACTGGCATTCTTTAAACTTATTTTTAATTCTACGCCACTCGCAAGGCGTAAAGATGAACTAGCGACAGAATATTGTAAAATAAGTGGCGGATTATTTAAATCTAATTCTGGTTTTTCTATTTTATTAATCGTTGGTGGATTAAATGACCAAGTAAAAATAGGGCGATAAAAATGGAAGCCGACAATGGCAGTCACTAAAATAATAATGATAACTCCTATGGAAAATTCTAAAACTAAATGCCAACGATTCTTTAAATAATATCGTTCTCGTCTTTTTTGCCAGAACCGGCTAATAAATTTAAACATATATTCTTAGTAAAAATTTTTAAGACCGACTAAAATTTCTGCTCGACCGTCCTCGTTTATATCACTCGCGCTGATTTTAAGGCCACCATGATAACTTTCGTCATAAGCAAAAAAATTGCTCATTACTTTGCCCTCATTATTAAATATTCGAATATGGGGCCCGCCGCCTTGACCCGGAGCGGTAATTATTTCCATGTTCATATCACCATTCACATCGCCCACGGCGACACTCACACCACCCTTAAATTTTTTGTCATAGGCCAAAAAACTGTTTTTTAATTCTCCTTTCATGGTGAAGACTTTGACGAGTGGCTCCAGCCCAATTCCTGGCCCAGTCACTATTTCATCCTGACTATCACCGTCCACATCGCCGAGAGCTACACTAACACCACCACGCGAATTTTTGTCATAGGCCATAAAATCTCCTAACAATTTTCCTGTTCCTAAAAATATTCTCACTTGTGGCCCACCACCATTTCCTGGCCCAGTTATAATTTGGCGAAAATATCCTTGATCAATTTTAGCGGCTATATTTATTTGCCCTTTGTAGTTTTTAGTATAGGGGAAAAAACTTATTGATTTATTGCCATTTTTTTGTAAATTTACTTGTCCCGCTCCGGCACTTAGATTAACATCCTGAACGTCACTTGTTTGACTCGCAATAATAATTTCTTGTTCGCCGGCAATATTATTCAGATAAGGAAAAAATCCATTTCGCACTTGAGTGCCAGCTGAGTTATATAAACGATAAAAATAACCGTTAGTAAATACGCCATTAGTAATCACCGAACTACGATTTAAAAGAATGATGCCATCCTGAGGGGCTAATTTCAAATAATTAATTTTCGCTCCGTTATTGAAACCGGGATCCTGAATACCTTTTATTTTTTCCATTTCTTCCTTAGAAAAAACATAAAGTTGTTCTTTGTTTGTCGAATTTACAAAGGCTGATCCGTATTTAAAATCACGTCGCCATAAACCGGTCTTTATTACCGTACTTTTATTGGCGAGAAGATTGTAGGCATTAGACTTAGCCGGACCTAAAGGAATATTATATTCATCATACCACCAAGTTTGTCCGTGGTTTGTAACGTCGTAGTCATAGCTATAAAAACCATTGCCCAGTAGTGTGCTCGCGAGCCCATATCGAAAGCGACGATAATCAGTTTGATTCTTATTGTAAATATTAATTACCGAAATATTTGGACTCACATTTAATGACGGCAATTTAAAATATGTTTGCATCGAGCCCGACCAAGTACCACCATTTTCCCAGGGCGAAGGAAAGCTTTCAAGCATCATACCGTTGAGCAGCCCCTGATAGCCTTCATAAACTCGTCCGTTACCGACAATAATAAATTCTGCTCCAGCCAATTCTCGGGTTCGGCTAAGCACCTTCTTAAACCCTCTGACCCAAGCCTGATCGAGGTATTGAGTTTCATCTTTAACGCCATCATTATTAGAATCTATATTTCCCTGATTAACCCAAGAAACATCACCCCAGGTATTATCGTAAAAAACACCATCCCAAAGTCCCGTAGCTTTAATTTCACTGACCACAAAATTTGGTAAATGATCATTGAATCTTTTTCCCTCACTATCCAGCGGCGAACCATCGGTTAAATTAATCATCGAGTTATAGGGCCAGTTGGAAATTTTATTGCCATCCGGATCTTTCAACCACCAGCTTGCATCAATTTTATCAGCTAAGCGATTTCGCAAATAGGCTAAGTTGTAATTTATCGGATCATCAACCTGCTCGACGGAATTAATATAAGCTAGAATAATTACTTGGGGATTAAGTTCACGAATTTTTTTTAATTGCGCGCGACTATTTTCCTGAACCTCCATGTCTAAAATAAGTAAATCCCATTTGGCCAACTCCTTCGCCTCCGTGTCACTTATTTCCCATTTTAAAAAATAATTAGCCAGACGAGGATACGATGCTTTTAAGACAACCGCCTGGGCAAAGGGTGGAATAAAAAAACTTACTAATAATAAACTGAAGATTAACCTTTTCATGATTAGGGGTAGCTATTTATGTTTAATTTTTTTTACTGATTTAGGTAGATACGGGATAAGCGCTTTGGGAATATTTATCGAACCATCCGCTTGTTGATAGTTTTCCAAAATTGCAATTAAGCAACGCGGTATCGCAATGGCTGTGCCATTAAGCGTATAAACAAAGGCTTTTTCGCCGCTCGCTTTCCGATATTTCGTGTTCATCGCTTGAGACTGATAGTCAGTACAATTTGAGGTTGAGGTAATTTCGGCCCAATCACCCTGACTACCGTCCTTGGCGGGTTTCCCCGGCATCCAAGCTTCAAGATCATAAGTACGGATTGAAGGTGCGCCTAAATCAGCTGTGCAGTGATCTATAACTTGAAAAGGAATTTCCAAACCGGTGAAAATCTCTTTTTCAATTTTCAGTAACTCCTGGTGGGCTCTTTCAGCGTCATCTGGCCTAACATACTGAAACATTTCTATTTTAGTAAATTGGTGAACCCGAAAAATACCTTTAGAAAATTTCGAATAGCTCCCTGCCTCGGTGCGAAAACAATGAGAAACGGCCACATATTTTTTAGGGAGCTCTAATTCATCTAAAACCTCGTCTTTATGAAACCCACCTAAAGTTATTTCGGCTGTGCCAATCAAACTTAAATCAGAATTTTCAATATTATAGATTTGCGTTGACTCGCCCCGCGGATTAAAACCCATGCCCTCGACTACTTCTCTCTTAGCTAAATCAGGCGTTATCAGGGGTGTAAAGCTATGTTTAAGCAGAATATCCAGTGCATATTGAATAAGCGCGAATTCCATGAGTGCTAATTCATTTTTTAAATAATAAAATTTTGCACCGCTTGCTTTCGTCGCTCGGTCAAAGTCAATTAAATCTAAAGAACTAGCAAGTTCAACATGATCCTTGGCCGCGAAAGCGAATTTCGTCGGCGTGCCGTATTTTTCCAAGACGGGATTATCGTCTTCATTGCTGCTAACTTTAACATCGGGATGAGTTAAATTAGGAACGGCTAAAAGCATTTCGCGTAAATTATTTTCTAAAGGTATTAGCTCGTTTTCCATAACTTTAAGCGACTCACCTAATGTTTTCATTTCCGTTATTATTTCCGGAGTCGGTTTAGTTTTCGAGGCCTGATTTCTTCTCGCCCGAGCCGCTTCAATACTGCTTATTAGTTTTTTTATTTTAGTGTCACAGGCCAGCAACTCATCAATGTCGACTGTCGCTAAACGATCAGCTGAATTTTTTTTAACGAGTTCTGGATTTTCTCTTATTATTTTTATGTCCAACATATATAAAATTTTTAATAATTAATTTATCACTTCCCCGCCGAATGTCTTAAGTAGGTCACCAATCAGACCTCCATTTTTTGTTTCAATTTCCGCCACTGGGGCGGAGACAGGCGTTTCCGAAACTGATTTTTCTTCACGTCTTATTTCTAAATTTTCATCAATAAGCGAGCGCACAGTGAGTGCCGAAGCAAAAACTTCAGCCAAAGTTGACTCAATAATATTTTTTATCGTCGCATCATTAATTCTATCTTGATGAAATTTATATTTAAAAATCAAACAAAGGCAATTATCGCGCACTTCTTGGGGTTGGCAATTTTGCAGGACAAAGGATAAGGAATGATTATATTTTTTTATCTTCACTAAAAACTCAGGCCACTTTTCCATAACTTCATTTTGATCAAGATTAATAACCATGCTATTTATTTTGGCACTACTAACTTGACTTTTGGCGACTGGATCTATCTCCCGCGGACTTTCATTATTTTTTTTTATAACGGGAAAAGTTTTTTCGATTGGCACTATTTTTTCGGAAATATATGAGCTTATTTTAGTAGACGAGTAACATAAATCAATAACGGCGAGCTCTAAGGGGAGCTGAGAAATTAAAGAATTTCGATTATCGTTATAACTTTCTAAAAATCGACGAATAAATAAAATTAATTGTTCCCAACTTAAGTTATTAGAAATTATATTAATTCTCGCCTCGAGGCTCTCACCTAAATTTAAACCGAGGTTATCGGCGAGACTCGGGCTAACTTTACTTAGAATAATTTTGCGAAGTAAGGCGATAAGTTCACCGGTGAAATTTTTTAAATTTACTCCACTATCTACTAAATCATTGATCAAGGAGACAGCCTTAGCGGCATCTTTACAGCTCAAATAATCCAATAAACTAACCGCCTCGTTACTATTATAATGAGGAATAACTAATTCCGCTTGTTCAAGGGTTATATTTTTATCTCCGAGAGAAAAAATTTGACCAAGTATACTCTCAGCATCACGTAAGTGACCACCGGAGCGACGGGCCACCGCTTCTAAAACTTCGGAATCAATCGAAACTTTTTCTGTCGAAGCAATTAACGATAATTTTTTAACAATGTCATTCACACTAATTCGCTTAAAGTCATAACGCTCGCAGCGAGAAATAATTGTCAAAGGAACTTTTTGAATTTCCGTTGTACAGAGAATAAATATCACATAAATTGGCGGTTCTTCAATAATCTTTAGCAAGGCATTAAAGGCAGACAAAGAAAGCATGTGAACTTCATCAATAATAAAAATTTTAAATTTATTATTAGTTGGATTAAGTCGGGAAAAACTAATAATATTTTCCCGAACATTATCAACGCCCGTGTTG
>Ga0247841_10013189_pt1 | contig 10613 bp, 8 predicted proteins | sample LaCruzMarch2015__2_FD_192410 | JGI IMG/M metagenome (GOLD analysis project Ga0247841, IMG submission 192410) | Freshwater microbial communities from meromictic Lake La Cruz, Castile-La Mancha, Spain - LaCruzMarch2015_18m | ecosystem: Environmental > Aquatic > Freshwater > Lake | place: Spain...
CATGAAGGATCTCTTAACTCTACTGGCCATCAGGCGAGTCCTGGGATGTGATGAGATGATGTCGCTGATCAGAGACATTGAAATCCGGGATAACACCTGTGTTAAATACAGGGATAAGATAATGTCTAGATACGAGAGAAACGATGCATGATAATAATAAGCAATCCTTATAATAGTCTTCTCCGTCGTTCGTCCTCCGTGCGCTTCTAGCGACTCTGCGGTTTTATTCTCGTAAATCCCTGGTTATAATCATGTGGATTAAACCCTACTGCCTACGACTTTCACCACAGAGACACAGAGTTCACAGAGTACGCACAGAGACTAAAAAAATAATAAAAGCTTAAGACTTGAAAATTTCCCTAGATTTCCTTTGTGCGCTCGCATCTGCGCTTGTGGCCGTCTGTAAACCTGTGGTTATAATCATCATATCTATAATTCCAACATAAAAAAGAGCCTGCGTGTGAGCACAACCTTTAATTTTTGTTTTTTTCTCTGTGCGTTCTCCGTGCGCTCTGTGTCTCTGTGGTGGGCGTTCGTAAACCCCTGGTTACAATAAGCACGCTCTAATTCCCAATGCCATAATCCCATGCACCGCACCCGGCCCAAGATCCTCAAGGTGCGAATGCACCAAGCCCGAGGAGATCAACCGGATGGTGGCAGATCACATTTCCGATAATCTATGGTGTTCCCAGTGCACCTACGCACCAGGAAGTGGCTCTCGAATTTGGGTTTGAGTTTGACGGCATCAGGGCCATTGAGCCGCTGGGGTTCCTGGAGTTTCTGCAACTGGAGGCCAATGCCAGGGCCTGGCGCTGACGGACTCGGGCGGGGGGCCGGGAGGAGACGCGCATTCCGGGAGCTCTGGCGTGGCGCTACAGAGAACAGGGAGAAGCCGGAGATCAGGTGGAGTGAATATGCTGGCGGGAGCCAAGGCCGGGGAGATGCTCAAGGGGACGAAGCAAATGCTAACGCAGGTCGATGGGTTGAGAAATCCCTTTGGTGATGGCAAGACAAGCAATTTAATCCTAGATTCTATATTTGTGATACCAGGTGATTTTAGTTGGATAGGTTGCGCGTAGGTGTTATTGGTGCAGGGAAAATGGGATTACTGCATTCTGGAATATTTAATAATTTAGATGGCAGTACCTTGTCCGCAATATCTGAAAAAGATACTTTTATGGCCAGCGCTCTGAAGAGCTATTTGCCTGGAATTCAAGTTTATCAAAACTATAGAGAAATGCTGGAGCAAGAAGAACTTGATATTGCTGTTATTACAACGCCTATATTTCTCCATAAAGAAATGATTCAAGATTCAATGAATCAAGGCCTAGCGATATTTGTGGAAAAGCCGTTGGCTTTGAATGGCAAAGAATGCCGGTCAATACTCGACAAAGACTATCAAAATGCAACATTGGTTGGGTATTGCAGAAGGTTTATGGAGACATTTAATTTAGCTAAAACCATAATAGATAAAGAATATTTAGGCAATATAAACTATTTTAATTCGCACCTATTTGTTTCTCAGATTTTTAGACAGGGAAAAGGATGGCTATACGAACCAAAGATGAGTGGCGGGGGAGTTTTAATAGATTTGGGATCTCATGCTATTGATATGTTCCATTACCTCTTTGGTGATATAAAAATTCTTAACGCTTTCGCTAAATCTGTTTTCAATAAAGCAGTTGAAGATTATGTTTCAGTAAATCTCGACTTTAAACGCAATGTTTTCGGATCTCTTCAGGTCTCTTGGTCAACGAGAAACTATCGTCTACCAGAGTTTAAGATTGATATGCAATTAGACTCAGGTTCTATCTCGGTTACAGAAAAATATATAAGCATTTATTCAGAAGTGAGTGCTGATTTTATTAAAAGAGGCTGGAATGTCTATCATAAGCAGGATTTGACTAAGAATGTTCCTATTGACATCGCGGGTCCGGAATATACTTTGGAAGATTTGCATTTATTAACCTGTGCCAAGAAGAAGACGCGTAGTGCTTGCGATTTTAAAGAGGCTGCAAAAACCAATTTCGTGATAGATAAGATCTATTCTTCTGCCGAAGGGGAAAAAATGGAAAGGATATCCTACGGGGCTTAGAAATGGAGCTTATTTTAGGCCATAATCAATTCATTGGCATAAGCCACACATCGGAGGAACGAGGAATCGAACTCCAAAAAAAATTCTATGATGCATCTAGCATATATAAGGTGGTGGAGATTGCTGCAAGCATGGGCTACAAAAATATGATAATTGAAACCCACCCGAAGATGCTTGAATTCCTCGAATACTATCTTAAATCTCAAACCTTTGATATGAATTTCTATCTACAAGTACCCCATATTCAAGGATATATTCAAAAGATGAATGAGAAAGGTATTTCCGGCCTATTTATGGATTTAGTCCAGAGAGATGGCATTAAGAACCTATCAAGCATGGCCTTAAGAAACGTGATAAATTTTGCAAAAAAAGACTATTTTTCAATGGCCACTTCTGCTCTCCAGTTAGAAGTTGCACCCTTCTTGGATGTAAATATCAAAGCGTTGCTTCTGCATAACGTGAGTACAGATCTTCTCTTATCTCTACAGGTACCGAACGCCTTCATTGAGTTTATCAATTACATAAATGATAACTTAAAATTAGAAGCTGGGTTTATCACTCTAAACTTTCAGTTATTTGCGGAAAGTTTTAGAAATTGGAATCTGGAAAATCCTTTAGTAATGACACCTGTGAATCCAAAAGGCTTTGATATGAATCCTTCTAAGAAGGCTGCCGAATTTGCAATCAGGGCCTATAGAGGGGATATCATTGCAATGAATATTTTGGGCGGAGGGGCCTTCTCGGTTCGTGAATCCCATAGCTATTTAGATTCATTCAATAATGTAAGACTTTGCGTTGTTGGTGCATCTTCTAGAGAGCATCTTCAAGAATTGATAGAAGTGTTTGGCGATAAAGTGCAAGCTTAATGAGGAAGAACCCACAGAGCAGGAGTACTATTCAATGAACATTTCTATATTAGGGTCAAGGGGAATCCCTGCCAAGTATGGCGGTTACGAAGTCTTTGCTGAAAAACTGTCGACTAGACTTGTAAAGAAAGGTTTCTCAGTAACTGTGTGCTGTGAGTATTATAACGAAAAGATTAATAGATATGAGGGTGTTAAACTCGAGCACTTCCCCTACCCACCGCCTAAAAACTATTCTCTAAGGAAATTTTACGAGATCTTTAATGATATATATTTCATGGCGAAGATGGCCCGATCGAGTCAAGTAATGTACGTTCTGGGAACCACTGCTGGCAGCATGATGTTCCTTCCTAAGCTGTTCAATTGGAAAGTGCGGACTCTGGTGAACATAGGCGGTCTTGAGTGGAAGAGAGATAAGTGGAGCCGATTGGAAAAGTTTCTGCTTTGGCTAAATACTATGTTAGCAATTCATTTTGCGGATGTAACAGTCATCGACTCTAAGGCCATGGAGAAATATGTCGGCTCAGCTGGGGAGCATAAGACAGTTTTTATTTCATATGGCGCAGAGGTGCCTAATCAAATAGCCTGGGATAAAAGCAAGCTAAATGCTCTAGCCTCTAAATGCAAAAGAATAATTGATATTGAAAAAAATGACTATTGGCTGGAGATCGCGCGGCTAGAACCGGATAATAATATCCATGTTGTATTAGAGGGGTTCCTGATGAGTGATTCCAATAAGCCGCTAGTTATTGTCGGCGATTATACTAGTGATAAATATCATTTAAATATAGAGGAAATCCTAGAGAATGATGCCAATAAAAGAATCATTATGGTGGGGGGGGTATATAACGATAGGGAGTTGTTAGACATGTTACGCCAAAATTGTTTTGGTTATATACATGCACATTCTTTTGGTGGAACAAATCCATCACTCTTAGATGCAATGGTTTCAAATAATATCATATTAACCCATTGCAATGAATTTAATTTAGAGGTGTGCGGTAATTGTGGAATCTATTTTAGGGATAGTATAGATCTAAAAAATAAGATAGAGTCTATTGAGGCTCATATAGATGATTATATCGACCTTAAACAGAAGGCATTAATTCGGGTTAAGAAAAAATATTCTTGGGAAGATATCGCAATTGCTTATGTATCATTATTTGAAAAAATAACGGACCTATAGATAAATATATGGAAACGCGCTGGGGTGACATATGGATCGCATAGAGTGTTATAACAATCTACCAACTATAAGCATTATCGTTTTGAATTATAATTGTTACTCCCATCTACGGTCATGTTTGGAATCATTAATCTACCTAAACTATCCAAAAAATAATTATGAAGTTATTTTAGCAGATAATAATTCTACCGATGGCTCTATTGAATTCATTAAGACTTATTTTCCTTGGGTCAGAGTTCTAAACTTTGATAAAAACTATGGTTATGCAGAGGGTAATAACTTAGCCGCGAAACAAGTCTCTTCCAAGTATGTTGCTTTTGTAAATCCGGATACGTATTTGGATAAAAACTGGCTTATTGAGGTGGTAATCGCAGCAATCAAATATGAAAACAATTCAGTTGTTGCTATTGGCGGAAAAATAAAATTTTTAGAAAATAGCGCCTACGTGCAAGTTGCCGGATCAAAAATGTGTGTTCACGGAAATGGCATGAACATTGGATATGGAGATATAGATAACCCCATATACGATGAGGTTCGATACACTTTATCTCCTGCAGGTTGTGCTATGCTTGTTAATAGGACTATCTTTTTAAAATTAGGAGGGTTTGATAAAGATTATTTTATGTATGTTGAGGAGTTTGATTTTGGATATCGTTTGTGGCTTGCAGGATATAAGAGCTTATACGTACCCTCTGCAGTGGCCCATCATAAAATGGGAGATAATTTTAGATTCAAAGTTAAACCGTTCATGCTATTTCATGAAGAGAAAAATAAGTTGTCAACTATCGTTAAAAATTTTGAAACTATTACTATTTTTAAGGGAGTATTTATCTATATTTGCTTTTTTATGGTTAAGGTAATTTTGTATTTATACCGCCGCGAATTTCATTTTATTATTCCTATGATTAATGGTGTTATATCGTTCTCATATGAACTACCTCGCGTACTAAAAAAAAGAGGACTAATTCAATCATCCAGGAAACGTTCTGATAAAGACATGTATGAAAATGATTTGATAGCTCCTGTCAACGAATGCGTTAGAGAATTCATAAGAATAAACAGTTTTCGCTGAACGTAGGGAAATAATGAGAACTAAGTCTCGAAATGGATGTATTATAACTCCACCAATGGGGAATGCAAATATGAGGCCACTATATAATATATCAAAAATATGTGCAATGTTATTTAGTGATCTTCAGCTGATTTTGATATCCTCGAACGTAGAAGCGGATATAAATCCCATTATCGACAATTGCAAGCCGTCGATATTAAATTTAATTTATTATTCTTCCCCGAATAATTATTTTGATAAGATCTTATTTTATACATATTCGCAGCTAAAATCTGTCTTTTTTTTGATTAAAGGTTCGCGCAATAAGAAAATCTATGTTTTCTATTTAGCCGATACATTGTTATTACAAATGATCGTGGCCAAAATATTGAGAAAAAAAGTTTTATTAATTATAGGAGCTGATGTTTATAGAATAATGAGCGTTAAAAGAGATCCTTTTGCTATAATATTTAAACTATTTATATATATCAATTATGCATTGGCAAATAGATTGATTGTTTACTCACCAAATATGGTAAATGAATATAATCTAAAAAAATTTGAGGATAAGATCTCCTTTGGGTACGAGCATGCCATTGATATTTGTAGTTTTAGGATAGAAAAATATATAAACGAACGATCATTGACAATTGGCTTTATCGGTCGTCTGAGTGAAGAAAAAGGAGTACTAAATTTTGCTAAATCTATATCAATAATTTCTAATATAAATCCAAATATCAATTTTATCATTGGTGGTGATGGCCATTTACGTGATGCAATTATTGATGAATTAAGGAGTCTAATGAATCACAAGGTTATACTTGTGGGTTGGATCCCTTACGATGAGCTACCTAGATGCCTTAATGAGCTAAGATTGCTTGTGTTGCCTTCATATACAGAGGGCCTACCAAATATTGTATTAGAGGCTATGGCATGTGGGACTCCTGTCCTGGCAACACCTGTGGGCGCTATACTAGATATAATTGAGGATGGTGAGACTGGGTTTATCATGAAGAATAACTCGCCTCAATGTATTGCAGAAAATGTATCACATATATTAGGTCGTTCAAATTTAAAGGAAATTTCGGAAAATGCAAGAGCATTTATTGAACAAAATTTTACATTTAATGAAACAATGAGAAAATGGGAAGAAATATTTAACGGAAATTTTATGTAGGGGTTGTTATAATATCTCCAGTTAAGATACTAGTATCCTCTTTGGCTTCGATCTTTGATTTGGATGGAACATCTATGAGAGCTAGACGAGTGATAACCGTGCTAAAACCGCAATTTGATGTGTATGCAATTACCAGAGATGATCATTATAAATCTAATCATATGTTGGATCAAGAGCACGTATTTCTAATCAGGCCCAAAAATACAAGAGTTTGGATAATTAAAATAATGCCTTATATATTATTTAACAAATTTGATTTAATAATCTGCGAAAGTGATTTTTATGCATTTGCATCTTATTGGTTCCTTTCGAAAATTCTAAAATACAAAATAATATTTGAGGCTCACGGGATCCTTTCCAAAGAATATGCTGATGCGGGGGGAGGCCATTTTAAATTTATTTTTTATAAATTCATTGAAAAATTCTGTATATCTCGATCGGATTATGTAATTGCACTTTCTGAAGAAATAAGAAATGCTTATCTCAAATATAACAATAATATATCTCTAGTTCCTGTATTTATAGACAAGGTTGATATTTGCCACCTAAGTCAGCCAACTATCGATGCAAAATATATTGGGGTCATAGGTCCCTTTTCCTTGATAAGAAATAAGTTTACATTAGATTTTATATCTAGAAATATCGACAAGTTTGATGAAAGAATTAACTTTGCTTTGATAGGTAAGTGCGATAATAGAGTGTTCCATCCTCGACTATCCTATTTGGGCTATATAAGTTCTGCCAAAGAATATTTAGGAGAAGTGGCAAAATTGGATGCAGTTCTTGTGCTTGAAATGATTCCGACTTCCGGGCCTTTAAATAAAATATTGGAACCAATGAGTTTAGGTGTTCCAGTCTTTACGACACCTAAAGGAGCGATGGGGCTAAGTAATTTAAAAAATGGTGAGAATATATTTATTTTAGAGGAGAGCGATATCATCAACACTATCAATAAAATATTATTTGATACAGGTTTAATGGAGCGAACTGGGATAAGTGCAAAGGAATACGTAAATGAATATTATAATATTGATGTTAATTCACGAAAGCTTATAGCAATAATAAACCAATTATACATTTGAATTCAATAATCTGATTATTTGGGGGGGAGTCGCAATAGCATATTTAGTCAATCGTATTAAGGTTGGTTATAATCCTAAGAATGCTAGATTTATAATCTTGATGTTATCGCTCTACATTTTTGTTTATGGTATAATTTATCTAGATACCCTAGGCATAAATTTGACTATTATAAGGCCGCTAACTACCGTAATATATTTCCTAGTTATACCTGGGTTTATTGTTTTAAAAATTCTAAATTTGAATAAAATTACTAATTTGGATACCATACTATTTTCCGTTGGATTAAGTATTTCTATTTTAATGTTTTTAGGGCTTTTAACTAACTTAATGTCCCCCGTATTCGGCTTTGATCACCCCATTTCGTTGATACCATTTATCAATGCCTTCACAATATTTTTAATCTTTTTGCTGGCTTTATGCTATTGTTGCAGCAAAAGTTTGTCGATATTCAAATTTAAAACTTGCAGAAGTATGTTTTCCCCATATCTACTTTTTGCATGTTTATTACCTCTTTTAGCTATATTCGGCACTTATTTAGTTAATTTTTATTTTTATAATCATATTCTAGTTTTTCTTCTTTTGATTCTCACATTTATTCCTATACTCTATATGTTCCGAAATGTTTCTAGCGTATTCTACCCTCCCACCATATTTCTATTTGCACTTGCCATACTATACCATAATTCCTTAATATCTATATATTTAGTAGAATGGGGTGATTTATCCTTAGAGTACCATTATTCTTATCAGGTTTTGACTACTTCATTCTGGAATTCAGGGATCCACAATAACTTAAATTCAATGATGAGTATCACAATGCTACCGCCTATTTTATCATTAACCACCGGTTTAGAACTCATGTGGGTATATAAGATTGTATATCCCATTTTGTATTCATTAGTCCCTTTGGGAATTTATCGAATATCTCAGTTGCAGACTAATGATAAGATAGCGTTTCTGGCGAGCATTCTCTTCATATCATCTTTTACTTTTTTTACAGTGATGCTTGGTGCATCTAGACAGCAAATTGGTGAGATTTTTTTAATCCTGTTAACACTTATATTAGTCAATAAAGATATTGATACCCTATCTAAATCTATTCTATCTATTATTTTATCTTTTTCGTTGATTATATCCCATTACGGATTGAGCTATATTTATGACTTTGTAATGCTCAATACAATTCTCCTAATTCTTATTAAAAATTTGCCTTTATTAAGAGACTTCTTAAATAATTATATGCCTTCAATACGTCCTTTATCTCTCAAAGATAATTCAGTTAAATTTAATACGATTCTATTCTTCAATGTCGTTATTTTATGTTGGTATATATATACTTCTCGATCCGCGGCATTCAACGTGATTGTATTTATCACCCATGGTATTATTAATAGCATTTCCTCTGATTTCTTAAATCCCAATACTATTGAAGGTCTTGCCTTACTGATTTCCCCTCCATCAACCTGGCTTGGAGCTATCTATAAAGCACTTTATTATTTTACGCAGGCAGGTATAATTGTAGGCATTATCTATATGATTCTAAATAATAGAAAATACGCAATTAATGTTGAATATCTAGCGTTTTCTATTGGCGCTATGAGTTTATTAGCGGCCGCAATATTAATTCCAATGTTTTCGGCTATTGGCACGGGACGAATGTATCATATAGCCCAAATCTATCTTTCTATGTATAGTGTTATCGGCGGTCTATTTATTCTCGAGAAGATGGTTAATTTGCTTAAATCTAAATGGGTATTAGATGCTTCACTCCCTGCTAAAGTATTATCTATCCTTTTTTCATTATACTTTATGCTTAATTGTGGGTTGGCCTACCAATTAGCAGGGATTCCTGTTTCTTTCTCATTAAATACTAATATGATTGATAGACCTCATTTTGAGTCTCAAGAGATAATTGCCGGAACATGGCTAAATGACAAGCAGAATCATGATCTGCCTATCTATTCCGACCTATATAATGCTCATATCTTTTCGTGGTTTACTGGGGATATAATTTCATTTAGAGGGAAAGATAATGTAATAATGGAAGTACCTGATAAATCTTATATATTTTTAGGGAAAAGAAATTTAGTAAAAGGAGAAATTTTTATCGAGGACCCCATCAAAATTCGCGCTTACTTTTCAATAGGATCTTTACATAATTCATCTATTTACCAAAAAATACTTTCTCGAAATAATATATTTAATAATAGGGACGCAAAGATTTATATTTAACGAAAATCTTCCATCTCGTTCCTATTCCAGACCCCCATCCCAAGACCAGCATTAATTTCTACCAGCATATCCTCTTTCCAGGCGAATTCGTCGCAACAATGCAACAACCATACATAAGAAAAATTAGATTTAAATATTAAAAATTAATATGGTTTATGCCGAATGACTCATTCAAAGCCTCAGGCACGCAAAAAGAAGGGAAAACGTCGGTCACATCCCCGGAAGATGAACACTCTGCGACACCAGTTCGACCAAATCGTCCAAGGATCTGAGGATCTTGCGCTGAAAACTCCTCTTCCGCTTATCGTGATCGCGACCTATCTCAATCGTCTCGGCTTCAAAGAGATCATCAATCGTTATGTTAAATGGGACCCTGTCCAGTGGAAATATAGTCCAGGAGTTTTAGCACAGTTTCTGATAATAGCGGTATTCATTCCAGCAAATAAAAAAGTAGCATTAAGTCGGATTCCTCAAGTTTATGCCGGTATGGATCTTGAACTGTTAGCTGGCGAACCAGTTGAACCCGCAGAGTTGTTCGATGGTTTCTTTGCAACCATGTTGGATCGCTTCTGGGAGGCAGGATGCGAGAATTTTTTAAGTACAATAGCCCTGACGGTACGTACTGTATTTAATCTGCAACCTGACTATGTTCTTCACTCGGACACCACATCTCACGTCCTGTATGGAGATTATGATTCATCTGAATACGATTCCGATCCTTCCCTTGTCCGCCCAACATACGGCTATAGCAAGGATAAGCGGGATGATTTGAAACAGATCATGACCGGGATGGTGACTGATGGAGATGGACTCATCCGTTTCAGCCACGTTCTTGACGGGAACACGGCCGATTGTAAGTATAATTATATGATGTTAAAAACACTTCAGGAGGTATATGGAGACGAATTCAGTCGTTATACCTACAT
>Ga0247841_10013190_pt1 | contig 10613 bp, 13 predicted proteins | sample LaCruzMarch2015__2_FD_192410 | JGI IMG/M metagenome (GOLD analysis project Ga0247841, IMG submission 192410) | Freshwater microbial communities from meromictic Lake La Cruz, Castile-La Mancha, Spain - LaCruzMarch2015_18m | ecosystem: Environmental > Aquatic > Freshwater > Lake | place: Spain...
GAGACCTCGGCCTCTTTTCTAGCGATTTTGTTGGGTCTTTTGGCTCGCTTAGGTGCGATGATAACATACTTTTCCTGGAAATAGTCTTTTCTAATTTCTGATTTGTCCATAAAAAACTCCTTTATCAATAATATAAAGTAGTTTTAGTTTTTTGTACAATATTTAAAGTATTTCTATTGGAACAAAATGATAATCCAAGTCCGTATGAAGGATGTTTTTAATCCGTGAACGAGAAAATGTTTTTTCTTTATCATGACGATTTTTGTCTATGACTATTCTATAAAAATCAATTAGATGTGAAATATTGCCCTCAACGGTATAATTTTCCCTGACGGACATGACTTTCTGGTTTAAGAGATCAATATCAACCTTTTCTAATGTTTCGTTTAAATCAGCAATTGAGTTAACAGTTATCCCTAGACCAGTTTTTTTGAGAAATTCCTTCTGGGTTTTGTGATCTAGCGTAATAACTGGTAGTCCGGCAACAATATATTCCATAACTTTGTTAGCTAATACAACGTCAAGGTGTGTTTTGTTTTTTTCGGTGTTAAATCCTGCCCAACCAAAATCGTATTGTGTTATTTCGTAGAGTAAGGCTCGGGAGCTGACTTTACCATGGAAATGAACAAACTGGTTATTCTTCGCTAATGTATTATAATTCGGAACATCCCTAGTGGTATAGATATGAATGTGTATGCCCTGACTAGCAATTTGAGAAAAAATTGACAACAAATCATAATGGCCCCCGGAAGATGTGGGATCAATTGTGCCTTCGTAGACCAGATGAAGTTGATGGTCTCTCGCTGACAGTTTTTCTTTGAATTTATATGGAATAAGTTCCTGTGGAACATAATTATTAAAAGTAATTTCGGGACCAGAAAAATGAGCATATTTGTTCTGAACGTATTTCCCAAGACCGCTCGTGACGTTAATCTTAGCATCAGCAAAAGTGTTAGCCACATATTCAGCTTCCAGGGCCGATTTCTGGTTGAAGTCTGGATGAGCAGAATAAAGAGTCTGCCTCATGCTAATGACGTCGTGGTTATCCTGTATTACAGGAATATTGATGTCATATTTGTTTACTAGTCCAATAGCCTTAGCAGTCAGAAAATCTGGAGCATTATGGCTATGTATCAAATCGAATTTCTCAGAAAGTATTAATTCGAGAAGACTATTATCATTTAAATCAATGTGTTCCCATCGGTCAAAGAGCTCATCACCCTCTCCATAAAGGTCAGTCAAAGTTCTACCGGAATACCCAAAAACTAAACGATAGTCATCACTTTTTTTTAGGCCTATAGCATATTTTAGTGCTCTAATGCACGGTTGTTGCTCTAAATATAGAATATTCATTTTATTCTCCTTCATAAAAAAATAAGCAATTTTACTGCTGATTTTCTTTTATTGCTTACTTTTGGTGGAGCTTTTAATTCCTTATACGAACTGTTTGAATATATAATAAATGATTCTAAATCATTGTTGTCAGTTAATAGAGAGCTCCGATTACTATTAAACTTAAGAAACTTATATATTCAGGATGAAATTCAAATGTTATTATAACTTAAATGCTGTTATAATTCAAGTATGTAGGGAGAAAATAGATGGAACCAGATGATAATACAAAGATAAATGATAAATTTTCGGAGCTATCTTCACTTATGGGGGATGTTAGTGAAGAGCCCGATACAAAATTAAAACCCACCCAAGCAATTTCTGAAGATGGAACCGTGGTTGAATTAGGTGAAAATGGTGATAATTCAGTGCATAAGGATATATAGCAAATGTTTTGCGAACTAATATATTCTAATAAGAAAGGGATATTTAAATGACAGACCAAAAGAAAACAAAAGAAGAGAATGTAAAGTCAACAGAAAATGTAAACATAAGACCTATTCAAGCAGAGATTGATGTGTTAAAGGGTCGTTTTACAAATACTGTCTCGGTTGGTTACACAAAATTTGATTTTTGTATTGATTTCATCGCAGTTGACTCCAATTCAGACCAAACGCCCGCTCAGGTAGTTGGACGATTTTATATGACTCCAGCACAAGCGAAGGTAACAAGAGATTTGCTTGATAAGCAGGTTAGAGATTATGAAGAAAAGCACGGCGAAATTACAACAAAATGAGGGTGGATTTAGTTTTGTTGAGGATAACAAGAATTATTATCTCTTAGATGCCTCTGCGGTCTTAAAATATCCCGATTTAACAAAGTATCCTGAATATTTTGACATCATTACTCCTGCGGTCTTTATTATGACCCCTGATTTTTTGAATGAGGTTGATAAAGGGAAGTTTAAAAATACGATTGAACCACAAAGAGAATTTGTAATGTCATTGATTAAGTTTGCTGAAAAGGGAAAACTGTCCCAACGGGTAGAAATCGCTTCTAAAACTGAGGTGCTTTTCTATAAAGAAAAAAATTTACGGTTAGATTTTGGGGAAAACGGGTTTGAGTATTTGGATGATACTTATGTTGATAAGTGGATTCTAATCTTCGCAAGCAAGATAAGAAAAAAAACAAAGAATATTTCAATTATAAGCAGAGATGGGATAATGAGGGTTATCTGCGGAGAATTAGACCCTCCAATTTGCTATGTTTTCGCAGACAAAGAAAAACCATCCACTGACGAAGATAATATGGCATCCGCTTCAGTGAAAGATAAGCTTTCACCAATACCCATTGTAAATGAAAACAGAATTAGTATTGACAGAGATAATTCAACCCAGGTTGGAACATAACAAAAATCTTTAGAACTGTTTAATAGTGGCTTACTGGCAACCTTTTACAGCACCGTCCTTACCTTGGCATTCCATGGCTTGTGTGCCATTAAGGTTTGCGAGTATTGTGACGCTACTTAGCCCTTTGTTATCATCCCTTTTTATATTTTCCCCACTACCACAAGGACATAGGTCGTTTCTTCCAATTTTTTCCATAATAAAACCAAGTTAACTAAAACAATACTAAACCTATTTTAACTTGTTCTGAAGTTAAGATCTATTTAATTGAGAAGTAGTTTGACCTTAAGGTTTGAAGATTAGTGTGGCAGGAAACATACAAACTTTGTGCCTCTTGAGATAAGAAGTTAAATCTTGTGCCATCTTTATCGGTAAAGTCAGAGAAATTAACTACCAATTTATCTTTTGCCTTGATAGTGCTTCCTGTTTCGTTTTTGTATTTGTCGTTGAGTTTAAGTCGGCATTCTGTCCAGTTATAGTTCTCGTTATTAGATATTTCAAAGGCAACGAGGTTATATTTAACTGAACCATCAAGTTCTGATGCTAATTTCTTGGATGCTTTCAAGCCAGTAATTTTAGAAGAATCATTTGCTTGTTTTACCGCCTCCGTTAGATAATCATTGCTTTTCTTGTTTAGGTTTCCTGAAGCATACATTTTATTTTCATCACTACCTTCAAGGAAGAAATCAATTATTGCCCTTGTTTTGGAATTATAAGTGATTAGCAATGGTTGACCATCTTTTTCATAATCTATTGACCCTTCATCTACACCAGCACTTGCCTGTTGGGCATTTGGTTCGTAAGTGCTTTTTGGAGTTCCAAGTAGTGCCTTTACCTCATCGGCATTCTTACCCATATAAGAAGGTATGTCATAGACAACTTTTTGTGCAGGAGTATTTGTTTTAACAGAACCATTGCTTGTTGTAGGAGTGGTGGTTGAACTACTACCACCTGATATCATAACGATAATTACAAAAAGTGAAATCAATCCTGTTAACACCAACTTTGCTATCTTGTTCATTTTGCTTCTTGCCCAAATCCACCATATCCCAAAAAATGGCAAAATAACTATTGCCACGACTATGCCGAAGCCAGTTTTATACCACTCCGTTTTTGCTTTTGATGGTGTCGCATCTTTTACTTCAGGTGCTTCTGTTTTTTGTTCCATAACTATACTCTTTCCTTTCAGTTGTATTGGCGGAAACAAAAGTGCTACCCGCCAGCGATGACCGAAGCCACCCACACCCCTTTCGGGACATGACCATTCAAAGTGCTCTGACGAATAGCATATTATCTTTGAATGGTTTTCTAATGCCATGCCCAATTAGTATATCGGGTTTAGGCAATTATTTTATTGTATTCAAAATATATCACCATAAAGCATTATTTTCAACTATACCAAGGCAATTTTAGGTTTTAATCAAGCATAAAATATGGTAAAATTATATGTAAGATACCCCATAAGTTAACTTACCGAAGGTGGAAAATGCTGTGTCAGTATCAAAAATCTGGTAAGCGTTGCCAAGCATATGCAATGAAAGAAAGCACCTTTTGTTTCACCCACAATCCTGAAACTAAAGCGAAGCACTTACAAGCAGTGCGAAGGGGTGGTAGCGTCAAATATGAAAACGGTTTGATACCTGCTGAACCGCTTGATTTAACTACTCCTAAGACACTTTTACCGTTGCTTGCAGATACCATCAACAGGGTGCGAAAAGTTGATTCTGACGGTTCTATTGACGTTAAGCGTGCCAATTGTATTGCAAACCTGGTTGCTAAGATGATTGAAGCACAAAAACTGCTGAAATTAGAAGAACGCATCACTAATTTGGAGAAAAGTTTGAAATGAGCATTGAAATCCGATTAGCCAACCTTGAGAAGAAACATCCGCCAGGACAGAACATATACATTATGTCACTACCTACCGAAACGGTTGCGGAATCAATCAAGGAATATGAGGAAAAGCACAATGTTAAGTTTGACCATAATGACCCGACAAACAAAATCTGGGATGTGGTGTTCTATGGTAGTGAATTTGATGAACAAAGTAATCTGATAAGTTAATTATGAACATAAACACTCCCACACAATTGATGGAACTGCTGACACGGTTAAATGCACCTCAAGTTGATGTTCCGTTAACCGATTTGAAATATGTAATTTATGTTCGTAAATCAACCAAAGGTGAAGATAAACAAGAACGTTCAATTGCCGACCAGATATCGGAATGTAAAGCATTTGCCGATAAGCAAAACCTAATGGTTAGAAGCATTGTTCAAGAACAAGAAAGTGCCAAAGATTCAGGTCAACGACCACTTTTTAATCAAATGATAACTGATATCAGAAACCGCAAATATGACGGAATCATTGCTTGGCATCCCGACCGCATTGCCAGAAATATGAAAGAAGCGGGTGAAGTGATTGATATGCTTGATAAAAAGGAACTTAAAGATTTAAAGTTCCCTAGCTTTTCGTTTACCAATGACCAAGACGGTAAGATGCTTTTAGGTATTTCATTCGTTCTTGCCAAACTGTATTCAGAAAAGTTAGGTAAAGATATTACACGTGGTGTTGGTAAAAGCGTGCTTGAAGGTCAGTTGCCAGGTCAAACCAAATACGGTTATTACAAGGATAAAATAACTAATATGCTTTATCCAGACGGTGATAACTTTAAACTTATCAAGAAAACGTGGGAGATGAAGGTTGCCGGTGATACCAACCTCAAGATTGCTAACTATATTAACAAAGTTGGATTTGCCAAAGCACTTAAGCGTGGTCAGGAAGCACACCGCCAGTTTAAAATGACGGAAAACAAACTTTCAATAATGTTCAGAAACCCCATTTATGCTGGAATCCATAAGCACGGTGATAATTGGGTGAACCTAATTGAAAAATGTGATTTTACGCCGATGGTAACGGTTGAAAATTACATCAAAGTAAATACCAGTTGGATTACCGAAAACAGAAAAGAAACCCTTCGTAGGGTGCACCAAGGTGCAATTATAGGCAGTTATCTTAAGGGTGTCGTTAGATGCAACGATTGTGGCAAATATTTAATGCCAGCACCAACAACCAAGAAACTTGCAAATGGGAACCGACAAATCATTATTTACCTCCGTTGCAAAACAGATGGTTGCTCTAAAAAAGAAAGTTCTGCACGTGCACAAGTAGTTGATAAGTATGTTCAGAAATTCCTGGCGAGTTCAGATTGGATGTATTCTAAAACCGCTTACAAGCAGTTTAAAAGCGATATGACAGTGTTTGTTAAGGCAAAGAACAAGGAACTGACCGAAGAACGAACCACACTGCTTAAAAAGAAAGCAATCATCAATAACCGCGTTGAAAGCTCCAAAGATGCTTACCGCATTGAACAAGATGCTAAACTCAAGGAATCGTTTAAGGAAGATTGGGTATCAGCAACCGAAAGTTTGGACTTAGCCGTTGAAGAAATAAAAAGCATCACTAACAAAATTGAACAGAACCAAAAAGCAATACTTGGATTTGACGAATTTTGCGAACTGTTTAAGAAATTGCCAGCGTTAAGCAAAAAAGTGCAAAAACTCCAGCATAAGGACAAACTAACAAAAATCTTATTTGCGAACCTAACCGTTGAAATTAAAAAAGGTGACAGTTTAAACTCAGAAATAGTTGGATTTGAGCTGAATTCACCCTTTAAAGAACTATATAACACTCACGGAATATCACTTGGTGGAGCTGGTGGGAATTGAACCCACGTCCGAAAGCAAAACCATAATAACTTTAGCAATCGTACTTAGGATTATAATCTTGAGAGTGTAGTAGAAATCCCAAGAAAATCTACACTTTCATACCTTTTAGTCTTAGTTTCAGTCTAGAGGTAAAACTGAAAAGCATCTCGACATATATGACACTCTAGACCTCCGATTCGAGCCTCAGAAAGTAGAGTGGCTATCACTTATTAGGCAATAGCTGGCGCAAAAACGTTAACGCGGAAAGCGTCAGCGATTCTGCTGGCAAAATTCTTTGCACTTACAATTTGGTTTTGTTGATATCGCGCTAAACCAAGCGCGGGTTGCATTATTATGATTTTAAAGTACTCCCGTCGAAGCCTTGTCAGCCCCAAGCTGAAACATATTACAGTTAGCACGTTTACTATTGTCCTTTACGGCAATCTCATATTTCCGACAATCATTTTAATTCTCAAAAACAATTGAGTATTATTCATTCAAAAGATTTGAAAATTAGAACATTTATTGGCACTAATATAGTATAAAAAATTATAGCACAAACAGTCCTAAAAATCAAGACTTTCCAGAAAAAGACTTAGTTGTTTTGAGGAGAGCAAAGCCCAGACCGAGTGGAGCCCAAAAATTTAAACCTCGAAAAACAATCGAAATCGCGGTTGCCTGAATTGGAGGAACCCCAAAAGAGGTAAATATTACTACCATGACCACTTCAACTACACCAATTCCTTCTGGCTGTGGGGAGATAACTCGAGCTACTTCACCGAAGGCATAGCCGGCGATTAGAGCCCCGTAGTGAATTTTGTAGTCGAAGGCCAAAAAGATAACAAAAAGCGAGATGATGCTTACTGTATGGGCGACGAGAGCGATGAAGAGAGTAATAATCAATTGCTTCTTGTTCCCGCGAACGAGATGAGCAGCTTCAGTTAGCTCTTTGGCAATATTTGCTGGCCAGTCTGGTGAAATTTTACTTGGGCGATGAATCAATTTGGTAAAACCTTTTACGAGACGGTATACCCAGTTTGTGACCTTGAGAGTGAACTTGGGAAATCTATATGAAGTAAATATTAGTATTCCAGGAATGATTGTTGGGAAAATAAAAATAATTGAGCCGATGATCTCATAATTATTTAAAAGGCCAGCTCGTTTTAGATAGACCAAAGAAAAAACTAGAATAAAAGAAAATGCCATATAGCCAACGATTGTAGTAATTACGGAGGCAATTATTGCTTTCGGGGAAGACTCCTTTCTTCTGGCGGCATCATCAGCATAAAGGATTGTTCCTGATTGGCCTCCTGTTGGAGCGAGAACATTTACAAAAAGTGAACCAAATACTAGGGGGACGAGTTCTAGAAATTTTCGATGAAGGTGTACAGTTTTGAAGGCCGATTTTGTCATAAAAGTGTAGACGGTGTAATACAAAGCTTGAGTTATTCCTGCCACGACAAGCCACAGCCAACTTCCTTGTCGTAAAGCCTCAATAAATTGATTAAATTCCTCGTGGTGGCTAAATATATACCAAACAAAAATAATAATTAGTATGCCAAAAACAAGATTTCTAAGGATATGTGACTTAGACTTCATTTTTATTTCTCTCTAATTTTTTATTTGCTTTGTACTGTTTATTCAATTTTGCCATTGTCAAAAATTGTTTGATAACTTTATGCAAAGGCATAACTTTTGAAATTTGTTTTACCATTTTTAATTCATTGAGCCAACCTTTTAGAATACCAACTTTTTTAGCTTTGTTGACTACAATCAGATTTTTTAGGTTAATGGATTGAAAAGTTGCTCCACGATCAATGAAGGATTTATTCATCAATGTTTCTAAACCAAAACCAATTTTAGGTTTTGACCATATATATGGATCCGAAAGGAGCTCTTTTTTGATTGCTCTCTCACCACTGACCCAGTCAACTCCCATAAGTTTCATAAATTTGAATGAATTACCGCGTAAACTTAGAGTCCAGTCAACTTGATTGTCTAGGACCGGATTCACTAAAGCGTTTATATTTTTTGGTTTTAGATTAACCAGGTCAGCATCTAGTAAAAGGACGACATCATTTTTTGCGATATCAACTCCCTTTTTGACTGAAAGTGTTTTTCCTAAATTATGCTCATTTTCTATCAAAGTTACCTTAAACTGCCTCACAACTTCGGAGGTATTGTCAGCGGAGCCATCATTAATAACGATTACCTCATCAACTAGAGGATGGTCTTCGACAACGGTCAGAACTCTTGATATCCGTTCTTCTTCATTGTAGGCGGCGATGATAACACTTACTTTTTTATTCATTATGTGACTTTTCTCTTTATTACCTGTATTATATAATAACAGTGAAAGTAATACACATACTATGAGAATAGCAATTTTTACAGACACATATGTGCCACAAAAGGACGGTGTTGTTGCGAGTATTGATCGGTTTACGAAGCTCATGGCTGACGATGGGCATCAGGTTATCATATTTTGTCCAAAATGCGGTCGATTTAAAGATAGGCCATATCCTAATATTACGATTAAGCGCTATCTCTCCGTAACTCCACCAACCTACAAAGATTACAAAATGGCTCTCCCTTTCGTTTTGAGCGTCACGACCGATCTAAAGGAATTTGGTCCAGACATTGTCCATATCCAAACACCTCTTGGGATTGGCTGGATGGGAATTTGGGCCACGAAGATTCTAAAAATGAAAAATATTCAAACTTATCACACATATATTCCTGACTTTTTAGTATATCTGAAACCAACTACTTTTTTGGGGATAAACAAAATTGCTTCATATATCAACTCATCAAAGTTGCTTAAAGACTTGATCGAAGCAGATATTTCGAAAGAGAGCTATGGTTCGGCCAGGTTTCAGAGTTATATTGGCCAAAGAATAAAGGAAATTACTGAGAAAGCGTCGAAAAATAATAATGGGAAGTTTTCGGAGAGATTTGGACGTGATTATACTAGGGTAGTTTACAATCGAGCCGATCTCGTTTTGACGCCTTCTGAGGCCATGAAAAAAACGCTCATAAAACAAGGGGTCAAGACAAGAGTAGAAGTAATGAGTAATGGGATTGACTATGATCTTTTCAAGAAAAAAACAGATTACCGGATTACGAATAAAATGCTTCACATGGGCAGAATCGGTCATGAAAAAAGTGTGGATGTAGTAATCGAGGCATTTGCCATTGCCGTAAAAGGAAATCCTGCTCTGAGGCTTGATATATTGGGTGATGGTCCAGCTAGAAAAGCCCTTCAGAATATGACAAAAAACCTAGGGCTTACCAAGCAAATTAGATTTGGGGGAGCCTATGACATTAATAAAGTATCAAAGGAACTATGTCAGTATGACTATTTTGTGACTGCGAGCACGATTGAGACTCAAGGGATTGTCATCCTTGAGGCAATGGCTTCAGGGCTGCCTGTCCTGGGCGTAAACAAGCTTGCTGTCCCAGAGGTGGTTCACGACAAGAAAAATGGCTATATCTCAAGACCCTTCAGTGCCAAGGACCTGGCCAAAAATATGCTCAAACTACTTGAAAGCGAGGAGCGACTTGAGGCGTTTGGGAAGGAATCATTAAAAATTGCAAAAACGCATGAGATTAATAAATGCAAGGATAGACTAGCTCATTTTTACGAGATAATCTCCAAGAAATAATTATTTATCCTTTAGCTCTCGAGCTAGATCGCGATCAATGTCGCGGTTTTTTATTAATTTTCTTTTGTCGTATTTTTTTAGCCCGCGCGCCAGTGCAATCTCTGTTTTGACTAAGCCATGAGTCAAATAAACTTTAACAGGGACAAGAGTTAAGCCTTGGGTATGGACTGCACCGATCAAGTGACTAATTTCAGCTTTATTTAGAAACAATTTACGTGGACGAGTTGGCTCTGAATTATTTAAGCTGGCAGGCTTATAGGGTGAAACATGGGCATTTGTTAACCAAATTTCATTATTTTTGACAGTAGCAAAAGCTTCTTTGATGCTAATATGACCGGACTTGATTGACTTTACTTCAGGTCCGGTCAATTCAATCCCAGCCTCATATTTCTCGATTAAGTCATAGTCGAAGTGGGCTTTTTTATTGTCAGCGATAACTTTAATATTAGCCATTTTTGCTTTCAAATTAACTCAAATGTAATTATACTATTATTATGCTTAAA
>Ga0247841_10013191_pt1 | contig 10612 bp, 3 predicted proteins | sample LaCruzMarch2015__2_FD_192410 | JGI IMG/M metagenome (GOLD analysis project Ga0247841, IMG submission 192410) | Freshwater microbial communities from meromictic Lake La Cruz, Castile-La Mancha, Spain - LaCruzMarch2015_18m | ecosystem: Environmental > Aquatic > Freshwater > Lake | place: Spain...
TCTGGTGAATGAGGCTTGACCGGTTATTGCACTTCACGCCAGGCACTCCGTATGAGCATGATGGTGATCGGCAATCATCCGGGCAGGTCCGTGATTGACATAATGTGCGACAGAAAATATTCCGGGACCACCTCCTACCTTGCTGGGAGGATAAAAAGTCCTCTTGCCAGTTCCTTCTTTTTCCAGACATCCTGCAAGAATACGACCCTCAACCGGCATCGATCACAGTATCGACAAATGTGGTCAGCTGTGACATCAACATCGGGTCAAGTCCCTTCTCCACGGCTAAAAAGACGCCGGAAATATCCATGAGCCGGAGCTTGTTCGTTACAAAATGGATGAACTTCGATATGTTCGGTGATGTAAGGTAAATGAGCATGGTACTGATGGAATCATAGAGGATGCAGACTTTTTTACCAGTCTTCTCTTTCAATTCTTCCGTGACTGCAATTCCCATATCCGTCAGGTTTGCCGGGCTGGTGACATAGCGCACCACCCCCGGTATGTCTGTTGCCGTCCCGATTGAGGCTTTGGTTACCGTATCGATGAACGAAACCGAGGCAAGGTCAACCCCGCTCTCGCCGTACAGTTTCCGGAGAACGGTGTACGGGAAGTTGGTCGTAACAACGATCGTATGGTACCCCAGTGCCGAAACCTGCATAATCACATCGATATTGCGCTGGCGAAGGGATGCAGGTGAGGCAAGGATCAAAAAGATCCGACGATTCTCCAGTTCTTCGGGATTCACCAGATTCGCCACGATGTCACCCGTTGAGGAATTCGCGGTAGGCTTCCGGGATCTGGCTGTTCTTATCTACGATCGCCTTCTGAAACTCCTGAACATTTGCCATAATCTGGGTGGCATTCCTCACCTGGCTCTCAAGGCTCATCATCATTTCATCTGTGGTGATCTTCCCTGCCCGGGTAAGGTTCACGATTTCCTGGATATTATCGCGGATGATCTCGACAGGCTGTTTTATCCGCATCGCCATCTCGGTCATATACGCGACGAGTGCTTCTTCTGCCCGTCTTTGTTCGGTGATATCACGTCCGATGGCGATCTCCCGCACCGCACCGTGAAAGCCAATCTGCTGCGTGTTCCAGGAAATGATCCGTTGCTGCCCGGTTTTTGTGACGATGGTCGTTTCGAGGTTCTCAAAGTACCGGTGCTCGGCAATGATCCCGGTGATGCGCCTGGTAATAGTGCGGCGGTATTCTGCGTCCGGGTAGAGATGTTTCCATATGTCACGCTTCCCGATAACTTCGTTTCTGGGATAGCCGGTGATCGATTCCGCTGCCCTGTTCCAAACAATGACATACCCTTGGGAATCAAGAACGGCAATGAGGACGTTTGCATTGTCGATAATGCTCTCGCGGAAGGCATCAGCCTCTTTCTGACTCGTTACATCCATGCCGACAGCAATCGCGTGGGTTTCGCCATCCTGTACGATCTCTTTTGTGTTCCAGAGGATGAAGCGGGAATCTCCGGATTTCGTCCTGATAGTAGTTTCGAGGTTTTCAAAATATTTCCTGTGCGAGAGAATCTCCGTTATTCTCTTCGTGACGCTGTTCCGGTACTGCTGGTCCGGGTAGAGCCGTTTCCATATTGTGGTTGTGCCAAGAACACTGTCCCGGGAATATCCGGTGATCGTCTCCGCAGCATGGTTCCAGGCAATAATTTTCCCTCGTTTATCGAGCACCGCTATCATGACAAGGGCATTGTCAAAAAGTCCTGCATCTGTATAACCAGTTCGGTCCATATGGGTATTCCTTACCGTCTGTCTGACGGTACTGTTGAATGTCTTACTCCAGTTGAGAATGTATTCTGTCCTTATATGAACGTTTGGGATTTTGAGACTTGCACCTAAAGTCGGATAAAATGGGAACTTTAGGTGCAAAGCCGGATTTTGACCTGTTCTATGAAAAATGATGATACTACAAAAAAGATGTTGTCGTGGTTTTATCTTTGACTGGTATTTCCAAACCGGTACATTCCCTTCGGCACCGTAATCTCGAACCGGGCGCCATTACCCGGTACACTGTTCTCGGTGATGGTGATGCCGGTGATCGCGAGGATCTCCCGCGAGAGGAACAACCCAAGACCGGTGTTCTTGCCGAAGCCCCGGGTGAAAAGTTTCTTTTTGTCCTCTCCAGAGATCCCGACGCCGTCATCCTCGCAGACAATCCGTAGTCCTGAATCGCTCTCCTGTGAAGAGACCCGGATCGTCTTCATGCCTTCGCCCCCGTATTTGAGGGCGTTGTCAATCAGGTTGTAAAACACTTTCTCGAAAAGCCGGTCAGCGAAGATTACCGGATTTTTGGGATCGACTTCGACATGAACTGCCCGCATCGGCAGCCCGGCAACCGCTTTTTTGATACTGGCGTTCACGTTCTGCCATTCGGGTGCTGCGATACCCAGTTCCTGATAGTCACGGGTGAATATGATTTGCTCCTCGATGATTCTTGCTATCGTTTCCTCTTTTTCCAAAAAGTCGACAAGGGTTTTTTTGTCGTCCAGATAATCCCGGGAGAGTTCGATGTAGCCTCTCAGCGCCATCAACTGGTTGAGGATGTCGTGCCGGGTGATGCTGGATAGCAGGTTTAACTGCTTGTTTGCCTGCCGCAGCGCACCATGGAGCGTCGTCTGCTCAGTGACATCCTTCCCGATGGCAATAAAGGTCTCGTCAAGACCAGGAACATCCTGCAGGACGCGGGTGTTCCACCAGATGATTCGCTCCTGCCCATATTTTGTACGGATCCGGGTCTCGAAATTTTCCAGGTACTTGTTGGCTCCGATAACCTCCTTGATCTTTGCCGTGACGGTGCGCCGGTACTCCTTGTCCGGGTACATCTGGCTCCAGATGGTGTTTTTGCCAATCACCTCGTCCGCCTTATACCCGCTGATCTCTTCTGCCGCCCGGTTCCAGACACTCACGTTCCCTTTTCCGTCCAGCACCGATATCCAGATGTTCGCGTTCTTTATCACACTCTCCTCAAATTGTCGAAGAGCGTGGATCCTCTCTTCCGCCTGCCTCCGCTCGGTATTGTCGCGTCCGATGGCGATGAACTGCACCGGTTTTCCGGATGCATCCCTCATCGGCTGAGTGTTCCACCAGATGATCTTCTCATCCCCGCCTTTCGTCCGTATACGGGTTTCGAAGTTTTCGACATAGGTGTTCTTTTTGATAACGTCGAGAATATTTTCTGCGACCTGCTTCCGGTACACCGGGTCCGGATAGAGCTGTTTCCAGACGGTATTCTTTCCGATTACGTCCTGGGCAGGATACCCGCTGATCTGTTCAGCGGTGGTGTTCCAGACGAGGATCGTACCTTTAGGGTCGAGAACGCTGATCCAGACATTCGCATTGTCAATGATATTCTGCTGGAACTGCTGGAGGGTACGGATCTCTTGCTCTGCACGTTTCTTTTCAGTAATGTCCCTGATAACTTCGACAGCCCCAATAGCATTCCCATCGTAATCGTAGAGAGCCGTTGCCTTGCCCCAGAGGATGACATTTTTTGCCTTGGGGGTTGCGATCGTTGTATCAGCAACAAGCGTCTTCCCCTCGAATGTGATGTTTGAGTACTTCGCGATCTCGTTTTCATCATACTGCAATACAAGGTCGATGAGGATCTTTCTGCGCTCGCCATAGAACGGGAGCGCGTATGCATAATCCCCTCTTCCAATCATTTCGGCAGCACTGACTCCGGTCAAGGCTTCCATCGCATGGTTCCATGCGGTGACTGAACTGGTATTATCGATGACAAACGTGGGGTCCGGGAGCCCGTTGATGATATCTGCGAGCCGCCGCTTTGTGGATTGCAGTTCTGTCTCGATTTTTTTCTCTTCGGTGATATCACGCCCTACAGACTGGTACTCGATCACCGTGCCGTTCTCGTCAAAGATTGCCCGGTCGTTCCACCGTTGCCAGCGGACTTCCCCGGATGGCATGATGATCCGGTGGTCGAGAGTATTGACTGGATTCTTTGGGGTAAGTGATGCAAGGTGATCTGTTATCAGCTGGGCATCTTCCGGTGTTAATTTTACGGTATGCGGATTTCCAAGGCACCGGATTCTGTCCAAACTGAAATAACGGCAGTATGCTTCATTGACAAACGTGAGTTTGCCATCAGGAGTGAACCGGCATATGAATTCGGTCTGGTCTTCAACAACAGAACGGTACCGCACCTCGCTCTTTTTCAGTTCCCCTTCCACCTTCTTGCGCTCGGTGATGTCGACAAGGATGATCAGGGATGCTGGCGCTCCGTCAAACTCAATCGTGTTGCCGTTGACGACCATCGTCCTGCGACTGCCATCCCGGCTCATAACATCAATCTCATAGGGCTCGACCGGCTTGCCGCTCATCCTCTGGCACACAGCGGCTGCAACGCGCTCATGAAATTCCGGGGCAATGAAATCTGTCACCTGACTGTTGATCACTTCGTGCGGCTGGTACCCCAGTGATTTCACCGCCGCAGGATTGGTATACAGGATAATCCCGTTCCGGTGCACAAGGATCAGTTCCGGTACATTCTCCAGAAGGGAGCGGGATTTCGCCTCGCTCTTCTGGAGCGCTTCCTCCATCCGTTTACGTTCGGTGATGTCTTCCAAGATTGTAGCAAAACTGCCTTTGTGAGGACTGAACGCTGAAATTGAGAAATGTTTTGCCAACGGAGGGTAATATGCTTCAAGGACTGTCGACTCTCCGGTCAGGGCTACCCGTGCATAGATTTCAAAGTAGGGCGGCTCGGCTACTCCGTATGCTTCCCTGCTTGTCTTCCCGATGACAGTATCTCTGGAGATGCCCAGTTGCATCTCGAACGCAGGATTGACTTCAATGATGACATAATCCTCCGGGACTCCCTCGGGGTTATATGTGAGCTCATGGAGGGCTGAACCTTCAATCATATGCATGTAGAGGGATTGGAATTTCTCCTCGCTTTTTACGAGCGCCTCCTCCACCTTTTTCCGGTCGGTGATATCACGGATAATGGCGATGAGATAGGGTACATTTCCAATAGAGATGGTATCGGCATTCACCAGTGCATTATACAATTCACCGGATTTACGCCTATTTAAAACCTCGAATTTGGATACCTTCACGTGTTTTCGTACCTGGTCTATAAAGTGATCACGATCCTCTTTATTCCGCCAGATGCCAAGTTCGAGAGCGCTCTTTCCCATCAATTCGTCGCGGGAGTACCCGAAGATTCTCGTTGCCGCATCGTTCACTTCGACGAACCGCCCCGAATCCAACTCGCTGATCGTGATGGCATCAGGCACTGACAGGAACGCTTTTGTGTATTTTTCATGGGTAATCCGCAATTCCTCTTCAGCCTGTTTGCGCCCGGTGATGTCCCGCGTGCTCCCCTGCAAATGCGTTACGTTTCCTTCCGCGTCACGGACTGCTCTTACCGATACCTCAGTCCAGATCGTGGAACCGTCCTTCCTGTACATCTCGAGCTCGATGATGCGGTCAGCCCACCGTTCGGAAACGGGTTTGTTCGCCTCCACCAGAAAGATCTCCCTGATATGGGTTTGAGACGCGGGCGTAAAGCTCCGGTCCAGAGAAATGTGGTTGGCTTCCTCCTGCGTATAGCCGCGCAGCCTCTCGACAGCGGGGCTGTGGTAGATGAATGTCCCGTCAATACTCATCATCCAGATCGTATCTGATGTGTTCTCAGCGAGAAAACGGTACCGCGCCTCGCTATCCCGGAGCGCCGCCTCAGCCTGCCTGTGTTCGGTAATATCGCGGATGACTCCAGCCGCACCAGAGAACCTATCTGTCCTGTAGGGTACGCCATTCAGTTCGCCAAAGAAAACAGAACCGTCTTTGCGTAATATTCGCATGTCAAAGTTCTTCACGACGGTACCCTGTTCAATGCCCGTGAGGAACACGTGCATGACTCTTTTTATGTCTTCCGCTGGAAGGAACTCAATAAAATTCCTACCGGTTACTTCTTTTTGATCATACCCAAAGATGGAGGTTATACCGGGAGATATATAGGTAATCTTTCCGTCTGAATTGAGGATAAAGAAAATCTCTGTACTCTGCTCTACGATTGTCCTGAACCGTTCCTCGCTTTCGACGAGCGTCTCTTCCGTCTGCTTTCGCGTTGTGATGTCACGGCACCCTCCATAAAGACGGGGATATCCCGGTTTATTAGGATCACTGATACATTCTGCAAACGAAGCCAGCCAGACCATACCGCCATCTTTTCTCCGGATCCGAAGCTCGCTCCTGATATATTCACCTGGCAAAAGCCCTGTTACGTTCTTCTCAAACACCGGAATGTCCTCTTTTATGACAAGGAACTTCCAACCGGTCATTTTCTTGATCTCGTCAGCGGTATAACCAGTGATAGTTTCGACGGCGCCGGTAATCCAGTCAATCGTAAATTCTGCACCCGTAGTCTTCCGGTAGGAGTATGCAAAGTCAGCAATAAGTTCACTGATATGCCTGAACCGCTCCTCGCTTTCCCGCTGCGCTTCCTCCGCTTTTTTGCGCTCATCGATGAACCGGGTTGTGATAACGATGCCATCAACGCCGGGGACTCCGATCAGATTTTTCCCAACAGATTCTACCCAAGTGTACGACCCATCCGCTCTCCGGATCCGGAACTCAGTCGGTATACCGGTATTGGTCTTCGAATATACCAAAGAGATCTCCTGCCTCACCCTCGCGAGATCATCCGGATGGATGAAGTCGAACGGATGCCTGCCGAGGGAATACCCGGGTGGATACCCAAGTTGCCGGCTTGATGCTGCCGTGTCAAAGACGATTCGTCCCGCCGTATCAAGGATCCGGATGATATCGGATGCGTTCTCGACAAGTGCACGAGACCGTTCCTCACTCTCGCGAAGCGCCTGCTCCGATGTCTTTCGGGTAGTGATATCTTGAATGATACCATCTATATAGAGCAGCTCATTATTTTCAAAAATGGGTTTTCCCCGCTCAAAAAAGAACCGGAGACTCCCATCCTTGTGGATTATGCGATAATCCACCTGGAACTTCCGGTTTTCCCTCTTTGCAGCATCCACTTCTGCAATCACCTGATCCCGGTCATCTGCAATTATCAGGGGATCAATGGAGCAGATATCACCCTCACTCAGTTCTTCTGGTGTATACCCGGTCATTGTCAATAGCATGTCGTTAAAAAACTGCATGCGGTTTTTCTCCCTGACATAAACACGGTATACGATCCCCGGCAGGTTTTCAGCCAGAGTGCGATAGGATCGCTCACGGGCTTTGAGATCTTCCTCCGCTATTTTCCGGTCTGTGATATCCTCGTTTGCCCCATGGGTTTTGACCGTCCTGCCTTCAGCATCTTTCGTGATTCCGAACCGCACGATGATATGCCGTATCTCACCATCCCTGCGAATAATCCGGTGCTCGATCTGCGTCGTATAGTTCGGGTCAGTGGCAGTTATCGCCTTTTGCACTTCATCGGAGACTACGCCCACTTCATCAGGGTGAACGAATTCCCGTGCGTATACTTCCGCCGGCATCTGGTACCCACCCTCATGCTCTGCCGTTGTGCCATACAGGGAGTAGAACCGATCGTTGAAGGTAAAGATGCCTGAGGGAACGTCAAACTCCCAGTTCACCAGATTTGCGAGATCCATCGCTTCAGCGAGTTGGATCTGGCTCTTTTTGAGCGCATGCTCCGCTGCTTTACGGTCGGTGATGTCAACACCCTGAGCAATTGTAGAGATTATCCTGCCATCAGGATCAAGGACGTTTGCCGAATTCCAGAGTACCGTCCGGACACTGCCCTCTTTTGTGAGGATCGGTATCTCAACGGTCTCCCACCGTTCGCCTTTGAGCGTCTTATTTATCAGAGTCAGGGAGTTGTCCCTCGACTCTTTCGGGAACAGGATGTCCAGCGGTTGTCCGATGACTTCTTGTTCAACCCTTCCGGTCAGGTGCTCAAATGCATGATTGAAGTAGGTGATCCTAAAATCATTATCCCACACGATGATGGGAGCATTGGCAAAATCGATCAACTTGTGAAGATATTCATTCGTCTCCCGCAGCGCTCTCTCTGCCTCTCTGCCTTCAACTGCTTTTTTGATCTTGTGCGCCAGTTCGGTGAACTGCGCCTTTGGCTCTCCACCTTTCTGGAGATAGAAATCAGCCCCTGCATTGAGCGCATCGATCACCACCTCTTCCCTACCCTTTCCTGTAAATATGATGAAAGGTGTTTTGTCCCCCCGCGCTCGGACGACTTTTAAAAACTCGATGCCGTCCATTTCCGGCATCTGGTAGTCAGAGATGATTGCATCAAACCTCGCGAGCTCAAGTATCCGGATCGCTTCGGGTGCGCTCGGTAATATTGTTACGATAAAATCTCCGGACCGCTCCAGGTACATCTTGCAGAGGTCGAGGAGGGTTTGTTCGTCATCGACATAGAGGATCCTGATTGTTTCTGTCATTACACATCCAATCTTTTCATCCGCCACGCTCCCTTTGGAACGGTAATCTCGAACCGTGCGCCTTTGCCCTGTATACCCTTCTCAGTGATCGTTATGCCGGTGATCGCGAGAATCTCCCGTGATAAAAAGAGCCCAAGCCCGGTGTTCTTCCCGAAGCCCCGGTTGAAGAGGCGCTTTTTGTCCTCTGCGGAGATCCCCACACCGTCATCCTCACAGACAATCCGGAGCCCCGTGTCAATCTCCTGCGAAGAGACCCGGATCGTCTTCATATCTGCGCCCCCATAACGGAGTGCGTTGTCAATCAGGTTGTAAAACACTTTCTCGAAAAGCCGGTCAGCGAAGATCTCAGGATTATTAGGATCAACTTCGACACGGACATCCCTCATCGGCAGCCCGGAAAGAGCCTTGTTGATGCTGGCGTTCACGTTCTGCCATTCGGGTGCTGCGACACCCAGATTCTGGTAGTCTTTCGTGAACGTGATCTGGTGCTCGATAGTATTCGCTGCTTTCTCTTCTTTTTTTATGTACTCGATGAGGGTCGATGGATTGTCGATCACCTCATGCGAGAGTTCGAGATACCCTTTGAGTGCCATCAACTGGTTGAGGATGTCATGCCGGGTGATGGAAGAGAGCAGGTTCAACTGTCGGTTTGCCTGCCGGAGTGCCTCTTCTGCAAGTTTGCGCTCGGTGATGTTCCGGAAGTACCAGATCCGCCCGTAATACCTGCCATCGTTCCCGATCAGGGGAGCAGAATACCGGTCGAGCGTCCGCTTATCATTAAGCCGGATCTCTTCCCTGCTCTCCTCCTCCCTGTGCGCGTAAAGGTACTGGACGCGGGTGAGAAACTCTTCCGGATTGGAGATCTTACTGAATACCGATTGAAGGAGTTGTTCATCCGATCGCGATGCGATGACTTCAGGAGGAATTTCCCAGATCTCAGTGAACCGTTGATTGTAACTGATGACCTTCCCTGTTTCATCGACGACAAGGGTCCCGTCGATTGTCGTTTCCATCTGGGAGGTGAGAAGGGCATTTGTTAGCTGGAGCGCTTCTTCTGCTCGCTTGCGGTCAGTAATGTCGGTGTCACTGCCCCGATAACCCCGCAGGGTTCCATCGGCGTTTAAGAGGGGGCTGCCGTTGGTTGAAACCCACACTTCGCGACCATCCCGGGTTTGGATGGCGTTCTCCAGGTTCTGGAACGGTTCCTTGTGCTCGAAGACTGCGAAGCAGGCGTTCTTGAACGCCTCACGTCCGGATTCAGGATGCAGATCGTAAAAGTACATCCTTCCCACCAGTTCGTCCGGGCTATAGCCCCACACGGCATCGGACACATGGCTGACATACGTATAGAGACCCCGGGCGTCCACTTCCCAGGCGACTGTGTTGCTCTGCTCAGCCAACTGGTCGAACCGTTTCTCGCTCTCCATGAGCGCCTTCTCAGCCTGCTTCAGGTCAGAAATATCGATGAAACTTTCAAGGAGATACGGGCGTTTGTTGATCTGTATATTGACTACTGATTTGATAATGGGGATTTTTTCGCCATGATGCGTGAGCAATTTCTTTTCGGATTTATCAACGATCTGTTCCAGATCCGTGATCGGACATGCTCCAATTTCCGCAGGACAGATATAGCGGTGGCAGACCGACCCGATGATCTCGTTCTTTTCTGCTCCAATCATCTTGGCTGCAACTGAATTGACATCGATAATGGTATGTGTTTCGGGATTTATGATTACCACACCGGCGATCATCGATTCCAAGATCTCTTTTAACCGCCCCTCGCTCTCGATCAGGCGTATCTCCAGAAGCTTGCGATCGGTTATATCCCGGTTGCTCACCCGCCGTCCGAGGGCTCTTTTTTCATCATCGTACACCTGCCGGCAGGCATGACCGATCCAGCGCACGGTGCCATCACGGTGAATGATCCTAAAGTCAAGAGAGAAGACGTTTCGGCTTTCCCATGCCTCAAGGTTATGATTATGCACGGAAAGGAGGTCATCAGGATGGACAATGGATTCCAGCAGCATTGGATCGGCAAGGAACTCCTGCTGGGTATAACCTGTTATGTGATGACACGACGGAGTCATGTAGATGATCCGTTTGTCCTGTCCCTGCCAGTATTCCCAATCAGTAGTAAAATCTGCAATCGTATGGAATTTCTTTTCACTGCCAGAA
>Ga0247841_10013192_pt1 | contig 10612 bp, 9 predicted proteins | sample LaCruzMarch2015__2_FD_192410 | JGI IMG/M metagenome (GOLD analysis project Ga0247841, IMG submission 192410) | Freshwater microbial communities from meromictic Lake La Cruz, Castile-La Mancha, Spain - LaCruzMarch2015_18m | ecosystem: Environmental > Aquatic > Freshwater > Lake | place: Spain...
AGAGGATGTGGGATGATTCAACCGGATTTTACTACTCGGTAAACAGAACAGACCATACCTTTAAATTTATGACCCGTGATCTGCGACATCAGGAGATTATCGGATTTCTTTCGTTATGGGCGGAGGCAGCTCCGAAAGAGAGGGCTGAAAGAGTGATCCAGACATTAACGGATTCAACAAAATTCTGGAGAAAATATGGAGTTCCAACCCTTTCTGCACAAGATCCATGGTACAGTCCGTATGTCGATTATTGTTGTAAGTGGAATGGTCCCGTCTGGTTACTATGGGATTATATGGTTTACGATGGCCTGAAAACGTATGGCTATCATGATCTTGCCCGAAGCCTGGCATTAAAAATGGTTGATTGTGTCACTGTTCAGTTATCCAAAAATCACAATTATTGGGAATCATATAGTCCTGATTATGAAGTATTAAATTGTCCTTCAAATTACATATGGGACGCGATCATTGCAAAACTTATGATTGAAGAACATAAGAAATAGTAATTTTACACGCTGTTCCGCCGATAAAGTTTATTAAAGGTGACCAACGAGATTAAAGCTGTTAACCCATTTAATATCTATCAAAACATCGTTTATGCAACGCGCTCATTAATAATCATGGATATTTGATTTGACCATTGAATTAAAATTATTGACCAATGAAAGGTTTAAAACCAATAATCAGATTTATTCTTTTATATATTTCCTTTATATTCCTTAACGCCTGTAATCCCGTCAACCGGGTTGATCTGGAACGGTTAATTTCACCGTCGGCTTTACCTTATTTAAAGTCAAGTAAACTGGTCCAGATATCGAGTTATGATACAACCGGTGGAAATAATGACAGGATTTCGATCCCTCGGGGTAAAAAAGTCACTCTTTTAGATGTTGATGGACCCGGAATGATCAGCCGGATATGGTTCGCTGTCGACTCACGGGATCCTTATTTTCTCCGCGGGATCGTGCTTAGAATATACTGGGACGATGAGCCAAATCCTTCGGTTGAAGTGCCTTTTGGAGATTTTTTTGGGAATGGTTTTACCTATAAGCCTTACAATTCGGAGTATCTGGGAATGACAAGCGATGGTTTTGTGTGTTATTTTCCGATGCCGTTTGAAGACCATGCCAGGATAGAGATTACCAATGAAACCATGCAGGAGATTACTGCATTTTATTATCAGATAGACTATCATAAATTTGAAGGAGCCATGGATCGCGATATCGGATATTTTCATGTTTTCTGGAAACGTGATATCTGCACGAAATACGATTCAAATTATGTTGTACTCAATGCAACCGGTAAAGGTCATGTCGTGGGAGTGAACCTAAACGCACAGTCCTATGATGGCAGTTTGCGATACCTTGAAGGAGACGAGATGGTATATGTTGATAATGAGAAGAAACCCTCCATACGGGGTACCGGAACTGAAGATTATTTTTCAGGAGGATGGAACTTTAACCATAACGAATTTTCCGGACCTTATAACGGTCTCTTATACAAGAATGACTCACTTGGAATAATATCGGCGTACAGGATGCATATTCTTGATCCAATCCCATTCAGGAAATCGATTAAATTCACTTTTGAGCACGGACATGGAAACGAGGAGACTGCCGATTACAGTAGTACCGTATACTGGTATCAGGTTGAGCCTCATAATACTTTTCCACCTTTTCCATCAGCCGGACAGCGAATTCCATTGAGGATTGTGAAACCGGCTAAAATAATTAAGGCCGATAAATTAAAACTTTCTCTTGGTGGATTGAAATCCTACCAGATGGACATGAAGGATTACGGAGCTGAATGGACAGAGAATAAACAAACGGTTATTGAAGCCTTCAAAGGATCTGCTTTCAGGATCCTGATACCTTACCTTAAAGAAGTTGGTTATGATCTTGATCTATACTATACAAAGGGTCCTGAGTATGGGAATGCAGAGGTCTACCTTGGAGAAGAAAAAATCGGGGATATCAGAGGTTATTCTTCATTTGTACTGCCAGATGGGAAGATCTCTGTCAACAATCTCAAGAATACCGGCAGTTCACTGGATTTAAATATTATTGTTTCGGGAAAAGATTCTAATTCCACAGGATACCGCATCGGGATCGACGGAGTGTGCCTTGAACCCGAGCGGACTTATATACCTGAATGGTTTATCCTTGGCCCTTTCCCAAATAAAAGAAAGAACGATAATACCCGTCTGGGACTTGATTATACCTACCCGCCCGAAATCAATATTGAACTGAAAAAACAATATGGAGGCATTGGCGGGAAACCTATTCGCTGGCAATACGTACAAACACCAGAGAATGGTTATATTTCATTGACGGATAAGATGATCCCGAACGAATCGGTTGTGAGCTATGCCGTAACGTACCTTTACTCCACATCACCTTATCAAGTTATATTTTTCATTGGATCAGATGATGGGTGTAAAGTCTTTTTTAATAACAGGGAAATTTACCGGTACGCAGGGATCCGCGTTGCTGAACCTGATCAGGCGGAAATGATCTTAAATGTCAAACCGGGATGGAACAAATTGCTCTTGAAAATAGAAAATAATTATGGAGGGTACGGCTTTTATGCACGATTGCTTGATCCTGATAAATTCTTGAGAGTTAATGCAAAACAAGAGAAACCATGGAAGAAAACAAATGAATAGATTTTTACTGCATGTTGGTCGGAATTGTATTGTATTGGTAGTGTTGACTATTGTGTTGACCTGGCAATTGAATGGTCAGAGGGTGGTTAAACCGGCCAATACTATTCCATCTGATTTTTGCATCTCGCCGATGGAAATGAAACTGTACAAGATGATCAATGACTATAGGAAAAGGTTTGACCTACCCCCTATTCCCCTCTCAAGATCGCTCTCTTATGTGGCTTCTTGTCATGTGAAGGATTTGTTATTAAATCCTCCCGAAGAGGAATCATGCAATTTTCATTCATGGTCGGGCAACGGACCTTGGAAACAATTCTGTTATCCGCGGGATGAAAATAAGAAAAATTCGGTCTGGGATAAACCTAAAGAGTTCACGACGTACAAAGGTAAAGGTTACGAAATCGTCTATTGGGAGAATAGTTCAGTCGTAATGGATAGCGTTATCTCATTCTGGAAATCGATTCCATATTTCAAGAGTTTTTTAATGAACAATGGGAAATGGCAGGGAAAGACATGGAAGGCCATAGGAATAGGTATTTATGAGAATTTTGCCTGTGCATGGTTTGGTGAACTCTCTGATCAGGAAGGGACTCCGGCGGTTTGCGGAATCAATGAAGATCAAATTCCTCCGGACTCATCAAAAAGTAAACCGGTGAAAGAGAATCCGGAAGCCGCTTTAAAAGCTGATATAAAAACAAGTAAGACCGGAAGTCAAGATAGTGCGACGACTGAACCCCTGTTGACTAAACCGGAACGAATTGATGGAATAAACGGGAAGGTTTATGTTATTGTCAAGAGTCAGATCCCATTAGCTGAGGCACGTCGGTTACTTCCCGGAATCAGGACCAAGGGTTTCCAGAATGCTAAAATTATCATTCTTGAGAATAAGGTGCGTATTTCCGTCTTTGAATCTGTCAGAAAAACGGAGGCCGAGAACAAACTCCGTGAAGTGAAAAAAGTATACAAGGATGCCTGGCTGTTGAAGAACTAGTTGCCTGAATGACTATTCTCCACATCCTTAACACAACGAAATCCAACCGTAGCATTCCTGTCAAGTCCAGGTCCGATGAGCAAAAGCATCTCCGCATGATCAGACCGGTTAAACCTTTTCATAAAACAGATCCCGTTGCGCGAAAGCATGCTCATGCTCAAGGAGCCATTTTTTCCGTTTTATTCCACCGCCATATCCGACAAGCCTGCCATCAATTCCAACCACCCGGTGACAAGGAACAATGATGGAAACAGGATTGGTACTGTTTGCCCCTCCGACGGCCCGGACCGCTTTTCTTTCGCCGATCCTGCGGGCAAGTTCCAGATATGAGATGGTTTTTCCGTAGGGAATTTCCAGGATTTTTTGCCAGACTTTAATCTGAAACGGAGTGCCTTGAAGGTCAAGTTTGAGAGAAAAGCTGCTTCTGGTTCCGCTAAAGTATTCATTTAGCTGGTGAACAGCGTCCTTCAAACAGGCAGGGATATTGTTCGTTTTTACACGAAAATCAAGGAAATAAAGGCTTTGGATGCCATTTTCCGAACCGGTCAGCTCCATGTAACCTACCGGTGTTTTCAGGAATGCGCGTTTTACGGTATTCATATCATTCGTGTTTGGCTTTTTTCGATTTTCTTGATAAGAAAAGCATCAGCAATCCAAAGACAAGCATACCAAGACCGGACCAGAGATTTATATTGATCCCGAGTGACCGGCTATAGAGCAAGGTATCAGAATCGGTAAATAATCCGAAAAGCGTCAGTAATAGCCCCATGATGCTGAACATTAATCCGATCGGTAGTTTTATATCTATACCCATGATAATTTGAAGGTGTTAAGATTTAAAGAATTTTCAATTGCCTGAAATGAGATTGTCGACATTTTATGATTATTTACCAGAATATGATCGTTAAGATTATCACCAGGATCATGACAATAATCGCCAGTGTTGACGAACGTTTATACCAAACAACATTCTCTTCCTTAAGCTTTGGGGTGAGTGAATAAACCAGGCCCTTCAGTTCATCATCCGTTTTAATCTTACGTGTGAACAGTGAGAGGATAACCGTCGTTATTGTGCTGGTGGAAAACGCAAATATTGCAGTCCAGAAGTTCTGTGCCATTTCAACAGGATATATATAACCCGTTGCCAGCCAACCACCCTTAACCAGTGTATCGGCACCTTCGGGAATCGTCAGACCATGGTGCAAAAGCGCAACCAGGAAACCGGCAAGCAATCCGGTAAAAGCAGCATGTCCTGTAGTGCGTTTCCAGAACATTCCAAGGAAGATCACGGCAAACAAGGGAGCATTGATCATGGAAAATATGGTCTGGAGAAAATCCATAATATTGCCGAACATGCTTGCAAGGTAGGCAGCTCCGATACTTATTATGACTCCAAAGATTGTCGCCAGTCGTCCCATCCTTAAATAATGTTTCTCATCCGCTGCCTTGTTTCCGCTCACCGGACGGATATAGCTCTGGTAAATGTCGTAAGTCCATACCGTATTAAAAGCTGAGACATTTCCGGCCATTCCCGACATGAAAGAGGCTAACAGGGCCGTAATTCCCAGACCAAGGACACCGGAGGGAAGATACTGCTTGAGGAGCATAATAATGGTATAATCCCAGATAGGCTGTCCTGCTTCATTTAAAGGGAGATGGAAATTTTTTTCCGGCAGATTCATTAAAACCAGGGCAGCTATCCCGGGAATGATGATCAGGAACGGAATAAACATCTTTGGGAGGGCGCCGATAAGAGGAGTATTTCTGGCCGCCGTTGTCGATTTTGCAGCCATGGCTCTTTGCACGATAAGGAAATTAGTGCACCAATATCCGAAGGAGAGCACAAATCCAAGTCCGGCCAGAATGCTATACCATTCAACCCCCAGCGGATTGGCCCTGTCAGAACCGGTGTATTTCCATGTTGTGGTCCATGCATCGGAAGCATAACCTTTTGAAGAAACGATCGGAGCAAGTTGCTCCTGTAAGCCACTCCATCCACCCAGATCCTTTAAACTTAAAAAAACAATGGGCAACAAACCGATAATAATGATAAAAAATTGTAAAACTTCATTATAAATTGCAGAGGATAATCCCCCCAGATAGGTGTAACCAAGGACGATGGCAGCAGAGAGAAGGAGACTCAGGTGAAAATTCCATCCAAGAACTTTTTCCATCAGGATCGCAAGGGCATACATGGAGATACCTGATGCCAGGATAGTCATGACGGCAAATAAGATCGCATTCAGTCCACGGGTCTTTTCGTCGAATCTCAGCTTCAGGTATTCGGGAACCGACCTGGCTTTTGATCCATAATAGAATGGCATCATGAAAATCGAAAGGAAGACCATGGCAGGAATTGCTCCTACCCAGTAAAAATGCGTTGTGAGCATGCCGTACTTTGCTCCGGAACCCGTCATCCCCATCACTTCAAGAGCTCCAAGGTTGGTCGATATAAAAGCCAACCCTGCAACCCATGCAGGCATTGAACGGCCTGCTTCCAGAAATGCATTGGCATCTTTCATGAAACGCTTTAATGCCCATCCGATGCCAAGTACAAAACCGAAATAGATGATCATGATCAGATAGTCGATCCAGCTTAACGGGAAACCTGTATTCATAAAATGGCCGCCTTTAGTTTCTGAAAAATCTATTAAACAGGTTTATAAAAAGTTATCTTATGCAAATTTAAAAGGATATTTTAATGAATGGTTATCTTTGTAAACCTAAAACATCTCAGAAAGAAACTCGCTTGAAATACCCACATCAAAAAGATTCGTTCAAACCACAAATGATCATCATGGGGATCCCATGTGACCATTGAAATTGAATTTATTACACCATGAAAACAGGACAATTTGTTATTTTCTTTACCATCGTTCTTGTGGTCTATGGGTCTGTAAATGCCTATATCTACATCAGAGGTTACCAGGCTTTACCTTCGCACACCAATTACAGATTATGGTATGCTATTTGTTTTTGGGCCATTGCCTCCTCATTTATACTGGCAAGATTTTTAGGACAGGCCTATCCATGTTTTCTTTCCGGTATTATCACCTGGATTGGTTCCTTCTGGCTGGCATTTATGCTCTATTTTTTCATTTTCATTCTGGTCATTGATATCGCCAGGCTTCTGAATTATTTCCTTCATTTTTTTCCTTCTTTTATCTATGTCGATTATCAGAAATCGAAGCTTATACTTTTTTGTATCACCCTGGTATCCGTGAGTATATTGGTTGTTTCCGGGTTTATCAATGCCCGGAATGTAAGGATCAAAGAGCTTGCCGTGAATATTCCCAAGAGGGTCGACAACAATCAACCGGTAAAGATGGTTATGGTATCCGATGTTCATATGGGGAATTTGATCGCACGGAGAAAAACAGCGAAACTGGTCAGGGAAATAAATGATCTAAAACCGGATATCGTTGTTTTTGCCGGAGATATCGTTGATGAGGACCTCGCTCCCGTAATTAAAAATAATCTTGGTGAAGCGCTCACCAAGATAGAATCGCGGCTTGGGGTATATGCAGTTCCCGGGAATCATGAGTACATCGGAGGTGCTGAACCCGCCATTAAATATCTGAAAGAACATGGAATCATCATGTTGCGAGATACTTCTGTTCTTGTGGATAATGCCTTTTACCTTGTCGGTCGTGATGACCGGGATAAATACCGGTTTGCCGGAAAGAAAAGGAAAGAATTGAGAGATTTGCTTAGCGATATCGATAAATCATTTCCCGTCATTCTTCTGGATCATCAACCCTTCAACCTCACTGAATCTGCTAACCTGGGTGTTGACCTTCAATTATCGGGACATACGCATCATGGGCAGCTATTGCCCTTCAACTGGATAACCAATGCCATGTATGAAGTCAGCTGGGGAAGTGTGAGGATCGGGGAAACACAGTTTTATGTATCCTGCGGATTCGGAACATGGGGACCTCCGGTAAGACTTGGAAACCGGCCTGAAATCGTTTTAATCAACCTTACTTTTAACTGATCCTATGATAAAGCAATTTGTAAATACCCATTTAATATCCCTGCTCTTTTTACTTTTAATTATCATTCTTCTCATGGTTTTTTTTATTCCTTTTTCAATGAAAAAACCAATTGCTGTGAAGGAAAATGCGGTTGAGAATAAAATGATATATAACCTGAAGATCGACACGTTTGATATCGAATATGGCAATGTGGGGAAAAATCAGAATCTGTCATCCATTCTGAACCCTCATGTCACAGCTCAAATGATCGACCGGATTGCCAGGGAGACCAGAGATGTCTTTGATGTCCGGAAAATACGGTCCGGAGGGAAGTACGCTATGGTCAGGTCAAAGGATTCACTTCGGAAGATCCAATATTTCATTTATGAACTTAATGATGTGGATTTTATCGTGTATGATTTCAAAGACTCTTTCCGGGTATTTAAAGATCATAAAAAAGTGACAAAGGTGATCAAGACCGCTTCAGGGATCATAACGAGTTCACTGTGGAATACCTTCTCGGAAAATAAACTGGATGTCAACCTTGGAATGAACCTGGCTGATATTTATGCATGGACCGTCGATTTTTACGGATTGCAAAAGGGAGACCGTTTCAAGGTGATTTATGAAGAGTATTCTGTTGAGGGTGTTGTTGTAAAGACCGACAGAATCCTTGCCTCCCTCTTCTCGAACGGGGGTAAGGATTTTTACGCGTTCTATTTTGAACAGGGAGGGAAGGGCGAGTATTTTGATGAGGCAGGGCAAAGTCTCAGAAGGTCATTTCTGAAAGCCCCATTACGTTTCTCAAGAATAAGTTCGAGGTTTTCAAAATCAAGGAAACATCCCATTCTCCGGATATCGCGGCCGCATTATGGTGTTGATTATGCAGCTCCCCGTGGAACCCCTGTCGTTGCATTGGGTGACGGAAAGGTTCTTAAGGCAAATTGGCATGGCGGGTATGGCCGTTTTATCAATATCCGGCATAATTCGATCTATACAACCACCTACGCCCACCTATCTGCCTATGCAAAAGGGATAAAACCAGGAGTTCGCGTCAGGCAGGGTGAGGTGATCGGCTATGTGGGGAGCAGCGGACTTTCAACCGGAGCCCATCTTGATTTCAGGGTGTATAAAAATGGTAACCCAACAGATCCTCTGAAAATGGAATCTCCGCATGCCGATCCGGTTGAACAAGCCAACCTGGCAAACTTTATCAGGTTCATGATGAAAATGAAAAAAGAACTTGTTCAGGAAAAAACCGATTCTATCCCCGCTTAAAATATACGATATCCAAGGATCAGAGAGTATCGGAGATATCTTGAATGCATATAGTATGGACCAGATAAATTCTTTTGCACCGAATAGTAACGGAATTCTGCTCCAAACCGTTTCCAGTTAAATCCCCCTCCTATTGCAAAACAATTATCCCGGACAATCTTCATATCCGGGTAATCGAATAAATTAATTTCGGCATTCATTAAAACACCTACATAAGGAACGTAAAATGCATCACAAAACAATTTCCAGTTCTTGCCAGGAAATACATAATACCTCACACCAACAGGGAATTCTATGGTATAAAAATGTACTGAGTTGTCAAAACCATTGAAGGAGGCAGAAGAATTATAGTACTGAAATGTTGGTTCCAGCACAAGTCCGACTTTTTTATTTACATAGGGAAGGATCAATTCATTTTCTACACCAATCCGGAAACTTACCGAATTTTCAAATTTAAATTCTTCAGAAAACGTTACATTTTCGATAACTGAATATGTAGAATAATTCACTCCGGGAGTTATTCTCAAATGAAAGGAGGGCAATTCTTTTTTCCTGGTATAGACAACATAGGGAATCCCTTTGTTTTTATTGAAATCGATAAAGTATTTCTTCAGGGAACCCTGTTCATACTCCAACTCCCCGATTGTATTAACAGTCATATCTCCGCTTCTTACATTCGACCATAATTGTTGCCGGAAAGAAGCATCTAATTTAACAATGGATTGATCTCCTTTTTCAGGAAAATAATGCCGGAATATAAGCTGTTTTATCCCGGATGTATCAGTCTTGTAAAAAAACCGTTCCAGGGATTCCTCTTTATATTGATATAAGGAGGCGGCTCCGTCAACAAGGGCCAGAAGGAACAGCTTTTCCTCCGACCAGACAGGATATCTCTCCTCGGAATAGGATTCCTCAACATCTGATGACCGGTCAATTTTAATATCAGCATTGATATACCTATAACTGTCATAGATCCCAAACTCACGAACATGTATGGGACTTATCGTAATTATCACGGAGGTATCGGAACTTTTAAAGTTAAAGTCCCGGGGCGTTTTCCTCCAACCGGTGCTTTGAATTAGACCTTCCACTCTTTGATTTTCATTCGAAATATAATATCCCTGGAGAAATTTGTTCTGGGCTCCTGAAATAAGCGAAATGATCAGAAAAATAAAACTAAAAAAATATATTTTCATAGGTGGGTAAATTAATAATTTGATGGCCAAATGGGATATCCATCATTGTCATTATCAGGAATGTACTTATAAACAGAAATTACAAAGAAAAAGCAAATATATATAATATATTTGTCGGTTGTATTTTCTATCGATTTTTTCTTGCCGGACACAGCTCGCTATTTTCAAACCACTTGCACCTGGGCCGGCAGGATAAACACTCACTGACCGGTTCCTGGTTTTTTACATGGTTCGTCCATGCAGGATCGGCAAGGTTCGGACGACCCATTGCGATGAAATCGGTCAAGTTATTTTCAATCAGGAACGATGCCCTTTCAGGGGTTTTTATCTCATTGACGACAATGACAGGTAAACCGACCTGTTTTTTTATCTCGGTTCCGCTGTATACGATCCAGTTATAATTGAAATCCTTTGGAGGCCTTGGGAGATTAAGTAGGGTGCCTCCCCGTGAAACATGAAGAAGATCGATCCCTGAATGCTCAAGGTGCTGCGCTATTTTAATCCC